>Ga0193726_1000479_pt1 | contig 41514 bp, 79 predicted proteins | sample H2c1metaG_FD_144928 | JGI IMG/M metagenome (GOLD analysis project Ga0193726, IMG submission 144928) | Soil microbial communities from a riparian zone of the East river system, Colorado, United States - H2c1 | ecosystem: Environmental > Terrestrial > Soil > Riparian zone | place: USA: East River... | reverse complement strand
TGAGAAAAGGCGTCCGGGAAGGCCGAAGGGATCGAAAACCCGGAATAATCAGCCGCCCCCACCCCTGCCAACCGACGATGAAGACGAACCGCTGCCCGCCGCCGCAAGAACCCGCGTCGATCGCGATATCTGGCTCGAACTCGCAAACTACAAGCCCGCGGACTGGGATCGCACTATCGCCTACCTCTATCGAGTCGCGCCCACGGTCGACCGCCGGAGCGGAGGAAGGCCGATCAACATCCGCAAGTATGCGGGTCCTTTCGACAAGGATCGAATCATGCTCGACGAGGGTTCGGGCGTCTATCGCATCGATATCCTGAACATCGACCAGACGACGGGGGAGTACAAGCGATGGGCGAAGGAATATTTCGACATCCTGAACATGGACTATCCGCCGCGGGTTCCGCCTGGAGACTGGATCGACGATCCCGCAAACGAAGTTTGGAAGTGGGCAGGACCGAAGCTAATCGCGCAGCAGCAACAACAGAACGGAGTCGCTAACATGTATCCCCCAGGGTTCAGCATGAAAGAGCAGATGGACATGGTAGAGCGGTTCGCGAGCAAGAGCAGCGGTTCGGATGTTCTGGTCGGGAAGTTGATCGATGCCGCGCTGAACAAGCCCGCACCGGCCGCGCCCCTGCCGCCGGACAATTCAGCCTTCAATCTGATAATCGAAGAACTCCGCGCCGATCGGAAAGAGCTTCGCGAAGAGTTGAAGGAACTCCGCAACAAGGCAACCACCCCCCAGAAGAACCTGCTCGAGCAGATCAAGGAAATCCAGCCTGCCCTGCTTGCCGCGAAGGAACTGATGGGCGATTCGAAGCCCGGTGCATGGTGGGAAAACCCGCTGCAAACCATTGTTGAGGGCGTGTCTGAAGCAATTCCCGGAGTACTGGAGATGATCAACAACGGCAAGTCGAAGCCCGCCCCGCACGCCTGGACGCCGCCGCAGACGAACCCGCAAGCACTCCCCGCCGCACCGCCACCACACGGCCCGCCGCCACAAGCCACAACAGCAACGACGGCGCCGGCCGAAGACCCGAATCTGACGCCTGAACAGCGGACGTTCTTGCAGCACTGCAACAAGTGGGGAATGTTCGTTGTTCACATTGCCCCGCAAATGATGGAGCGCTTCAAAGATCCGGACGGCTTGGGAGGGTTCTACTTCCGGGATTGGTTCTTAGAAGGACATGGCATGTTCAAGTGGGCAGATATGCGGCGTGAGCTTGGACCCGGTGTGCTTGGGCAGATGATCGCCGAGCATCCGCAGTTGAGTGTCGAGATTGGACCAGAGCAGCAACGCATGGCGTTTTTAGAACAGTTCTTTACGCTACCAGTGGATGAGGAGGAAGAGTCAGCACCTAGTGATGGAGTCATTGAGATTGGAGGAAACAGTGCGGCGTAATGATGGTTTGGCCTCGTCACAATCGGGCGAGACGTTGACGGTTCACCAGCGACAGGAGGGATTCCATGTTTCCGCCAGATGATCCGTATTATTGGGTGCCTTCCGACGATGATCTGCGCGAAGATATCGAAGCCGCTGAGACGTTAGCGTCCGAACTGTGCGCGATTCTACCGCGCGTCTTTCCGGGTTTGGGAATCGCTCCACTGCAAATCGCGATCAGAAATTATCTGTGCTGCGAATTCGAACAGAGGTTGAGGGATTCGCAGGCAAGCCCGGCAACCAGTCCGGATGATCTTTACGAAGCGACAGAAAGAGTGGAGAGCCTGCGAGCATCCATCGAAGCTACCTCGCTGCTTTTTGTCGGCGAAAGTCCGGACATGAAAGCGGCCGCGAACATGGTGCTGCCGTTGTATAAGCAGCAATTGAGGGACGCTGAAAAGCGTTTGGCCGTCGTGCAAGCAGCGCTTGACCTGGTCGGACGCGACCCCGCCGAATCGCAGAACGACGGAAGACCGGAGGCCAAACCATAATGAACGAACTCGCGGACATCACCACATGCTTCTGCGGACAGAAGTTCACAGGACCCCGCTTACAAGTCATCGGCGAACCGAACGCACGGCTGCGCAAGTATATCGAAGGACTGTCTCAGCATTTCCAGGAAAAGCATCCCGACGTAGCCCGAGCCATGGACGCGCAAGCCCTGTTCTATTGCGGCTGGTTATTCCTGCGGAACTTCAGAACCACTGACCCGGAACTAAAAGCGGAGCGCGACAGGAAACGCTGGGAGGTTCACCAGCAGACGTTGAACGCGCGGTTCTCGGATGAGTCGCTGACTGCGCAATGTCGAAACCTTTCACAGAGGTTAGTCGATACCGTTGCCGCACTGGATCATGCCGCCGAAGGTATGGTAGCCCACGAGGACATCGTACGATCGGCCCTGGAATGTATTCTCATCGAAGTCTTCACCGGAATGCGAAACGATTTGGAGGAGCCGGGGAAATACGCGGAGGAAAAAGCGGTTGAGCTTGTGACGTGATAAGCTGACAAGCGGATAATTCATTTGGAACCTTTCAAGCCCTTTCAGCCGTGAAAAGCTGGGAGGGCTTTTTGTTTTGGCCTCAGCGGGCTTGAGTCTGTGCATGGGGTCGAGCTCGTTCGACATTCACAGACTGTCGCTCCGGTGGAGCGGTTTCTAAAACCGTTTCTCCAGCTTGGACGTACCCGGACACTTTATGTGTGTGGTGTTCGAAGTCTTGCTTAATGAGGACCAATTCGAGGGCGAGATTACCGACCTGCTTTTCAAGCCGCTCTATCCGCATGTGAGCTTCCCGGAAACGCAGCTTGATCGACGCTTCCATCTCCGCGTACTTCTTATCGATCGCTTTGTACAGCCCGGCCTTCATCGGCCCGCCAGAATCCGAGGCCGCGTTACGGTCTTCCACTCGACGCCGTAGAATTGTTTCAACTCGGGACGGATCGGCATCAGGTCTTCGTTTCGCTCAAAACTTGCGCCGCCCACTCAATGTCGAATGGATCGTACGGAGGATTAACCTTTCGTCCCGATTTGACATCGTCGGCAATCTTCCGCGCCCGCTCCACATCGCGAGCACTGGGAGGCGACAAGGAAACATGCCCGGCATCCTCGCCCGTGTCGTCCATCGGTTGCCCCTTGGCCTTCCAGCCCTTGAGCACATTGGGAACCGTGGTAAGGAGAAGCATCGGCGACCTCCACCGGCCAAGACTTTCCGCGTACGCCTGCTTGATCGCTTCAGCGAGAACGTAATCCGAAACCTTGTCGAGCCCGGTAATCGCCCAGAGGATCGCGATGAGTTTCAATAGTAACTCGACGCCCGCCGAGGCAAACTGCGACCGCATCGCGGCCAGAGTTTTTACCCACTTTACTTCCGGATCGGACGATACGGACTTCTTGCTTTGCGCAACTGGTTGCGCGACTGGCATTACAAGCAAAGCACTTGTCTGATTTGATCCGCCTTCTTTGGCTTGCAGTTCACGAAGCTTCGCGCAACTGGTTGCGCAATCCGGATGTACCTTTTTGGCCGCCGCGGCTTGATCGCGTTCGGTTCGTTTCGGGTCGTAGTTGGAACGGGTTTGATCTTTCAGTGATTCATTCCAGCGGTTGACATCGAAGCGGAATTTCGCGGTATCGCCCCGGCCCTCGACTCCAAGACCGCGTTCGCGTAGGCCCTTGATCGCGAGTTCCTTCATGCGGGGTTTCATTCCCGTCCAGGATTCCCACGTACGATCTGATATCGTAGCAGTGCCTTCAAAGTGAGTGATTCCCCGGCTGTCTGTTGCGCGGCGAAATAGGATGAGCCCCAGCGCTCTTTCAGCGGGAATCATGGAAGCTTGGTTTTCGGCGAAGGAACTGGGGACTTGGAAAAATCCAGCGGTCGGGGTCTTTGTCGAAACCAGCGCAGGCGAAGCCATTTGTTCGTCTCCTAAGAAAGTTATTGCCCCGGTTGGCGGCCAGGAGACGAAGCCACGCCGCCTCACCGGAGCATTTACCATTCCGCTCAATGGGTGCTGAGCAGCCTGGACCCAGACTTATCTTATCACGGAATCAGGAGAGAATTGTACCCAGCAACAACAACAACCCGCAATACTCCATTTGTTCGCCCAGGCTGTTGTTGTTTTCTATCAAAAAGGTTGTATCCAGTTAAAAAGGATGGTAGACGCAACCGGGTGCGCGTTCTTGCGCAACATATTACGCAACCAGTTGCGCATTTTCTGCGTAAGGAAATGCGTGAAATCTATTTTCGAGGGTTGAAATGGTACCTCTTAGCCCTTTTGGGTGGTTGCGCGGTAATTTCTTTTCGATTATTCTTTGGCCTCAGTCGGCGGTTTTGAGGCGTCGAGCTGAGAGCGTTCGACCAGGAAAGGGGTTTCAAAATGCTTCGTTGGGTTTGGTGGGCTTTGCGCGGTTGCTTCGTGCTGTCGGATGAGAAGTACAAAAAGTGGATATCCGAGGCACCCTTCCCACGTGTCGATGGTGAAAAGGATGTCCGAGCCGTAGAGGGTGACAAGGCCTATGCATTGGCCTCAGTCAGTTCGAGCCCTGCGCGTGAGCCTGAAAGCGTTCGACCAGGAATGCCGACGTGGGAAGACTACCGGAGGATTCCACACAGGTTCGAATCCCTGAAAAACACATTCCAGTGTGCGCTGTGCGGTTGGTGGGATCGCGATGAAATCCACGCCCTGGACAGAAAGATAGCGGCCTATGTCGAGCAAACCCGAGCCGAACAAGCCGCACACCATGCCGAGGCCGACAAAAAAGAACCGCGGCACCGTTTCCGTCCCAAAGTACTAGGCCCCGAAGGTCTATGCGGACTCTGCGACGAACGCCAGGATAACCCGGTACATCTTGGACCCCTGGAGGTGGAATGAGCTTTCGTTCACACACAGCCCGGAAGAAAGCGCGGCGAGAAAAAAACGCCCGCGAACAGAGGCAGCGACAAAAAGCCCGCCGCGCCGGCTACCTCACCGATCTGGGAAAGTTCGACCAGCTCCAAGCCGAGGGGTTGCCGCGCGTGTACGAAATGCGGGAACGCTCATGAGCGGAGCGGGCAAAGACGGGAAGCCGTTTGATCTTGAACGATGGGTTGACTGGGCTTCGTCGACCAGCCGCGCGCACGGTTTGGCTACCAGCGCGAAAAGATTGGCAGATGGCAGAATGCGTGCCGGAAAGAAATGGACACGTCGCGCAGGTTCCCGCCGTGCGTGCGAGTGCGGACGCATGAACCCGACATCGCTCCTCGTCTGCAAATGCGGAAAGCAGACCCAACGTACTAAGGCCCAGAGTAAGTAGATTTCTACGGCGAAAGTACCATTGATCCGCGCAAGGCAAACAGGCAAACTCTTTATCAGGAGATGGACCCAATGATTAAAAACTCACTCGCCTTTCTCGCCGGTTCGGTGCTGATAACGGGAATCGTGATTTCAGCCGGCGGACGCCCTGCCGCTTTTGTCGGGCTTGGCTTCTTTCTTGCCGTGTCCCTTGGTGCTGGGGTGTTGTGGCTGACTGGGGTACGGAGGTTGGCAAGATTCTTAGATGCGTTCATTTTGGCCTCATCGGACGATCGCGCTTCGCTCCAAGGCGGGCGTGTTCGACATGCGGCTATTGCCCCACGGGTTGACCGGTCGGGATATCGCAAGCCGTCGACAAAACAGCGCAATCAGATTTTAGAGGACACGATGGAAGAATATCTGCCGGATGACATTTTCGCGCCTGCGAAGACGGCGGGCGCCGGGAGGGTGCAGTAATGTGCGAAACGATAACCGCCGATATGTCGCGTGCGATGGAGAGCCTTCGGATGGCTGTCGCCGAACTGCAAACTGCGGATGTAATCTTTTGGCTGAAAGGCAGGATTTCCAAGGTGCTGGATATTGCGAAATGCCAGACCGGTGCGGAGTGGGCTGAATCGATGGAAGAGGTTATCCATCTGAAGGAAGCAATCAAGCGGTTGGAATACTCAATCCTGGTCGGACGCTCCCAGACTGATCGAAGCCACTAAGCCGGACCGGAGGCCAAACAATGAACACCCCTGAAATATTTCTCCTCACCACCGGAGCCTGTATGCTGCTGGGAGCCCTCTACTACATCGCAGAGCACGCGTGGAGCGTCCGGAAGTACCATGAACAGCTCGACGCCATGAACCGCGTCCAGCGAACTCAGAACGGCGTACGCTTCGACGCGCTTCAGCCGGGCATGGGTCTTTCCTTGGGCGCAACCCGCGAAGTAATCAAAGCGGTCGATCCGCGTGGCTGGTGCCTGGTCGACGACGGCAAGATGTCGATTCCGGCCCGGCATATCCCGTACTACGTGGCTGACACCCGGCCGCCCGATCTGTACAAGCCGTTGAGCCCGTTTCCGCCGGCTGAACTGCCCTGGAAGGAGAAACGCTGGTTATGAAGTTCCGCGCTGTAGTTGTTGGCGTTAAAGAAGACGGGCGAACCGTGCAAACATTCTGCCCCACAAAGGAAATGGCCGAAGAGTGGGCTATTCAGGTCGGGCAGAAATTCAAGGCCCCCGTGAACATCTTCGCAGTCAGGGAAGAATTGATGTTGACCGTGAATGAATCGCCGCTTGTCGACGGTGCCGCGCCCGTCCAAGCCGCAACCCGTAACGAGGCCAAACCATGAACGAACCCATCAGATTCTCAGTGCAGCGTTTCGGCGGACGTGCGCATCAGCTCGGAAACGGCCCGGCAAGCGAAGGTGGAAAGGGATCAGGTTCCTACGGATGGAACGAAAGCGGAGATCGGCCACAGGGGGAATGTGTGGTGCATGTACGGGATGGAAAGCCGGTAACGGCGTGGGGAAGGAAGCTTTTGGGGTTGGCCTCACCGGCCTCGACGGCTGCGCGTGGGGGGTGCCGGGTTCGACATGGGGAATTGTGAAACGAGAGCGGGTTATCGGCCTAGTGTTCGGAGTCGTGGTGGGAATCCTAATAGGAAACATCGGATGGATTATGCCGACCGCGATCTCCTGGGGAGGCGGCTGGAACATTCTAGGCTGTGTTTTCTTTTCCGCCGCAGCAATAGCGTTGCTGTGGATCGGCGCGTGCGCAGGCACCGAATGATCGCCCGCTACACACCCCTCCGCCGTTCCTGGCTCAAGCGCAAGCCGCGCCGCTACGTCGTGCCGCCGGAGATCCTCGCGTACTGGGATTGGATCAGAGAGCAGCCGTGCGCGGTCTGTGGGTCGCGTAGGTGGGTGCAGGTTTGTCACGTGGGGATGCGTGGGCTTTCGCAGTTGTGCGACGGCTGGGAAGTGCTGCCGTTCTGCCGGGTGCATCATGAGCGGGGGCTTCCGAAATCGCATCACACGCTTGGAAAACGGTTTTGGTTGGTGCATCGGCTGGATCGGTACGGGTTGATCCGGATGTTTCGACTGCGATATTTTGGCCTCACCGGACTTGAGTCTGCGCGTGGGAGCCGTGGGTTCGACAGGGAGGGTTTGTGAGCATACATAAGCAATTCAGCGAGATAGAGTTGGTACAGGTCCGGGCGAACAACGGCAGTTTTTTGCACGACGTCTGCCGGCAAGCGTTCGATCTCGAAAGGCTGACCGGGCTACCGGTTGAAGTCTTATTCAACGATCGGGTCTACGGTTTCCATCTGGAAATCACCGAAAAGCCAACTGTCGAGACTTCGGAGCCGGTCCAAGCCGCACATCCCGGCGAGGCCGACAAATGAGATGTGTTTTCGTTGGCCTCACCGGACTTGAGTCCGCGCGTGGGAGCCGTGGGTTCGACAGGGAGGGGTTGTGAAAATAAAGAGGCGTAAACGCGAGCCGGGTCCCGAGTTTCTGGTACAGCCGTGTGAATGCCAGCAACCCGGCTGCAAGAAATTCTTTGTCGGCATCCGGCATCCACTGATGAGGGAATGGGATGACACGTCGGGAGAACTGGTGCCCTGCGCCCTGTTCCGGGCTGAAAACGGTCCTGAGTTGATTCGGCGAATCGCCGAGTTGTGCGAGTATGCCGGCTTGCCGGTTGGGAATCCGCTAGCGCCAGTCCTGGACGGACGCGATACCGCCGACCGAAGCAGCGGTGCGGGACCGGAGGCCAAATGAAAATCTACTCCCTCACACCCCAGCAGTTCGACGCCTTACGCTCCCGTCTCTTACTACAGGGTGTCGCCTTACCGGAGGGTACCGCAGGCGTGTTGAGCTTCAAGGGGATCGATCTGAAGTACAACTACGACGGGGTGAAGTTGACGTTGGTAATTTTGAAAAAGCCGTTTATTCTGCCTTCCGGGTTGATCTGGCAGACGGTGGATCAGTGGGTGTTGGGCGGCGGGTAGATGATGGTTTGGCCTCACGGGCCTTGACGGCTGCGCGTGAGGGGTGCGGGTTCGACATGGAGGAGTTGTGACCAATCGACTGAAACACTGTAACTTTGAATCGAAAGTTCCCAGGACCGCCTGTCCGTCGTGCGGATACGAGGCAGACAGAGTTTCCGGAGATACACTACCGGGCTCCGGCGATATCGGGATATGTATCAAATGCTTTAAGCCACACCGGTTTGACGACCAACTTCGAAAAGTGCCGGACGATTCACTGATCTCCGACCCGGAAGTACTCCGAGTGGTAGCCCTACTGCAGAAAGCGAAAGAACGGTGGAGACGCCTGAACGGGTAATTATGCAACGGAACCTTCCCATGTCGAACCCACAACCCCACCCGCGCAGACCAGTACCCGGTGAGGCCAAATCCATGAGAAGAACTAAGGCGTTTTCCCCTCTTATTCGGCACTTCCGTACCATTCCCCGCCCCGCGTCAGAATCGCATAATCGACGCATGGACCCAAACACACTAGACGCAACCGAACGGGCGCGGGAGATCGACGATCTGCTGGCCCTGATCCGAAACCTCAACTTACAATTGACTTGGATGAAACAGCAAAACCAGCAGTTACGCGCGAAGCTGAATCGCTCCGAAGCTACGCTGGGAATCGCGGAGGCCGCATGAGCGCGAAGCATTGGCTTGGCCCGTGGAGGATGGAAGAATCGTATCTTGCATCCTTCGAGAGGGCTGACGTGATCGGTATTCTGGATGCTTCCGGACGTCCGGTATGTGGGGTCGGCCCCCAGGACGACAAGGATCAAGGTTGGACTGCCGAAGAAATAGCCAACGTCCGACTGATCGCCGCCGCGCCGGAGCTGCTGGACGCATTGAGGGACATTATCGCCATCGACGCCAATCACGATTCAATGGACGACACCCTTCAGCGCTATAAAACCGCCCGCGCAGCCATCGCCAAAGCGGAGGGACGCGTTCGACCAGGAGATGAATTGTGAGCACAGAAAAATGGGTAATATCGGGATTCACTGGTGAACACGATGAAGCGGGCGCCTGCATTCGTGATGAACAGGGAAAAATCTTAGCGACTACATCGCGCGTTGAGAAATACAGCGATCCCGTTTCTTGGATTAAATATCACTACAGAGCGAATCTGATCGCCGCCGCGCCGGAGCTACTGCAAGCGCTGAGGGCAATCAAATGCGCAGGATGCGGCAAGACCCCTGGCGAACCTAGGCATCCCAGGGGAAACTTGTGTGATATGTGCCGCCCCGCCACCGTAGCCATCGCCAAAGCGGAGGGCCGCGAAACCCTTCCTGGTCGGACGAACAATAACCCCACGGAGCCAGATAGCCAATTGGAGGCCAAAACAAAATGAAAAACCAGTCACCAGCACCAGGACCCTACGAAGTCCAAATCGTAATCGACGAAGAAGGAAAAGCCCGAGGGAGCAAGGGCGAACGGTGGATTCTCATCAAAAACGACGACGGCGCGATCGCCACAGTGTACCCGGCACACAACGGGGAGGCGACGGCGCAATTATTGGCAGCGTCTTACCAAATGTTCGGCGCCCTGGAAAGCATCAGGTCTTTGATCGAAGGTTCAAGAACAAAAGCTGAGATTGCCAGCATAGTAGGGGAATTGCATGAGTTGGCAGACCTAGGAATTTACGCGGCCACGCGGGGACCCCAGAGCGTCATTCCTGGTCGGACGGACCAAGGCCCGTGATCTGCGATGGTTGCCGGGCAGGGTTTGAATCTTATGGTTTGGCCTCGCCACAATCGGATGCTTCGCGGGAAGGGGAGAGTGCTCGACAGCCGGAGTGCGAGCGCTGTAAGAGACTGGAAGCCCAACTGATAAGGAACAGCCAGGGACTCTTGAATATTCTCGAACTTCGCAAGCTTAGCAGACAAGTGTGGGGCGGACCGGACGTGAGGTATGGAGCCCTGACCCGCGATGAGATCGAGAGCGCTATTTCCGAGAACCAGGAAGCCCTCCATGTCGAACCCTCAGCCCCCGACGCGCCAGAACAACAGGCCGGTGAGGCCAACCCAAGAGGCTAATCCCCATGTACTACCTAGAATGCCAGTGCAGATTCCGCAACACCTGGACAGAACTGGAGGGATACGGCCCGTTCGCATCCCTCCCGCTGGCAATTCAAACCGCGCGCGCATTGACGATCCAAAAGCGCAGCGCCGTGCGAGTGATCGACGATAACGGCAACGTCTGGACCTAGTACCGGAATCGGTTTGGAACTATCGAAAACGGTCCGGTGTTGTGATAGGATTTCCACCAATGGCAAACGATGATGTTTTGGCCTCAGTCGGCGCGGGTTCTGCACGTGAGCCTGAAAGCGTTCGACCAGGACCAGTATTTCTCCCCGGAATGCGAGTCATGCACAGGACCATGCCGACATTGAAGGGAATCGTGGAAAAAGTCACGGACAAGCGAATCCTCGTCAAGGTGGACGGCGAACGGTTCAAGCGCCTCTTCGTTGGGAAGAATCTAGTCCCCGACCTGGTCGGACGCCGACAGCCGCCCGAAGCCGAACAAGGAAGACCGGAGGCCAACCCAAAATGACACGGCCCACTCTCAGAATCACCAATGCAACCAGAACCTCGATTCTGGCAACCCACGCCGACATTGCATCGACGCGCGAAGAGAAGCTAAACGGCCTGATCGGAGTGAGCGCCCAAGAGTTCCAGCCAGGTGCCGGACTGTTCTTCGAAGGGTGCAACGCGATTCACACGGTCCAGATGTCCATGAACATCGACGTGCTTTTTATCGACATGTTGACCCACCGGGTTCAGAAAGCGCTTTCCGACGCCCCGCCTACGTGCCACTTCAATACGCGGATTCCGCCGGAGCTGTCAGCCGTGCTCGAATTGCCCGCCGGGGTGATTGCGCAGTCCGGTACCAGAGTGGGGGACGTGATTGTGATTATGAGTTCTTCGCACTGTTCACAGGAGGAGTTGAGTAGGATTTCGAGTCTTTGGCCTCATTCGGCCTGACGGCTGCGCGGGGAGTTGAGAGCGTTCGACCAGGAAGGGGCTTGCAATGAACTGGACACCGTTAAACGGAACTAAGACACATCCGCTGTCGAAACATGCGGTTGAGGCAATCCACAGAATAAGGCACGAAGGTACTGTACTCTGTACGGCGTTCAATCCTGGCGTGGTCAATCGATTGTTGCGAGAAGAAAACATCGAACTGTGCTGGGAGTCGTTCGGCAGCGTCAAAAAGCAATGCCTACGCTTGAAACAGCCGGAGGCAAGGGATCTATGACCGCCAAAGCCCAAAGAAACGAAGCCGCAATGCGATGCCGCAATACCGAAACACTACGCGCCCGCTTGTTGTGCGCGGTGCTGGAGTTGCCGGTAGGAACGATTGCGTTGTCCGGTTCGCTGCCGGGGGACGTGATTGTGATTATGAGTTCGTCGCACTGTTCACAGGAGGAGTTGAACAGGATTTCGAGTCTTTGGCCTCAACAGCACTGAGATCGCGCGTTGAGGAATCGGGTTCGACATGGAAAGGGTTCAATGACGACAAGGGAATTGGCTCAAAAACTATTGACGATGCCGGATATCGAGGTTGGTTTCTTCGATGGCGAGGGCCATTGGTGCATGGCAACGGATGCGGTTCAAACGCAGGTGGATCAGGCTGATTGGCGTCCACGGCTGGGCGAATCGCAGACCGGCACAATGCGCGACGTGATAGAGGTCAGCGATTACAGATGACCGCCAAAGTCCAAAGAAACGAAGCGCACCTGCGTTCCCGGAACACGGAATCGCTCCGGGTCCGTTTGTTCCGCATGATCGCCGCCGGTCTGAAGGAAGGGAAGCTGTCGAAATCCGAGGCCGAGCAGTTGCGCCGGGAGTTCTGGGAAGCCCGATGGCGCGATAGAGAGATTGCCAACGGCAAAAAATGAGCCACATGTCGAACAGTTCAAAGAGGCTCGCGGTTGGTGAGGCCAAAATAATGATCGAACGTTTCTGGACAAACCTAAAGAACCTGTTCTACTTTCTGGTGATCCTCGCCATGATTCCCTTGCTTGTGTTGCTTGTGGGAGTGGCGGTTATCTTCGTCTTCTTTGGAGTTCTCGACCGGCTGATCGACCCGCTAGGCCCTACCGCGTAGCCGCCCACAGCCCCAGCAACCCCAGCGCGATCCCACCCAAAACTAACCCAGGACTGACCGTCGAGGCGTCCGTTGAATCGGTGAAGTCCGAGAAGTCCGAGGACAAGGAATCGAAAAACGAGGGCGTGTCTGTCGCGGTCGAATCCGCAAGGCTGAACGTGTCGATCGGCGCGAGCTGCGTCGTGGGATCGACCGCCACCCCGTTATCAAAAACCGCAAAGTGCAGGTTCGGCCCCGACGTTGTGCCCGTGTTGCCCGATAGCGCGATCTGAGAGCCGTCTGAAACCGGCTGGCCTACCGCAACCCCGATGCTCGACAAATGCCCATAGAGCGTCGTTACGCCGTTGCCGTTGTACACAATGACTGTGTTGCCGAAGCCGCTTTGCTGCCCCGCAAATGTGACTACGCCGTCCCCTGCCGCTAAGACGGGCGTGCCCACGGGTACCGCGTAGTCGATGCCCTGGTGGTTTGTCGATGCTCCTGGAGTCGGTTGGGTACGTGGTCCGAAGAGTGAGGAGATGATCGGTGAGCCTGAGATGGGTGGGGTCAGTGTGGCACCGAAGCCGCGGCGTACGTACATTATGCTTTGGCCTCCGGTCTTCCGGGGTGGCTTCGTTCGGCGTTGAAGCGTCCGGCCAGGTGGAGGGCGTTAATGTTCCCGCGAAAACTCAAAGCAGCATTAAGCGTCAGGCCGTATTCTGTCGTGAATGGGGGGACGGTGTCGAAGTGGACTACCACAGAATCGCCCGGCTTTACTTTGTATTCGAGTTCGAAGCGATGCCAATCTCCTACCGGATCAAAGTGCTTAAGTGAGGGGTCTGCGATCAGCTTATGGTTGACGGTAACCTTGACGCTGCAACGGTCAAACAGGTGGGCCATGTCCACCGGAGAGATGTTCGGGAACGCCAGGCTGATAGATTCGAGAACCTCAACCCCATCCTGGACGATCACGGACGGCCCCCGTGTCGCTGGTGAACCGTCAACGTTCCTGCCGCTTGTGACGAGGCCGACATAAAGAACTATCTTATCCCCCCACTGCCACGAAGCGCACTCTGCCCCCTCAATCCCGAACTCGGAAGCAAGCCAAACACCATGAGTGTATTATCATTCGTCGGCACAAACACCCTGCCATTCGCAACCGTGGGCGAAACAAACTTCGCCATCGTCCCGAGCGTTGAACCCGAGTTCCACAACTCCGTTAGCGTCGAGTCCAAAGCCCGAACAGTCCCCGCCGCCGTCGCCGTGAAAGAACTGGTCGCCGGCGTCACCACCCACAGAATCAAGTTCGACGCCCCGTTACTCGATGCGGACATCTGAGCCGATCCAGGGAATCCGTACGTATTCGTTTGCGTGTGAACCGGTGTCGGGTTGCAGATTCCCAAGGGACAGGAAAACTCGTAAATCGAGCCCGCCGTAGTGGCGAGAAACAGCAGCCCGTTCGCCGTCACCCCGCCGTAGGAGCCAGAAAACTTCGTTACCGTACCGCCTGAGTTGGTTGGGAAAGCCTGCAACGTGCAGCCGCTTGATCCCTGAAGATGGCCCATGCACCCGCCGTCGACGCCGTACACGTTGAAATCCTTCCCCGCCCCGAACACCAGGGAGGTACCGGGAAAGATCATCGCCCGCGTTGCCCCGAAGTCGAAATCGTTGGCGTCCAAAGTGGCGTGGTTTGAGGGCGTGAACCAGTCGAGCAAAACCAAGGAAGGAGAAAGCTTCAGCATCGTGTCCGGGAAATCCGTCGTCCCGTCCCACGCGCCCTCACTGCCAGTGACTACGTACAGGTTTCCAGCCGCATCGATCGCGGGAGCCCCGCCGGACATCCAGATTGAACCGCCGTTCGCGTTGGGAGTCGCGCAAAAGGCCGCGAGCTGCGTCAGGTTCGAAGTCTGGTAGGACAGCACCCAGCCGTGCCAGGGTGGGGGAATTGTTCCCGCCGAGCCGCCGCCGAATGTGACGTAGACCGTGGACGCGTCGGGCGAGAGCGTCAAGGCGCACCGCTGAGTCGTCATTGAGGCTGAAAACAGGAGGTTAGGCCCGCTGGTCGGATCGCCCGGTGAGCCCGTGCCAGGAACTGATGCAGCAACCGGAACCGCCGCAACCGCCGCCGAACCATCCGTCAGATTCAATTTGCGCAGTTGGTAGTTCGGCGTGGTGTTCGAGGTCACGACGTACAGGAACCCGCCCGCTTCGTCCGCTACCGGGGTGCCGATAATTCCAAATGACGAGCCGTAAAGCTGAAGTGCCGACGATGCGTTGTTCGACCAGCCACCGCGCCCGGTGCCGAAGTTGACCGACCAGACGGCCGAGGTTCCCGGCTTGTCCGCGTTGAAGGCGAAAACCGTGTTCGCGAGCGTGCAGACGATCACGAGGTTAGTTGAGCCGGAGCGGACCAGCAGCGGTTGGGTGAACACGAAGCCGTCGACGTTCCAGGTTCCCAGCTTGCCGAATTTACCCGATGCTACGTTTGAGGGGGTGAGTTGGGATTCTGAGGGGTTCCAGCCTGTTTGTGCTGAGTCGTTGTGCGCTATCGGGACGGAGACGGTTTGCAGTATAACGACGGCGAGCAAAACGGTGTTCATGGTTTGGCCTCGCCCGGCTTTTTGGCTTGGACCGAATGTTCACCAGCGACAATTGGCTTCACTTTGCACAAAGGGCATATTGCCATGATTTTTCCGTGGATGTCCTCCGTGACCCAACCCCGCCCGGCAGCAGAGGCAACAGCTTTCTCGACCGTATTCGGAATACCGGGTATTTCATGCAGCCAGCCGTAAGCCATAGCCATACCCTCGGCTCTTCCGCCCGTCCGTAGCAGCCGAAAGTCGGCCAGTTCGGATACCAAATCCATCGACGCCCCGCAAGTGTCGCAATAAAACACCGGAGCCTGTACCGCGATTGAACGCTCAGTTATATAAATCGGCATTTAACCCTCCCTGTCGAACCCACGCCGCTCAAGTGCAACATTCAGGTTCGGTGAGGCCAACCTATCAGGAAAAAGAATCTGCTGACAATGGATCAGGAGTACTAAGGGCACGTAGTCCCCGTCGACGTGAACAAGTACTTCAAATTCGTCTGCATAAACTTCCCCGCATCATTAGTGGCTGACAGCCCGCCCACAGCAAGAAGAGTAGGAGTCAAAAACGTTCCCGTTGCTTCTTGCAAATCCTGCACCCATGCTCCATTGGAGTAGTGCGACCACGTCCTGTGTGTTCCGTCCTCGACAATGCAAAAGGACGTGTAGGATGTCGTCAAGCCCTTTGTGGCGGCGAAGGCAGGACCGCCATCTGTGCCCGTGTTGGTGAGTTGCTCGATTCTCAAGTTATTCGCGCCTGCGCTGCTGCCAGCCTGATAGAGGATTTCGTAGTTCTCGTACTTCGTCCCATCAGAAAGCCCGAAATCACAGGTTGAACTGTTGGAACTTGTCGGAGGCAAGCACAGCAGCGTTGCAGCAAGGGTATACGTTCCGCCGCCGGGGACCGCCCGCGTGATGAACCGCCAGTTCAACGAAGAGTTGTCGAGCACATACACGCCGATTTCCGCCGTTGAGAAGTTATTGAAAACCGCCGCATTCTGGATCGTCCATCCCGCTACCGGGAGAATCGAGGTACCCGTCAACCCGCCGAAAGACCCCGCGTTGTTCGCCTGCCACTGCCCCGCAGATCCGCCAGGCGCTCCGCCTCCACTTGAAGAATTGCCGGGAAACCAGGCTGCTACGTTCGTGCTGGTGATCGTCGGTGCGCCCGTGGCCGTGCTCCAGGTCGCCAGAACATCGATTGCCTGTGTACTTGTCGTGTCGATCGTCCAGGTTGAACTGGTCTGCATCGGCGACTCGGCGGGCGTTAGACTCACTCCGGTACCTTCAAAAATGCAATTCGCAATTTGCGTACCGGATACTCCCGCCGTCCGAGTCGTCACCGCACACCATACACGCCAAACCCCGCTTGTCACCGATGCGATTTGCACAACCGCGCCCGTGGTTAACCGGATTGTCCCGCCGATATTGAGCGTGATCGTCAGGCTGGCTGGAGTGACCGGGGTAGAGTAAAAGCCCTGAGCTACGACTTCGAGAATTTGCCCGGCTGCAAAAGTGTTCGCCGCGACCGTGGTACTGCCGGTAACGGTGCCGATTAACGTTGTAGGAGAGGTCTGCGTTACCGTCGTCGAATTCGTAGTCGAAAACACTGTCGCGCCGGTTCCACCGCTACCCGTTCCGCATGCCGCCGGCGCCGGTGCAATTTGCGTGCCGGTTCCGTTGAACTGTGCGCACCGTCCCGACGTCGGGGTCGCGCTTGGACTGGTCACCACATACAGGCCACTGGTCGCATCGTTCGGCAGTTTCACCACAGTCGCGGTGTTCGTAGCGTCCACGGTTACGGTCGACGTCGCCGAGGATGTCGATCCGACAAGGTCGAGGGCGCCCGTCGTGCCGCTGCCAACCCCGGCAGATATCGGACCCGGACAACTCAGAGCGCCCGTGATAAACGTACACCCGGCAAAGGCGTTATTCACAAATGCTGTGGTTGCAATCTTCGTGCTGCTGTCACCCAGTGCTGCCGTGGTTGTAGTCGGAGCGCCTGGGAATGCGGCATTCGACGGAATGTCGATATTGCACGTCGCCGTCGACGGACTCGTACACCCCGCACCCGCTACAACGATCCGGTTCGCGTTCCCTGTGATTGTCGGCCCTCCGCCCCCGCCGCCGCCTCCGGAGCCCGCTTTAGCAAGTGTGGAGTTGAGGAAGCCGTACAGCACGCCCGTAACCCTCCCTGTCCCCGTGATGCTCGCGAGGTTCACGCGGACCCACGGAAAGTAGCCTGCGAATCCGGTGTTCGCGCTGGTAGCCGACGTGTTCGGGTTGATGCCCGAGCTGCCGGGATACTGGACGTTTGTGAGCACCGTTCCGCCGAACGTGCCCCAGCTCCCAGGAGTCCCCCCGGCATCCGGAGCGCTTTGGACGACGATGGACAATGCCGAAAAGCCGGTGCTCGAGTAGACGAAGACCCAGTTTGCAATGCCGAGGGTGTTGTTCCCACAGGTCAGATTGGAGGTTACGTTTGTGGTGGTGAAGTTTACTGGAATGATGCAGTCGGGCTTGATGGTCGATTGGGCTAGAGCTGCAAAGGGAAGGAGACAGAGCAGAAGCAGAAGCTTTTTCATACAGTTTCGAGTTTACAACGGTTTTGGTTTGGCTTTAGGTTGGCCTCACCGGCCTTGGGCGCTGCGCTTCAGGGACGAGGGTTCGACATGGGCGGTTTGAAAACTCTCGCGATATGCTGCGCCAGAGGGAATGGTATCTTGGCTATCTGTGCGGAGGCTGCTTTGCGGGAATCGGAGTTTTTGCCGTGCAATCGACCGGGTGAAATAGTGCCATTAGCTTTCATCTCTGCGTTTTGCTGTTCTTCTCGCCAGCGCTGCGCGTTTGCAACATTGAAACCCACATTCTTTAGACGAATTCCGGGGACGCCCTTTAGACCGTCGCCGCGAATCGGATTCCCGGCACTGTTCCCTTCTCGCCGTTCGCCGTGGGACACGTTGAACCATGAGCCGTTGCCGCCCTTCAAACCATGTTCGGCGGGATTGGTCAGGTGTCGGGTGTGTCCGGCTCCGTCTCTGATATCCAGCCGTCGCATCTTCCCCCGCACTTCGTTGTTCCATGCGCCCATGAACATGCGGCGCGTAATCGGCATCAGCGCGGGAACATCTCCCCACAGATAAAAACTCCCGTAATGCCATGCGGCAGGGCCTACGAATTGTTGAGCATTCTTGACGTTCTCGACGATGACGGGCAAACCGGCCTCGCGCGCAATTCTGAAACATGCCCAAAAGAGATCGTTTAATATCGGGTCTTTGCCTCGGTAGTTTCCCGCTGGTCCGCCGTCGTCATCCATGCGGTTGTGCTCGCGCCACATCGCGCCCCAGGGCATTCCCCGATAGCTGTACGCCTGACACGGCGGGCTTGCCACGATCACCGCAGCGTTGCGGAACTGCCGGCCGTCCAGCGTGAGCACGTCCTGAAGCACGAGCTGGCCGGGATACCCGCCAGTCCGCTCGATGTCGAATCCAATAACGTCGTAGCCTTCGGCGAGAAACCCATCAGCCCAGCCGCCGAGTCCGCAAAACAGATCGATGCAAAGTGGCTTCGTCAGTCCAACCTCCGAATGTCGCCCGCTCTCAGCCTGACGCCCGCTCCCGACTGTGGCAAGGCCAAATCATCAGCGTTTCGGGTGGTAATTCCCAATATCCCTTTGTCTCTCTGCTCTCACCACAACCGGGATAGAGCGCCCCTTGAACGCTTCGTTCATTTGAAACGCCACGCCCTCCGCTTGCGCTTTGGTGAGCCCCGCCTGCACCACGCCGATAGACAGGAGTGCTTCGGGCTGGTCTAGCACTAGGATGTATTCCTGGTCAACGGCAGCTAAAGCGAAGCCCAAAGCGAAGCAGGCGAGTACAGACACCGTTCCCAGCGCGACAAAAAGGTCGATATCACAGTCCCTCACGCCCTCACCCCCAGGAGAAAATCCCACAATCGATTAAATGCCGCCCTCCATCCGTGCCGATCATTGGGCAGTTGCATACGGGCTATGTCACGGGAGGAGATCCAGGATTGATGTTTCATTGTTTTGGCCTCACCGACTATCCAGTTTATGCATCCAGGAGAGATCCGCGAACATCGCCGGCCGTTCCGACAAATCGAGGGAGATACGGCTTCAGTTTTTGCCGGGAATCGTCATTCAGGAGGTCATTCCAGGATCGCGTAAAATCTGACGCAACCGGACAGGCGCATCGCGGACGGTCCGAGTGTGGCTCGCCGGCGATCCACGCCACCAATTCGAGCGCGCAACAGCCCTCTTCGCGAGACGCGTGACCTCCCCGCAGCAGCCGTATCCCTTCGATTTTGTCCCGTCCACAAAACCTCCCATTGTCGAACCCTCACCAACCGACGCGAAGCGCGATTAGCGGTGAGGCCAAAAAGAGAGCACCCCGTAGGACAAGGAATAAGCTTCCAGGGTGCTCCCCTCTTTTCATCAAGGCCCATCGACTCCCGGAACGGAGGACGGCCCTTGAATACCCATTAAAGCCCGCCCCGCAAGTAATCGATTTCCTGATCGAAGTCCACGTGATGCGGCCCGTAGACTCCGACGCCGCCCGGCGCTTTCCAGTTGTAAAGCTTATTGGCGAGCTCGGTCTGGCCCTCATCCGATAGCGCGTCTTCGTTTCCGTCAAGGCCGGCGGCAATGCCTCGCGCCAATGATCGCAGTCGGGAGTCGCGCGTTTCGTAATAGCGCTTGTTAAAGAGAAATTCGTAGCCGTCCTGCGGGCCGCCGGGGATCGGTGCGGGGAGAGGGTTTGGAACCTCAATCAATTTCGCTTTGTCTACCATGTCTTTGTTCTCCTTTTGGGGTTAGTGGATGTTGATCGAGTCTTCGTCGCGCGACTTGAAATAGTCCCTGATTGCATCGCGAAGCTTAGGCTTGTTTCCGGAGAGTTGCAGTACGCCGTTTTCGTCGTAGCGTACATCGGTCGACGGGTCATAATGATTGTCCGTCAGAATTTGAGGCCGGGTGGTGTAGCCGCGTTTCGCCATCGGCCCATGCCAGTGGTGGACCGCGTGAGCGTCGACATAGCCGATATTCCCTTCGAGCACCGCCGCGCGCGCATTCCAGTCGCGAATCGTTTTGACGTACTCCGGGATGCCGGGAAGCCGCAGCTCGGGGTGATAGTCCTCGCGCATCGCCAAGCCGAAGGCCATGTGCCAATCGCCCGAGCCCAGGATGCAGCGGTCGAGCAAGGGAGCGCCGGTATTGGAGCATCCGAGCTTCTTTAACGCCGTTCGCCGGAATGCCCAGGCGCCGCCTACCGCGCCCAGGTGCCCATACTCTTTGGGGATTTCCTGCTGGTGCGCATTCAAGTAGGCGAACCCGCGCAGGGTGTTATGGGTCCCGTGGTTGTACGTCTCGTAGGTCAACACCTTGAACATCTGCACGGCTTCATGGTGCTGAAGCATCTGGACGGTTTCAGTCGCCCAGTCAGACCGTGTGAAGTGAAAATCCGCGTCGACGAAGGCCACGTATTCCGCGTCCTGAGGCAGGAAGCGCATGGCGATATTGTCGAGGTTTTCTTTGTACCAGAGTTCCGACTGTCCGCGGATTTGAATGTGGTGCGGATTGTCGAACCGCGTTACTTCGTGGTGCCGATCGCGCAGCGCCAGTTCTATCGTGTAGAGGATCGCGCCCGCGTCCGCGCAGTGCTTCGCGAAGGAATGATAGAGCCGGTAGCGCGAATAGAAGCGCAACGGGTTGAACATCGCCGTGATGATGTAAAGCGGAGCGGAAACCGGCTGGACGTGCAGTTGCCGATGCGCGGGGTCCAGCTCCACGCGCTCCTTGAAGTGGTTTTCCGGTGTGATAATTTTCATGGACGTTGTTACCGGACCAATTGCCAGGAAAAGCCGAGGGAATCCGTGTACCCGCTAATGACGCCCGTGCTGACATCCGGGGTAAAAGCTTCAGCGGGCGAGCCCTGAGGATCGATATCGAGCAGCGCGGTAAACTCTCCCGTCTTCCGGTCGAAGCTACTGATTGTTGCGTGAATCTGAAGCGGCATGCCCGTACGCTGCAAGGTTACGCGGGTGTGTGCGCCGGAGGCGGATGGACCTGGTGTGTTCATTTGAACCCTTTCTTTCTGCCCAAGGGAAACGCGGTTGTTCGGCGGAAAGGGTTCAGCCAGTGCGCCGCCGCGCTCCCGAGGACGGTTTTGATCGTATCAGGAAAAAGCCTGGATTGCACGCCCCATAATGCCCAGGGAGTACTAGGGCCAAATGATGCTGCCAGGACCAAGGAAAGAATTGGAGTTGCAGAAATAACCCGCCGTGGTTGGGGACAGCGCGGTTTCGGTCGCGAACGGATTGAAGGAAGTGAGCAATGGAACCGTCGCGGGCGCCGGCGTGTTGTTCACTGAGATCGTGCAAAAAATCGTATCCGCCCCGAGGCTGCTGAGTGAAACCGTGAAGCTGTTGACGCCGGTAAAACTCGCCGCCGCCGTGTAGCTCCCGGACGTTCCTCCGAACGGGTTGTTACACGTCCAGGAAACACGGATGGGCACTTGCGCGACCTTGCTAATGGTGCACACCGTCTGCCCCACCGACTGCGTAAACCATGGCGTAGTCCCCGTCGACGGAACCACATTTATCGAAATTGCATTGCTCCCCGTCCCATCCGGGAACGTGATCGGCACATTGGTACCGCTTGCCGAAGTCGCGACCAGGCTGCTTATAGTGAACGGCACCGGCCCCGAGTCCGAAGAACCTACGGTCAAGGGGATCACCGCCACCGAGCCGCCGGGGATCACGTTCGCGTTGTTCCCCGAGAGCACGCAGACGCCCGCCGTGCAGGTGACGGCCTTTTGAGCGGTGACGGCCGACGCGCCCGGCTTGGGGGTTCCCATGGTGAGGCCCGAGGGAATGGCAATCGTCCACTGCAGGCCCGCCGTTTGTGTGGGTGCGGAGTGCGAGTCGGTGAAGATCAGATTTAAATTTACTGTTGAGCCGGGGTAGGCGAAGGGGTCCGTGAGCAATGGGGTTATGGTTTGAGAGAAAAGCGGGAGCGTCAGGAGGGTGAGTAGGAGGGTTTGTTTCATGAGAGGATTATAAGTCCGAATCCCCGCCGTTTCGCCGCATGATGACCGTTTGCTGAAACCACTTGTACATCATGTCCATTTTCGTTTCAATTGCTTGAAACTTGCGGATGTTCTGGGTGTGAGCTGCGAAGAAGGCGACAAGCAAGCCTGCTGCCGTGAGTACTTCCCCTACGTTGATTGTGAAGTCGAATTTCATGGGTTGGCCTCAGCGACCATCGCTCTGCGCGTCGGCTTTGGTGCGCTCGACAGTTGGCCCTGGTCCGTTGATCCACCCCTTTGATCCGGTAGTGAAGTGCTCCAGGACATCCGGCATACAGTCGGGGGTTTCTCCGGGCTTCGTGAAGAGCCATCCACGCTGAGGACCACGCGCGAAAATCCCGGTATTGCTGGGGATCAACTTCGCCGCGGTCGAGCCCGGCCGCGGAAAAAGCATCAGGTCCGGGTGCCAATCGGCGGTTAGTCCCGTGCTGTCGGAATAATAGATCAGACGTTCGTCCCCGGATGCCTCCATGAACATCTCATCGGCTTCAATCGATCCTTGCTCGCCAGTAATTTCCCCGGACTTCTGGCGGTCGATGATTGACTGCATCTTTTCAAGGTTCTCGTCGTTTCGGGAAGCGAGAGGTTTTGGAGGAATTCGCCGCGGGTCTTTCTTTCGGAACCAATTATCCATGCGGCTCATAATCGGCCCCATGTCGAACCCCGACCGTCACACGTGAAAAGCGATGGTCGGTGAGGCCAAATAAAAATCACGCGCCGGTCAGCCTTCCCATCCCGCCGTAGCCCACTGCCACCCGAACAGAGCACCAAACAAAAAGTTCCCCGCTCCAGTCGCCACCGTTGAAACCGTTTGCCCTTTGATGCGCACGGTTTCATTCTGATCGAACTTGAACTCCACCGGCCACGGGTTCCCAGGCGCTAAGGTTCCCAGTGCAAACGGCACGTTCGCATAGTCCTTCACCGCGTAGCCTTGCTGCGGAGAAACTACAACCGGGTTCGGGTTCAGCGAATCGATGGTAAAGAGCACTTGCCCCGGAAGTGCCACCCCGCCCCCGGCGTATCCGAAGACCACGCCGCAAAATAGTGTCGTGTACCCGCGTGGGACTTCGTAGGTAGCGATGACGAGCTGGTTAGCCGCGCCGAAGTCGGGAGCCACCACAAAGCCCTTGGCAAAGATCGGCTCCGCGAACCAAGGAACCGGCGTCCCCCAGACGGTACGGCGTGATTTCGCCAGCTTGACCATCGTATCGAGCGCCTGTTGTAACGCCTCTGCGGATTGGGATTCAACGGGCATGATTATTTGGCCTCGCTCTCGTTTCCGGCTTGTGCGGCCTGAGCCTTCTCGACACGTTGCCGCTTTCGTGCTGACAGGCGATGAAACGCCCACGTCGACCAGATCAAGAGGACGCGCGCCGCGAGTGCTGCAAGGTCGCGGGTCATTCGCCCCTCGGATCAATCGGCATTTTCGCGTCGTGCCTTTCACAAAGTGAGTCGATCGTCTGCCGGTTGTAGCCCATCAGGTGCATGAAGACAATGTTGGGATACGTCCAACACCACCAGCACCTCGCCTCAAACAACATGGTTCGCCACCAGGAAACCCGTGAATGTCGAACGCCGTCAGGTTCGTTCGCAGCGCGATCGCCCGATGAGGCCAACCCAAAAGACTTCACTTGTTCGAAACCCTTCCCGCATTCGCATCAGGTCCATCTGGAACCAGAACTAAGAAGGTCATCTGTACGTCTGTGTTGACCGTATCGAGAGAGTTATAAAACTCGACTTGAAACTGCCCCTGCCCTACCACCGGGTACGGCTGCGCAAGCAACCGGGGAAAGCTTGGGAAAGTGAACGGGAAGTTTGCATCCTGATACGGCGGAAAGTCTGATCCGTTCAACATGTTGTCGTTGATGAACCACGCCTCAGGGCACGGATGCGAGAACCATTTGTGATCGATGGACAAGTCCGTAATCTGGCACGTGAACCCGCTGGGATTAGGAGGCGGATGCGTTGGCGATGGTGAACCGTTCGCAAACGGAGCGCTTGAAGTCGTGTGCAAAAAGCCGATGATAAACGAGCCCACCGGCAGCGAGAGCAAGTACGTTTTGTAGTCGTTCGGCTGCACTCCAACGAATTGCGAAGCCGAGTCGGGCGCGTGGTAGAAGCGCGGGACGTAGCAGCCAAGATGCGCGAAGCGGTCGAGCCGCCTGGTGAACGCAGCCATCTGCTCGCCCCAGTAGTCCCGATAGAGTGGGGAGAGCGTCAGTAAGTTTTCTGTGTTCTTTGGTACGCAGAATCCGCTGCTCATGGTTTGGCCTCGTCACACTTTGCGGCTTGGTCGGCGGGGGAGTGCTCGACAGTCAGGGGCGTGAATGACCGGATGCTTTTCCTCAACTGGTGGACCAGGAAGGTTTCAGCCTCATCGATGTCCGCGAACACTCCACTTTCGCCGTCGCGCACCGATGCCACGAATATTCCCGCTTTCGCTTCATGCATGCCGCCAAGGCAGATAATCCTGGACGGTGCGATGAGGATTCCTATATCCTTCAGCACGGCCCAGATTATCATCGCCGCCCCCGGAACATCCCGACCACTTCACCTATAAGCTTTTTCGACCCCTCATCCATCTCGCCGATGAACTCGCCCACCGCGCGCCCCACGTTCGCCACGACTTTTTCAGGCTGCGCTTGTTCCCGCAGTTGTGCGCACGCGGAGATGAACTGCTTCAGGTCGCGGACGACTGGATGCACGGCCTTGGCGCGAACGACGGCGGGTTTGGCGGTTTTCTCCGGCACTATACCCCTCCCTGAGGGTCTGCGATTGGTTGTAGCGCGCCCGTCACGAGCGGCATAGCGTCATAACCGCAGTTATTGCACTCCCAGCCTGTGTCGAGTTCTCCGAAACAGATCGGGCAGGTATCTTGCAGGGCCACGGCACGAACCTTTTTGAGATCCATCAGTCCGCCCCTTCTTTGGTGGCATACTGGGTACGAAATCGATTTGCATACCAGTAGACCGGCTGCAATCTGGGATCATTCAAGTCGATTGTCCAAGGCTCAGTTTGCCCATGTCGAACAGGCAGAGGAACAGGCGAAGCGGTCGACTGTGACGAGGCCAACATAAAAGAAAACCCGCCTACTGCGGATACACCTTCATACCCTTCAACCCCAGTGTAAACGTGATCGGACTAGCAGGGGTGAACCCCGGATACAGGTAATTGAAGTCGAAGTAAAGCTGCGAAAGCCTTGGCACGTAAATTTCGGGATACAGCCACCCCGGATTCTGAGCCCCAAGGAAAGGAAACAGCAACGCCACCGGTACGTAGTCATTCGAGTACGCTTTGTAAGCCGGGTCACGGATGATCACGCCCAAGTCGACGAGCTGGTCGACCACGGACCCGCTAGCGCCCGCGCCGCCGCTCAGGAACGTCTGCGGCACCGTGCCAAACGGAAACTGCGGAAGGCCCTGCGGAGGTCCGATCGTCACCAGAGCGTTGAAGGCCGGCGTTGCCAGCAGGTTCGCCACGAAATCGCCCAGGTTCTGAGACGCCCCCGCGCCATTGGTTGCCGCCGTCGCGATGATCGTCGGCCCAACGATGCTGATTGAAAACGGCGTGTTCGTCCCGGCAACAATCACCTGCATCGATATCGCGTTGCCCGCGACTCCCGCCGCGACGGCGGTAAGTTTGAAAAGAATATCTTCGTCGTTGTCATGGATCACAACGGAGGCGGGGGTGCCCGAGAGCGAATAATCCGTGTAGACGCCCGCTTGAAACACGAAGTCCGAATCGGCTTGAGCGGTGAAAGGATTATTGAGAGAAGGGAAGCCGCCCGGCACCGGCACGTTTTGCACGGTGAGGTTATCGAGGTACCCCAGCGCCGTCCAGTTCGGAGGGTAGCTCGGTGCCCAGACCTGACCCTCGCGGTAAATGTTCGTGCCGATGAAAATGATGATCGCTCCCGTTGGCGCGACAATGCCCGTGGGCAACCCCAGCACATCCATGCTTATCACCGAGCCCGCCGGATAGAGGACGCCCGGACGGATCGGAGCGGCAAGCGCCTTGTTCGTCGCGAGGCCTGAGAAGTTGTACTGGTTCCCCGGTGCGATCAGGTTCGAGCTGGTAAGCTGCCGCTGGATCAGGGTTCCGTTCGGACGCGCGAAGCGGATCGCGATTTGTCCATCTACGCCTTGCTCGGTAGGTACGTTCAGGTTCCAGATCACCACGCCGCGCAAGAGGAAGGGCGCGTCCAGATCCACCTTGACTGTAAGCCCCTCTACTGGGTCTAGATTGGCTGTGTTAAGGGGGAATACGAAGTGCTGCATTCGTTCGATCAGTTGAGGCATTTTATGCTTTAGCCTCCGGTCTTCCCGTGCTCGGTGACCCACCTAGATCGCGTCCGACCAGGTCGGGGACTTTCCAGCCGTGACTACTGGCGGGGCAGTGCTTGCCCTTTGAATTGCGGTGCTCAGGTATGTACAGAGTGTCCCGGCAAGTTCGGCAGGTACACGCTGAAGGCTGCAATTTTATGAGGGTTTTGCAGTCCGGACAGGGCACCTCGTCGCCTGCATGTCGCTGCTGAACCAGCACCGTCTCACCCGATTGTGACGAGGCCGACCTAAAAGACTTCATCTCGCACACACCCCATCGGTATACACCTTAAAACCCCTCAGTGAAAAAGACACACTCGAAAGCCCACTCGCAGGAGCCTGCAACAGAATATCAACCGGAATCACCCCGCCCCGTGGGATAAAGATTTCCGGCCAGTGCGGAGCCATGCGGCCGCCACCGTTAGAAAGGATCATGTCGGCCGAGGGTCCGGAAGGCGTCGGGTTGATCCCCGGATGCGGAACCACATTTTGCAGTGGCACCTGGTCGCGGTCGTAGAAGATCAGAAAGAACGCGTCCGGCACCTGCGCAATAGGCCCGCCGTCCTGCATGATCATCCCCGTGGTGCCGCGCCACAAGAAATCAGCGTCCTGTTCAGTTGGGAGCGAGAGCTTCGCGAAAATCTGAGTCGGCGAAATCGGCTGGAGGTTCGTCACCCACGGCGGATACATAGCGTTCGCGCCGTTCGCGAACTCGAAAAAGTACTCGAACTCTTCGAAGCGCTGGCCCGGCTGCTCGACGCAGAACATGCGCCGCTGCACCATGAACGGCGGAATCTCGCCCTGCGTTTCATTGCAAGGAAAACGCTTCCAGCCCTTGAAACCCATCTGCACGACTAGCGTCCCGTCGCCCTGGTTCCAAAGGTCGATTTGGATCAGCCCGCCTTTGCGCAACGGCAAGGCGCACGGACCAAGCGGCCCGCACAGGTCGTTAGCTGTGACCCAGTCCGAGGTAATCGCTTTTCCGTCGGCGTCGCGCACGCGGATTTTCAAGTCCTGCGGGTTGATCGCGCCGGATTCGCCCACGGTCGAACCGGCGATCGGCGCCACGTAGATTTCACGCGCCAGGTAATCGGCGTCGGTGTCGATGTTCACCGGGATTTTTAAAGCGAACTCCGTGCCGGAGCCAGAAGGCCCGAGCGTTTGCGTGAAGAAGAAGTCGCCTGCGTTGCCGAACGGATAATCGAAGTCGACATCGCAGAATCCGGGGAACATTTTGTAGATGCCTGCCCAGGTGGGCGCGTACATGTCGCCTGCCCAGCGTGAGAGTAACGGGTTGCCGTTGGTCATGATTTAGCGTTCAACTGTGACGAGGCCAACATAAAAGACTTTACGCGGGAATCAACAAACACCCTTCAAAAAACACCTTCACGTTCACAACATCAGTCTGCGACGTTCCAAGGTCCATCCGGATCACGCCGTTTTTCTCGATAAACTTCGGACGCTCAAACAGCCGCCCGTTTCTCCCCGTCTGCACCATCGACCAGATATCTACCGGAGTGTTTGAAAAAAAGTGCCCATCCGGCCACTGAATGCGCATGTACGTGTAGGGCAGGGACACGATTGCGGAGTAAGAGTGGATCAGCCAGTCGTATCTTGGAGGCGCGTTTAGTTCCTGCCCTGGTACGGAGAGGAAGGCGGTTCCGTCCGTGTTGTCCAAGTCGATTTCGAAGATGGAAGCGGGGAAGGGCAGTTGCAGGAAGTTACCCTGCGGGCAGTTGTAGCGTACGCAGGCTTGTAGCTTTGCTGCTGTGAGTTTTCCGTCTGTCATTACTTGGCCTCGCCGCTATCAGCAGCATCGGTCGGCTTTGCAGGCTCGACAGGTGAGGACTCAGGCAACCCGGCCATTTTTCTCAATTCCTTCAACTCATCGGAATGGGCGGCTTTCAATCGCAACCGGGGATTTCTGCGCACGAAGCGTCGCACGCTCCTGGTGGTTCGATGCGTGAAAGCTTCAACAAACAACGGTGCCAACTGAACGGCAGCGTCTGCGATGCCGCGCCACATTTGCGCTTTCGATTCGGCGACTGAGCAATTGAAACATTGGTCAGCGAAAAGAGGGTCGCGGCTTCCACATTTGCGGCACTTCGGCAACCACCAGCACAACTGGCGAAGGATGATCATAGCCGCCGATCCCATTTCGTGATGTCTCTCAATTCGTCCATGTCGAACCCACAAAACCCGCCGCGCAGTGCGTTGCGCGAGTAGGCCAAACCATCATTTCTTCAAAGCCCACACGAGCATACCAAAAACTCCGACCGCTGCCAAGAACCCTCCGACATTTGAATTATCAGATTGTCCTAGCCCACCCATGCCCCTCGCCTTCGAAGACGCTGCCGCCCCCTTCGAATTCGCCTGCAGCAACATCATTTCCATCGATCCCACAGCCTGCGGAGGATTCGGCAACGGAGTCCCAAGGTAAGGAAGATTTCCGCCGCATCCGAGCATGATCGCCGAAAGCCACGTGCCTGAATTCCCAAACGTCGCATAACCCGCCTGCGTACAAGCCTGCACCTGTTGCTGCGTTACCTGCGAATTCGACACGCAACCGGTGATTAGGTCGAGGCAAATGTTCCCCGTCGAGCAACCGGGATACGGGCAATTCTGCGGAGCTGCTGGCATCGGTGAGCCGACCGATACCGGAGGCTGAGGCGCGGACATCACAATCGGCTGAGTGGCGAACCCGCACGGGCAATCTGGAACCAAGCTTCGAGCCCCGAGCGTCGGCCCGTAATCCGGATAGCGCCGCGCACCGTTGCGCAGAAAGCTTGCCGGGATGCGCGGCCGCGGCCATCTCCCACCCCCAGCGCGAACCGGAAAGCCCAGCGACTTACTGAGGATGTCGTTCGGCGTGAGAGGTACGGCCGGCTGCAAAATCCCATTGACGGGATTCGCAGCCGTTACCGGGGTCCCGGGCACAAGACTTGCGGCCAAGATTGAAGTATCGTCGTAGAACGCTTGCCCATCGAAGGCCGGATCGGAGCAGCACTCCTGAACCAGCCCACCCAAAACGTTGTTTCCGTCCGCGAAGATTTGGGCTATTTGCTGTCGGCGTGAAGCTTGCCGGTTTTGCGCACGCTGCTGCCCTGCGATGTCCGAGGAGTAGTCGTTAGTGAAGGGCGTGTAGGCCATGGAGGGCTTCTTTTTGTTCTGGCCTACCCGTAGATCCCGGCCAGATGGGATACCGATGGTTCGACAGGGCGGTTATAGACAGCTACCGCCCATGTCGAACGATGGAGGCCCCTCAGAACGCGAACGCCCGATGAGGCCGACAAAAGAACAGGCAAGGCGTTTTGGGTAGCGGCCAGAAGCCACTCCCTGCCCATTCAAACTGTGAGGTTCATCACCAGCTAACGGATTCGAACCGACATCTTCCAAGGATGCCCCTGGACGTGCTTTTGCCGATTACACCAGGCCGGAGCGAACCCCACAATCCCAGTCTACTGCACCGGAAGAGCGGTGATACCGTCGAGCACAATCCGGATGTTCATTCCGGTTCCGCCCGATCCCGAGGGCGTCATCGTCGGAGGCGTCGCCGTCCCGGCAATGATGTTATTCGACCCGTTGAAATATACGTTGATCGAGAACCGCGTCAACGGCGGAATGTACTTTGCCCACGTTCCGAAAGTGCGCCGTCCCGCCGGAGTAGGCCAGCCGTTGGTAAAGACGGATTCGCCGTTGTTCGTCGAAGCGCCCATCAGCCCCGCGCCCGCCGGGCAATCCCGCAGATATCCTTCGTAGAAGGTCTTATCGGAGATTTTGAACTCGAAATACGCGCCGTTCTCAATGGCGTCGATGTCCGTTTTGAGCATGTTCGAGGCGTACTGAAAGCAAATCGCGTTGAGCAGCAAGCAGCGAGGCGGGGGAAACTGGTTACCCGTCTGCATGTTCGTCTGCAACTTCGTGTTGTTGTTGTTGGTGGCACCGAGCGCCGGATTCGGCTGCCCGGAAGGAATCGCAAACGCGAAGTACGTAGTCTGTACCTGCGATCCCGCCGCCGTGATCAGCGTTCCGGCATCCCAGTAGAGATACGGTTCCTGATCGACGGTGTTCGCCACGAAGGCATTAGTGTTGCGGCCCATGAAGGCGGCTGTTGCTGGAATTGCTCCCATAAATTCAAATCTCCTTTAAATTTGAAGCTGAAATCTGTTGATCTGAGGACTGCCCGGCTTAGTAGCTGGACTGCCCGAATAAACCGCCGTCGTCATAGCTTGCCGCGCCCATTCCGCCCCGATTGCCGCCCGCCATGACCGGACTCGCAGCAGCACCGGAGGGAAGCGCCGCAGCGCCCCCCCATCCGGTTGGAACGAGAACCTGCGAGTTGTTGGTCGGATCGACCAGGATTTGAGGATTCACGAATCCTTGCACCTGGTAATCCCCCATGCCCCAACTGTTGAGGTACTGCCCGAACGGCGTGTAGTCGTTCAGGAGCCGGAGAATCACGCCGATCAGCGTACCCGTGAGGATGCCTTTCGCCGCTTCCCGGTTCTTCATGACCTTTTCGGCCACCCACCAGCCCGCGCCGCCGACGGCCAGATTTGCGATGTAGCCAACCGGCCCCGTGTTATTGGCGCCAAGGATCAACTGAGCGCCCAGCCGCGAGCCGATCGCACCGACGATTGCGAAGGTTGCGTTCGTCAGGTACGAGTTGATGTTGCCCTCGCCGGGATTTCTCCGGTGTGTTCGCCGCATATTGCTGCGCCTTCCTGGGTTGGGCCGGGTCGACCGCCGGCGATGCCGTGAAACTGCGTGATGCCGCCGTCGACGTCCTGGATTCGTGCGTTTTCGCTTGTGGGCGTACTTCGCCCGCCAGGCCGCGGAACCGAACTTGAGCTTACGTTTGCGTATTGCCATCTTTTTTCTCTTTGCCTTTCTACCGGGGTTACCGGTTGCGAGCGTGTACGCGAGGATTTCGCCGGTATTGCGACGGGCCGCGTGCTTCGCCCGTTTTTTGGATCTCTTGTTTCTCCTGGAAGGAGAGCCGAACGCGCGTCCGCGATTGCCTACGACGCGGGTGATTCTGGTTGTTGTTGCCACGGTGGGCTATTCTCCTTCCTGGTTGTTGGCCTCGCCGGAATTTGCGGCTAGGTCATCTATCGTTTCATCGACAGGGGCCGTTTCTTCTGGCGGATCGGGCAAAGCGAGCGCCCTGCGGAGAGCCATTAGCTTTTGGGCTTGCTCCGGATGCCGCGCCGGATCTGGATGCCACTGCATTTCCAGATAGTCGATCAGGGGTTGCGCGAATTCCGGCACTTCAGGTTTCTGTTCGTCCGCCATGTATCAGCCTCCTTGAATTGGTTGTGCCCACCGCGCCGAAATCCGAGACATCCTACACTGTCGAGCCTTCATATCTCGATGTCCCGGACTGTTCGGCGAGGCCAACATAAAACCGTTTACTTGCTACCCGACCAGATCCGTTCCATGCGGCAGATGGTCTGGACATTGTTCGTTGTGTCGAGCGAAGCCGTTGTAGCTCCGCGGGCCACGATCACGAAATTCGGTGCGCTCGAAAGCAGAAACCAGTTCGAGCCCTGCGCGAGCGAGTCGAGCGGTTCAAACCAGACGAAGGGGAAACCTTGCGTCAGTTGCGCGTTCGAGAGGTTGAAGGCGTGGGTAAGGATTTGCGATGTGTCGCCCGAATTAGTCGGGTTCAGACCCACCGAAACCGTGGAAACTTTTGCAGCGACCGCGCCAGTCGGGGGTGCTCCGGCTGTCGGCCACAAATAGCTAACTTGCATTGCCATGTTGAATCTCTCCTTGCCTTGCGGCGCCGTAGCCGGACACCGTGTATTCGTTACAGATCGATAGCGAGTGGTCGGGCTTGTGCTCGACGGCTTTGAAGCCCAGATGCGCGGCCTGGACCTTCCACGCGCAATACGCTTTGATGCCGAGCTTGCGCGCCCGCATGAAAAATGAGTGGTCTTCGCCGTAGGCCCCGATTACCTGGAACGGCGGTTCATAAAGTTCGGTTACGATCCGTTCGTAAACGGATTTGCGGACCAACAGGCACCCCGCGCCCGCGGAGCTGATCTCGAACAATTCGACCGATTCATCCCACTTCGAAATCGGTTCATGCCGTCCGGTTTCTTCGTTCAGCATGTGGACTACTGCCACTTCCGGGTGATTCTTGTAGGCGTAGAGCCCGGTCACGATGTCGAGCTTGTACCGTTCGAACATCGTAATCAGCCGCGCTGCGAAATCCGGGTCGAACTCTAAATCCGTGTCGAGCATCAGCAGCCAGTCCCCGGAGATTTGCGACACCAGGTCGTTCCGGCCCGCCGAATGGAACGAATAGCCCGTACGCGCCGGTTTGATCCGTTCCCCCGGTTGGCAAACGGCTTCATGCGTGAACAGCAGCATATTCGCGAAGGACCAGGCGAACGGCTCGGGGAGGCTCATCAGTCCGCCCATGTAGCCGATAGTTCCGATGTTTTTGGTTCGGTCTAGCATGTTGAATTGGCCTCTCCTGCCATCGGTCCCCGGATTAGCTTTTCACCATCGACAAGCGGCTTTGCGTCGTAACCGCAGTTGTTGCATTCCCAGCCTGTATCGAGTTCTCCAAAACACATCGGGCACGTGTCCCTTAACGCAAGCGCGCGCATTTTGTCGAGATTCATCATGGGCACACCGCGACAATCCCCGTTCCCTCTTTGCCCCACACGTGAACGATTTTTCCCCAGACGATCAGCTTGAGCCCCGCCGCCTTGATCCAATCGAAAAACTCGCACCGCGTGATTTCGCGGTAGTGATAGGCCGCGATGCCGGGAGCGTATTCCGGGATGTGATCCGGCCCGCCGCGGTCGTCATGCGGAATGGTTGCGACCACTCGCCCGCCCGGTTTCAACACCGTTTTCGCTTCGCGCAAGGAAGCAACCGCATCGTGCGTCTGCATGTGCTCGAGGATTTCTCCCAGCACAACCGAATCGAACGAATTCTTGCCGAACGGGAGCCGCCGCGCGTCGGCCTGTGCGTCGACCGGGAGATCCCAGCCGGTGTGGTCGTCTTTGCGGAACAAGTCGATGTTCACCCCGCCCCGTTGCCGGAACCCCGCTCCGTCCGAGTTGCAGCCGACGTTGAGCACGCGCCCGGTTGCGTACTTCGCCTGGAAGGGAAACTGCCCGTTATAGATAAGCGGATCTCGGAGGCAATCGTTCAAGCGTGGACCTCCTTGACGCGTGAGGACGGTTTCACAGCGCCAGTGTCTATGCGCGCCCAGTCTTCCCACTGGTCGACGAAGTGATCCCAGCCGAAATGAGCTTGCGCCCAAGGCATCATCTTTTCGCGAATGCCTTCCTGCCGGATCGGGTCATTCACGAGCTTCATCAGCTCGAGCACGTACCGCGCCCGCGTCAGCTTGCAGTTGTAGGGATCGCCTTCGATGAACACGCCGTGTTCGACGTTATCGCCGATCGCCCACGTTGGCGTTGTGATCGGGATCGCGCCCAAGGCCTGTGCGTCCATGCAGGTGATGCATGACGTTTCGGCGAAGCTGGACGGATGGCACCAGATGCCGGCCTTCAGCCATTCGCGGATCAGTTCCGGCTGTCCCATGCGCCCGTGGAACTCCAGGCCCGGCTGGTCCATCATCTTCCGAATTTCGTTGGTCTTTTTGCGGACACCGGGGAACTTGTCGATGATCTTTTCGATATTGTCGAAGCCGTAGTAGACGTGCAACTCCAGATCGGGCATCAGTTCACGCGCCCGCTGGAAGATCATCGCGAGGTACAGCAGTCCGCGGTCGGGACTCGATGCGTACATGAGCCGTTTCGGGTTGCGCGCCGGGGGATCGAGCAGCGCTCGCGCGATTTCTTCCGACTTGATGCCGTTCGAGGAAATGCACACCTTGTCCTCTGCAAACGAATAGCGCGAGCGCAGATAGCGCCCGTGGGTTTCGCAGAGGCCCACGATTCGGGTGAGTCGCTTCGCCCGCGCTTCCGTCAACGTCGGGTAGTCGACATCTTGGCAGATGAGCCAAATCGGTTGACCTTCCGGGATTCCGTCGATTACGGTCGGGTCGCGGTAGACGATCCACACGCCGTCTTTCTTCGCGTCCGCGAACTTGCATTGCTCCCAGGTCACGCCGTGCGGGTTGACGCGCCGGTCTTCAAACGGCGTAGGCGCGTAGGAGTGGACCTGGTGTCCTCGATCAGAAAGGCGATTCGACATTTCTATATGCGAGGTTTCAGAACCGCCGATTCCCTGCACGTCGGGATTGGTCCAGTCCCACGGTTCGAAGCTGGGCGAGCTGATGAAGATGAAGTTCACTACTTGCGAACCTCCAGCACTGCGCGGCCGTGTTTCTTGACCACGCGGAACGCCTTTACCTTCGTCCAGTTGCCGGGCGGGTTGCCACGGATCATCGAAGCCATGCGTTTCTTCTTTGCCGCCGTTCCCCGCCGGTGGGATGCGGTCTTTTTGCGTTGCTTCGCCTTGCGCTTGGGCTTGTTCTTGCGCGCCGCCGCCGCCCGGTTTCGTTTTGCTTTTGCAGCGTATTTCTTTCGCCACGCGGACGAGCCGAATTGTGGATTTGCCATCTGTTTCACCCGCTTGATTCGGAAGTTGCGCCTTGCGCCGATTTCTTTGGCACGTTTAACGAAGCGCGCTTTCTCCGCATTAGCATCGGCTTTCGTATCGTGCGCACCGCCGACTTTGTAACCTTCCTGAGTGACGTAGTAAAGATACTTAGCCATCGATCCCCTCCACTGACTGCGCGAACTTCGCGACGAACTCTTCGGGGGTCAGCCTAACATCTGGATTCTCATCGAAGAACGTGTTCACGCGCGAAACAAACTGCTCTTGCTCCGCTACCGTGCCTTCGAAATGAACTCGACCATCCCGCACTTCGCAGATCATCCGTCAATCCCCTCTGCTGGCAAGTCGTAGTCCCCGCCCTGAATCGAAAGCATCTTGTTTCGCACGTCGTATCCGACCAGGGGGAAGCGCGTCCCGTTCTTGCCGAAGTTGTACGTCCGCGCGCCGTCGCCGAACTTGTGTTTATAGTTCGCCGTGCCGCCGTCTTCCGGCCTCAGGTGGTCTTTGGTCGTGAAGTACACCACGCACGTGAGCGCCCCGAGAATTTCGAGTTCATGCGGCTGCGCGATGCCGAAGTCTTTGAGACTTACCGCCTGATCGCCGCCCACGATGTAAAGCTGTTTGCCCTTTTCGTCCTGTGCGAGCAGTGCGCCTTTGAAGTTCGAGAGCAGCACTTTCCGGTTGCCGTTGATCGCCTTGATTTCGAGTGATACGAGTTTGCCGATTCCCGATAGCACCGCGTGGTACTTGATCGTTTCCGTTACGTCCGTGTCGACGTCCGCTTTCCGCCCGTGGAAGTATTCATAGCGGTCGCCTGCCGGTTGTTCCGGGTTGCGCCGCGATCCTCGGTTCGTGCGGATGTAGAAACGTTCGATCTTCCCTTTGTTGCCGCGCGAGGTTGCCACGCGAACCGGACGACGGCGGTGTTTTGCCTTCGCTTTGTTCTTGACGTGCTTTTTAAACGCCTGCCCTGCGGTTGAGATGATCTGACCTGCCGGGGTGAGGGTTCCCAGATCGTAGGCAGCATCGAAGAGGGTGTTTGAGGAGTTCTTTCTTTTTGGCCTCATCGATCACCTCCTTGCACGTCGGAGTAATCATGTTCGACAGTCGGCGGAGGGAAGTAGTGACCGTAAACCCTGAGAAGGGATTCGGCGCGGAGCACCGTGTAGACCCGTTCTTCCGGTGTCAGGGTTTTGAGCATGATGAGAATCCGGCCCAACACAAACAGCGGTTGAAGTTCTCCGCATTCCCGCACACCACCCTGTCGAACAGGTAGCGCCCGTCGTCCCGAATTGTTAACCGAGGCCAACATAAAAAGCTTTACGCCGCCCAACCAATCGGAACCTGTACCGCACTAGTGCGCGTTGGATTCTGCAAAATCTGAGGATTCACATAACCTTGCTGCTGGTAATCCCCCAACCCCGGCAGCGTCAACGATCCCGCCTGATACTGCGAATAGAGCCACCACAACCCGTAAGCGCCGATCCCGAGCAGCGCGATATTCCCCAAGGAAGACGCGCCCTTCGACGCCGCCGCGCCCGCGCGTTTCCGGCCGCTGCGCACCAACGGATGCGAGGCGATCACCTTCGAGCCAACGAACACCACGCCCGCGACCGTGCCCCACTCCGCGACTCCCCAGGTCGACGGGTCCATGCTGGTGAAATAGCCCATGCCGATCATCGGATCGTTGCCGCCGCACTTCCCGTTGCAAGAGCAACCCATTCCGGATTGTGGTTTTGAATAGCCCATATTTCACTTCACCAATCTGGGAATGAGCATCACGCCCAACCCGACAAGTCCAACCGCCCAAATCCATGTGGGAATACCCGAACTCGGATCGAGCCCCAGAAAACTATTACCCGCCGCCGCAACCGCGCTACCGGCTGTTTGACCGAGCACCCCCGCGCCGCCAACGATCAGGCCCTTCGTGTTGAGCACGTAAAACGGGTTCGTCGGATCGCACGCCGCGTACCAATTCAGACAGCCCTGAGTCGCATAAACGTTGTCGTACCAAGCGCACGCCGGACCAGCCGAGCAATCTTGACCCAAGCCCCGGTTGTACATCAGCGCCTCATCCCCATCAGCAGAAAGAGCCCGCCCAATGCCGCAGCTACCGGAATCACCCAACTGGGCATTGCCGACGAACCGCCCCCGCCGCCCGCTGCAGGAGCCGCAACACACGTAAATCCTGAGGCAACATAACCCGATGGACACGTCGACGGACCGCCGGTATCGGAACACGAATGGTCAGCCGGGTTCCAAATCCCCGCACACGAAGACTTTGCAATCGCGTTCAACGCCGCATCGATCTGGGAGGGTGTGGCCGTCGCCGTTGGAATCGCGGACGTGTTGATATTGAACTCCGCGCCCGGATTCGTGTCGTAGTCGAACTGTGCGAGGCCACGTATGTACATCAGCGCCGCATACCCCCGAAAATAATCGCAGCCAACAACGCCACGCCGCCGATGTAAACGAAGGAATCCGGGATTCCCGGAATTATCGATGCGCCCGTTACGCAAACACCGTTGCTCAACACATACGGAAAGTCGCAGCTCGGCTGGCTACAGGTTCCAGTCGAATCCATCGTGAACCCCGCCGGGCACGCCTGCCCGAAACCGGAAAGCCCCTCAATCGAATTGAAGCGCCCCGAGATTCCAAAGGTCTGCGCGGAGATCCCGCCACGCGCGGGCATCACGATTTGGGACTGAGGCAGGTACGCCATTACCGGTTCCCTCCGAACAGTCCAACGAGAACAATCCCCGCCACCAGAAACCCGCCCCAGACCAGCGCTTGATTCGCCGATGGAGTACTCGCCGCCGCCGCGCCCGCCGCGCCATTCGGCCCGCACGGGGAGATGTAACCCCAGCTTGTGAGATCGGCTTGCCCAACGCCGCGCACGTACATTAGCGCCTCCCTGCCCTTCGGAGATCGGCGAGGCCGTAATAACCAAAGCCACCGTTTCTCAGATAACCGGATAGTCCCGGAACTCCGCTCGATTGAAGTAAGCCGACGTACTGACCAGGGGACATGAGCACGTAGCTACGATTCGCGCCGGTTGCGCCCGCCTTCGCCAACATGGCGTTGAGCTGATCGCCCGTAATCGGAGTGGCGTCGGGGATCTGCGCGTAGTAATAATTCCACTGGTCGATGTTCAGTTGAGGCGGACTGCTGGGCGTCGCCGTCATCTGTGCCAGCTTGATCGTCAGGGCGATGCCGTTCGCCAGAAGATCAGCAGCCCCGGTGTATTGCGTGGTCGCGGGGGTAGCTGGTGGAGTGGGAGTGCCGCCGCCCGTGGTTCCGCCGCCGGTCGTGCCGCCCCCGGTGGTTCCGCCTCCCGTGGTCGTTGTAGCCGCTGGTTGCGAGGTCCACCAGTTATAAAGCAAGTACGCCGCGCCGCCAACCAATGCGACCGTGAAAAGGCTGTTGCTATTCGCCACTGAAACCCTCCCATGTCGAACCCACACGGGCTGAGGTGATAACGAAAGTACGGGTAGGCCAAACCATCAGCGCCCTTTCCCCAACATGAAAAGTCCCACCAGCCCCACGCCTAGCCCCGCCCAGATCGGAATTGCTACGCTGCCGATATTGAAAGTGTTGGTCAGAAAGCCGAACGGGTTTGAAGTGCTCGAACTATTCTGCGACCCGCCGCCGCCCGAACCATTGCCACCACCACCCGACCCGCCGCTGCCCCCGGCACCACCACCGGAACTACCGGGAGCCGCGACCGAGAACGAAACCGAGCCCGCGTTCTTTCCCGCGACTGTCCATGTCTCTGTCCACTGCCCCACTTGCGAAGCCGCAAACGTCCCTTGCAGAACAAGCTGACCATTCGCGGCAATCGTTCCCATCGGGGAAGTGCCAAGCGATGTCCCATTCTGCGAAGCGGACGCGGACACCGCAGAGTTGGGAGGCCCGGTAACAATGACCTGCCACGAATCCCCCACGTTGAATGACGAGCTGGACCCGCCCGAACCGTTCACGAGTTTGACGGAGACGGCAGGGGCGCCCGCCGCCGGAGTCTTCGCGATGCCCTCACCGGGATTCGATGGAGCGAGGGCGAATGGAGCATTACCTACAAGGTTTGCCGTTGCCGTGATCGAAGGCGCGAGCATCGAGGCGAGCTGCGAGTAAGGAAACGAAGAAACCCAGATACCGTTATTCCCCGGCCCGCCCGGTGCAATCTGCGTTTTCTGAGCCGGGCAGTTTACCCGCATTCCAACCGAGTCGACGAACGACGCCCCCGGATTGGTGTAGCAGACCTGCACGTCCTGTTGAACGTTGTTCGGATACTGCGCGATGTCAGCCAGGCGCGTAGGCGAACCGGGATAGTCCGCAAACGAGGGCGAGGACAACGGCACGCCGTTCGGACCAATCGGCCCTACGTCCGCAGCCTGCGAAGCCAGATAGCCGGGATCGTTCAGGATCGAGCACGGATCACCCGCCGCGGGAGTTCCGGGAGGAGCGCAGCAAACGCCCTTGAACTGGTTCCAGGAATTCGGGGGCGTGCAGGAGTTCACATCCGAGCCCGTTGCGCCCATGCCGCGACGAACGCGAGGGAGCAGAATGAGGCGCAGCCGTTTCGCTGGGACACGCGCATACCCGGCATTGGGGACGGTGACGACGCGGAGGCCGGAAGATCTCATATAGCCCATATCACCTCGTCACCAGCCAAGCCGCCAAAAGGCCGCCGCCTATCCACAGATAGGAACTTGGGATTCCCGCAAGAGTCGACGAAGCGCCAGAGTTCGTCGTCGCCGCCGATGTATCCGGACAAACCACCGTCGACGTTTGAATCGGCGTCAGGTAGCCCGCAAACCAATCGAACTTTCCGCCCGCCTGCCGGTCGTGAACACACGCGCCGCCAGCAGTTCCGAACTGCGGCTGCGAGCACTGCTGCACCAGCCACAGCCAGATCGTATTGAAATTCGCCTCCGCCGTTGCCTGCGAAATCTGGCAGTTCTGAAACTGCGTCAGATTGTTTTGCATCTGGACTTCGGCGAAGTTGGCGAACGAAGTAGTGTCGTCCCGCTGCGTGGCCGACGTTTGCGTAAAATTGAAAAGAGTCGTAGCCAAAGAAGCGATTGGCCCAAAGAGAGATGCCGGATTGAATGAACTCCCTTCGCTGCTGGTTTGACCGAAGCCCCTGGAGCGTACGTACATTCACTTTTTGCCCCCCATCGCGGAACTCAGCAACATCACGCCCAGAATTCCCACGCCGATGATCGGCAGATACGCGGACAGGTTCGCCCAGGTCTGCGCTTGCAGCAACGCGGCCGGTTGTTGGATCACCGCCCTCAGGTCGGAACTTGCCGCGTTCGCGATAGAGGACACGAGCGCCGCATAGTTCGGGGACGCCGACGCGGGTTTAGTTGCGCCTCCCACGGCCTGACTGCAAACCCCTGGACCGGTTAACGTCCATCCCACATCGCAGTATTCCGCCGAAGAGATCGGATCGGGTACCTCAGTTATGCCCGGTGAGCTTCCCAGCGGCCCGGAGTTGTCATACTCCAGACAATTACCAGCCTCATCCTGACTGATGCACGTCTGACCGAGGCCCGACATTCCCCGCGCAATCTGCGCAAGCCGACGCCGCATCGGAAACGGCAACACCGAAGCCCCGCGCACTTGTCCGACTCCCGACCGCGAATAACCATTGAGCCCGTGGTACGTCGGGATCTGCACATCCGCCGGCCGCCCGTCGAGCGTCCACGTCTGCCACCGGTTGATGCGCGACCGCGGAACCATCCAGCCAGGCGCCTTCCCGTGCGACGTGTCGAGCGGCATCACGCGGCCGTTGACGATCGCGCAGAGGAACACATGCGACCAGCGCGTCGGGTCTTCGAGGTCGACCGCAACGGTTGCGATCACCACCGGCACACCGAGGATCGTAAGGAGCGCCGCAGTCAGCATGGTGAAGCCGTCGCAGTCTTCTGACGGCTTCTGCATCTTGACCAAGATGTCCGGACGGATGAGCAAGTCCTGTTGATTCGGCTCGCCCACTTGGAACATCGTGCCTTCGTCCGAGCGGAACGTAATGTGATGCTTCACCCACCAGAACACGCCGAACGCGAGCGCGCCGGGATCGCAAGAGCCCCAGCAGTAACGTTGCTTGATGTCGGCCGCTATGTTCTGCAACGTCGGATCTGTTTGCGGGTCGCTGATCGACGCGCGGATCAGCTCGCACATCTTCTCTACGGTCTGACGCGTGGCGCGGTCGGTGTCTTCGAATGCCGGCGTACGATCGAGCGCGATCGCTGGATACATCGGACCAGGCGATGAGGTTCGCAGAGCAGGCATCAGCAGAGGCAAGCATGCCATGCGAACTTATTTTCTGTCCAACGGACGTTACAATACGCTAAGCTAAGCTGGAATTGTGCAAAACGCACAAAGGAAGGGCTTTCAGATGGCAAATGTGACCGAAATCGAGTCTTCAAACGGTTCTATTCCCCATTTATTGGGCGCGGACACTGAGAAAAGGCGTCCGGGAAGGCCGAAGGGATCGAAAACCCGGAATAATCAGCCGCCCCCACCCCTGCCAACCGACGATGAAGACGAACCGCTGCCCGCCGCCGCAAGAACCCGCGTCGATCGCGACACCCGGCTCGAC
>Ga0193726_1000478_pt1 | contig 41569 bp, 36 predicted proteins | sample H2c1metaG_FD_144928 | JGI IMG/M metagenome (GOLD analysis project Ga0193726, IMG submission 144928) | Soil microbial communities from a riparian zone of the East river system, Colorado, United States - H2c1 | ecosystem: Environmental > Terrestrial > Soil > Riparian zone | place: USA: East River... | reverse complement strand
GTGAGATAGTGGATGTGGCAGCGCACCGTGGAGAAGAAGCGCTCGGCGCGCTCGAAATGGCGCGCTTCCTCCTGGGTGAGCACGCCCTTGGCCACCAGCTCGCGGGGCTCGTGCACGCGATAGAGATATTCGGCGATCCAGAACAGCAGGTGCAGGTCGCGCAGGCCGCCCTTGCCCTCCTTGACGTTGGGCTCGACGACGTAGCGCGAATCGCCCATGCGCTGGTGGCGCTGGTCGCGCTCGGCGAGCTTGGCCTCGACGAAATCGCGGCCGTCGCCGGTCAGGAACTTCTGCGTGAAGCCTTTGATCAGCTGATCGAACAGCTCGCGGTCGCCCCACACGTAGCGCGCTTCCAGAAGCGCGGTGCGGATGGTCTGGTCGCGGTCGGCATAGCGCAGGCTTTCGTCGACGGTGCGGGTGGCGTGGCCCACCTTCAGCCCCATGTCCCACAGCAGATAGAGCATAAACTCGACGATCTGCTCGCCGCGCGGCGTCTGCTTGTAGGGACGCAGGAAGAGGAGGTCGATGTCGGAGAGCGGCGCCAGCTCGCCGCGGCCGTAGCCGCCGGTGGCCACGACGCCCAGCCGCTCGGCCGCGCTGGGATTGGCGGCGGCATAGATGCGCTGGTCGGCGAAGTCGAAGATCACCCGGATGAGCTGGTCCATCAGGAACGAGGTCGAGGCCAGCACCATGTCGCCGTTGTTGCGCAGCGGCCCCGGTTCCTCGAAGCGGCGGCGAATCTCCGCCCGGCCCTCGGCTAGTGCATTGCGCAGCAGCGCCAGCACGGCCGGTCGCGGCGGCTCGCCGCCCGTCGGCAGGTCCTCGACCAGATGGGCCAAGGCCTCCTCCAGCGCGCGGCGACGCACGATCGCGCGGCGGTCGTGAATCTGGTCGTAGGGCTTGGCCATTGGGGGCGAGATACTACAGGGTGAGGGCTCCCTAAGGTACCGGGACCTCGATTTCGGCAATTCCCGCAATTTCCGCTACCCGACCCTACCGGCGCCGGGAGTGGCCGAGCTGCAGAAACCTGCGCGGGCCGGGCGCCTTCCGACTAGGGGTTTGGGAGGTTTCGGCGGTTTTGGCTTTCGGGCTTTCGGGAGCGGCCGGTTGCGAGATTTGGGAGACTTCCGGGGTTTTGGAGGTTTTGGAGGTTTCGGAGGAGGCGCGACGAGAAACCCTGGTGGCCGAAACTCTGGTCACCGGCGCGGGGCATCCAATGGGAGTTAGCGCAGTTAGCGCAGTTCATTTTGGGGCCTTTCTCTTCAGGCGCGGCTTCCATCGTCACGAGCGAAGTCGAGGAGGTCTCGGTCGAGACGACGGAAAGCATGCCGATCCTCCGGTTCAAGGTCGGCAGACATACGCCACAACATTGCTCAGTTCTGTCAAGTGACAACGACCGCAGATTAAGATCGCCGCGGTCGGTATGATTCTAAGATGCCGTCCATGGCTCAGCCCCGCACGCTTGCCGTCTTCACCAAGAATCGGGTCAATCCGGCCTATGCGGCCGCCCGGCTGGCCGCCGACCGGGTGGCGGCTGAGGCCGGGGCGCGGACGATCCACTACGTGCCCGAGACGCCCGACGACGTCGGCCAGCAGAAGGCGCTGGTCGGCGAGGCCCTGGCCAACCGGCCGGACGCCGTGGTGTTCGTACCCACGGACGATGCGGCCATGGTCGAGGATGTCCGGCGCTTCGAGGCCGCCGGCATCCCGGTCGTCAACTGCATCAATCGCATGGAGGGGCGGTTCGTCAGCTTCGTCGGCTCGGACGATGTGGCTGTGGGCTACACCGCGGCCCGCGCCCTGATCGACGGCCTGGGCGGCACAGGCGACATCGTGGTGATCGATGGCTCGCCGGGCGCGCCGACGGCCCGCGACCGCGCCGTGGGCTTGCGCCGGGCCCTCGACGAGCAGCCGGCGATCCGCGTGCTGGGCTCGGGCACCGGCGCGTTCCAGGAACAGCCGGCGCGGCTGGCGATGGCGCGGCTGCTGGCGCAGCATCCGCATATCGACGGCGTGTGGACCGGCAACGACCTCATGGCCTTCGGCGCGCTGGACGCGCTGGCCGAGGCCGGGCGCCGCGCCCAGGTGGTGGGCATCAACGGGTTGCCCGGCGCCATCGAGCTCATCGAGCAGGGCACGATGCTGGCCAGCGTCGATTTCAGTGCCTTCAACATCGCGGCCATCGCCGCCCGCGCCGCCCTGCGCCATCTCGGCGGCGAGCAGGTGCCGGTGCAGATCATGATTCCCGCGGTGCTGATCGACCGCACGAACTTCGGCGCCTGGCAGGTGCCGTTCGCAGCGCGGCCGCTGATGGCGTGGGAAGACGTCGTCGGTGGGTGTAACATAGTGGACAAATGAAACGTCTCGTCCTGCTGATCGGACTCCTGCTCGCTCTTGGCGCACCCTCCGCTCTTGGCCAATCGCGCGCGGCGGCTCCGGCCTCCAGCCTGATCGACCTCAACAGCGCCAGCCGCGACGATCTGATGAGCCTCGACGGGATCGGCGAGGTGCGGGCCGACGCCATCATCCGGGCGCGGCCGTTCAAGGCCAAGACCGAGCTGGTCGAGCGCCGGCTGATCCCCGAGGCGCTGTACGACAAGATCGCCGACAAGGTGATGGCGCGGCCGGTGCCCGGCGCGGCGCCGACGCCGGCCACGCGGCCGCCGGCGAAGCGGTCGTAGGCAATGTCTGTTCGGTCGAAACGACGGGAGAGATGACCGAAGCTTCAACCATCTACGCGCTCGGCACGCCCACGCCGTCGCGGGCCCATCCCGGGGCGATCTCGGTCATTCGGCTGAGCGGTCCGCGGGCGGCCGAGGCGTTGATCTTCCTCACCGAGCCGCACGCCTTCGAGCGCGGCCACTCGGCGCGTGATCCGGCGCTGCCGGCGCAGCGGCGCATGGCGCTGCGCACCGTCCTCGATCCGAAAAGCGGCGAGGCGATCGATCGCGGGCTGGTCGTGTGGTTCGAGGCGCCCAACACCGAGACCGGCGAGACCATGGCCGAGCTGCATCTGCATGGCGGGCGGGCCGTGGTCGAGGGCGCCCTGGAGGCGATCCGAAGACTGGGCTTCTGCCGGCTGGCCGAGCCCGGCGAGTTCACGCGCCGCGCCTTCGAGCACGGCAAGCTCGACCTCACCCAGGCCGAGGCCATCGCCGACCTGGTCGCGGCCGAAACCGACCAGCAGCGCAAGCTCGCGCTGCAGCAGATGGATGGCGCGCTGCATCGCCTCTACGAGGATTGGCGCACCTTGGGTTTGCGCACGCTGGCCCATCTCGAGGCGGCGATCGATTTTCCCGACGAGGATTTGCCAACCGGCATCGCCGACCAAGTGCGCGTCGGCATCACGCAGTTGCAGGCCGAGATCGCGGCCCATCTCGACGACCGCCGCGGCGAGCGCCTGCGCGAGGGGCTCTCGATCGCCATCATCGGGCCGCCCAACGCCGGCAAGTCCTCGCTGCTCAATCTTTTGGCGCGGCGCGAGGCGGCCATCGTGTCGGAGATCGCCGGGACCACGCGCGACGTCATCGAAGTCCATATCGATCTCGGCGGCTGGCCGGTGGTGCTGGCCGACACCGCGGGCCTGCGCCTCTCCGGCGACGCCATCGAGCAGGAGGGCGTACGCCGCGCCCGGGCGCGCGGCGCGTCGGCCGACCTGCGGGTGCTGGTGCTCGATGCCGTGGGCAAGTGGAAGAGCGAGATGCAGGCGCTGACCGAGGCGACCGAACGGTGGGATCCGGCCATCGATATCGTGGTGGTGAACAAGGTCGATCTTGCACCGGTCAAGGCGGCTGGCGTCGTGCCGCTCTCGGCGACTTCGGAGACGGGCCTGCCCGCGCTGCTGAAGCGGCTGGAACGGTCGGTCGAGACGCTCATGCAGAACGGTGCGGCCGCGCCGCCGCTCACCCGCGCGCGCCATCGCGAGGCGCTCGTCGAGTGCCAGGAGTCGCTCACCCGGGCACTCGGCGCGCCGGAGATCGCGCTGGCCGCCGAAGATCTCCGGTTGGCGTTGCGGGCGCTCGGTCGCATCACCGGCACGGTGCGCATCGACGAGCTGCTGGACGTGATCTTCCGCGACTTCTGCATCGGGAAGTGAGGACCTCGGGTACGCCCATATGACTAGGCTCTGTCCGTTGGCCGATCACTGGGTTGAAAGGCGGGCGGCCAACGTGTCGCCAAGCGCCACCGCGTCTTCCGACGGCTTGGACTGGCCACTTTTCGGGGTTTTACGGCCCTCATGCTTGGCGCAGAGGGCTTTATCCACATTATCCCCGCTTGCCCTGTTTCTGCTTCGTTCCTACGATGCCCTGATACAGCGACTTCGGGGGGAGAGCCGTACATGAGGACATAAGTAGTTACTATGGTCGAGATAGAGACAATACCTAGTACTCGGAAGCTCCGGCAAAGCCACCACATCAAACGAAAACCAGCATCGAACCTTTATTGGGCAGTACGCGTCGCCGAAGCTAGCAGCCTCACCCTAACCCACTCCGCGACCTTGAACTTCTCGCTAACCGCCTGCCCTTCTAGAAACGTATCTGCAGCCTTCCAGAAACTAAGGACTAACTACTTTGGAAAATGGGCGCGTCGCCCGGCAAAAAAATCAGGCGCTCACCCCTTTGTCCCGACCTACGTTTGGGTAATCGAAGCCGCAGGCGATCAAGTAGCCGTACACTGGCTAGTTTACTTGCCGACCGACCGTGTTGCTGACTTTCACGTGCGCTTGCCGACGTGGTTCACAGCCATAGCTGGAAAGCTCGAACATGGCGCGACGCACGTGGTGAAAGCGCCGACACCACGGGGCGCCGCCGCGTACATGCTGAAGGGAACCGATCCCATTTATGCGCGGTTCTACAGCTACGGCCACACGCCGCAGGGCCTAGTTCACGGTAAGCGATCCGGCTTTAGTCTGAATCTTGGGCCCTCCGTTAAACGGGCTTTGGGCCTTAAGCCCCGCATGCGCTACTCCGAACAACAAGCCCGCAATATCGCCCGTCAGGCGGATCACCACGCATTATGACGTTGTCGAGTGCTCAGGCATCTTATTGCTGAGGTCACGGCAAGCTATGATGGAATGGTTTCCCACCCTGCTACCGCATGCATTGTAGACGGCGTTGGCGCCCGCGGTGGCGCGCTGCAAATGCCGAGTTCGCCTAAACCCTTTCAGCCAGCACGTAGCATGCGCGTCAAACTCGTGAACCATCGCCGCATCGGCCTGGACCGGTACGGTGCAACTGGACGTCATCTTCCGCGACTTCTGCATCGGGAGGTGAGCAGCGCTCGCAAGAGGACACGGACTCAAGAGCTGAACCGCGCGCGGTAGTCCTGCGGCGTTGCCGCCAGCAGGCGCAGGAAGCTGCGGCGCATGGTTTCCTCCGAACCGAAGCCGCAACGGCGGGAGATCCGTTTGACCGGCAGGTGCGACTCCGAGAGCAGTCGGCGCGCGGCTTCCACCCGCAGCCGCTCGACGGCGCGGGCCGGCGTCAGGCCGGTCGCCTCGGCATAGTGGCGGCTGAAGCTGCGTTCGCTCATCGCCGCCCGGCGGGCCAGGACTGGAAGCGACAGGTCGTCGGCGAGATGGCCGCCGATCCAGTCGTGCAGCGTGCCGAACCGGTCCTCGGCTGCCTGCAGGGAGAGGGCGGCGCTGAATTGCGCCTGTCCCCCTGGACGCTTGAGGAAGACGACGAGGTAGCGCGCCACGGCCAGCGCCACCGTGCGGCCGAGGTCCTGTTCGACGAGCGCCAGTGCCAGGTCGATGCCGGCGGTCACCCCGGCCGAGGTCCAGACCGGGCCGTCGCGCACGAAGATCGGATCGGCCTCGACCCTGACCGCGGGGAAGCGCCGCGCAAGCTCGGCGCAGACCGACCAGTGGGTTGCCGCCCGTCGTCCATCCAGCACGCCTGAGGCGGCCAGCAGGAACGCGCCGGTGCAGACGGAGGCGACGCGCCGGGCCCGGCCCGCACGCTTGCGCAGCCAGTCGACCAGCTTCGGATCCGCGGCCGCCGCTTCCACGCCTTGGCCGCCGGCGACCATCAGCGTATCCAGAGGCGCGCCGATGCGCGGGAGCGGACCCGCTGCGAGCGCCAGCCCGGCCGAGGCCTTAACGCCCTGGCCGCCTCGTGCCACGACCCGGATCGCATAGGGCGGCGTTCCGCCCGCTGCGGCGACGTGATCGTTGGCGGTGGCGAACACCTGAAGCGGGCCCGTGACATCGAGCAGCTGCACCGACGGGAAGGCCAGCACCTCGACGACGCGGATCACATTTGGCGGGAAGCGAGGGGACTTTGGCATTTCCGCCAAAAGATGCGCGGGTAGGATCGCGTTGTCTATTGTCAGACCCGGCCAGGAGACGCACATGATCCCGCATGACACCCACCTGCAGATCGGCTCGCTGCTGTTCGAGGGAGTGGACCAGATCGACCTGACGGGACCGTTCGAGGTCCTGTCGCGCATCCCGAACTCGACCTATCGCCTCTACGGCAAGACGGCGGAGCCGGTTCGCGATCTCAAGGGATTGCGGCTGACGCCGGATGCGACACTGGCCGAGGCGCCGGCGCTCGATGTCCTGCATGTGCCGGGCGGGTTCGGCCAGGAAGCCTTGATGGAGGATGCCGAGGTGCTTGCCTGGATCAGCCGGCAGGCGGCGGGCGCCCACAGCGTTTTCTCCGTCTGCACGGGCGCGCTGCTCTGTGGCGCGGCCGGCCTGCTCAAGGGCCGCCGGGCGACGACGCACTGGGCGTCGTTTCATCTGCTGCCGTTCTTCGGCGCGATCCCAATCAACGAACGGGTGGTCGTCGACGGCAACTGGGTCTTTGCCGCCGGCGTCACGGCCGGAATCGACGGCGCCTTGCGCCTTGCCGCCGAGCTGCGCGGCGATGAGGCGGCCCAGGCGATCCAGCTCCACATGGTGTATGCGCCGGAGCCGCCGTTCGACAGCGGCACGCCCGAAACCGCGCCGGCCGCGATCCTCAACCAGGCGCGCGACTCCGTGCGGGGCATCACGGCGCAGCGCGAGCAGACGGCACGGCGTGTGGCGGTGCGCCTCGGTATCGATGTGCCGGTCGTGGGTGCCGACTGAGCCTCGACAACGGTCGGGCCATTTGGCGGGAAACGAGGGGTTATTGGCGCTCCCGCCAAGGCCGGTCTCGCCAGATAGAGGCCAGCGTTACATCCAGGAGAACAGCATGACCACGATCACATTTACCAAGACAGTACCGCCGGCATGGCTGTTGGCGATGTGGAAGGAAATCGACGACAAGACCTTCGGCAAGGGCTTCGACTGCTTTGCCGAGAACGCGGTGTGCAATCTCGGCGTCGCCGACTGGCAGGGCCGCGAGGCGATTCGCCAGAACCTGCGCGACTTCATCGACAAGGGCTTCACCGCGCACCATGACGTCGTCGAGTATCTCGACAGCCCGTTGCTGAAGGTGTTTCACGGCAAGGTGTCGATGAAATTCGACGATCCGAGCGTGGCGCCGGTGCGGCCGACAATGACGCACTTCTTCTATATGGACGAAAAGGATCCTTCGAAAGTGAGCCGATGGGTTGGATCGGTCGGACCGACGGGGTTTTAGTTTGCTGGGGCGTCCTGGAGCGCGGACCTCCAGGTCCGCATCATGTTCATGAGCGGACCTGGAGGTCCGCGCTCCGCATGAGAAGATGCGCCACTGGAGTGGCGCGCTCCCAGCAAGCTACCCTTCGCGGCGCATCAGCTCCGGCAGGATCTCGTCGAGGGTGATCGGATAGTCGCGCACGCGCGCGCCGCAGGCGTTGTAGATGGCGTTGGCCACCGCGGCGCCGGCGCCGCAGATGCCGAGCTCGCCCACGCCCTTGGAGCCCAGCACGTTGGCGTGCGTGTCGAACTCGTCGAGCATCACGGCGTCGACCTCGCCGATGTCGGCATGGACGGGCACGTGGTAGTTGGCGAGATCCTGGGTGACGAAGTTGCCGAAGCGCGGATCGACGACGGCGTCCTCGTGCAGCGCCGCACTCACACCCCAGATCATGCCGCCGATCAGCTGCGAGCGCGCCGTCTTGGCGTTCAGGATTCGGCCGGCGGCGAACACACCCAGCATGCGGCGCAACCGGACCTCGCCCGTGGTCTCCTCGACGGCGACCTCGGCGAAATGCGCGCCGTAGGCGTTCTGCGAATATTTCCTGGCGTCGTCGCCGGGCTTCACCTGGCCGGGCGCCGAGAGGCCCTGCGGGCCGTCGCCGGCGTCGAGCCGGGCCTTCAGCTTGCGGCAGGCATCGTGCAGCGCCGCCCCGCAGCTCGAGGCGCCGAACGACCCGCCCGACCCCGGCGTGATCGGATAGGAGCTGTGGCCTAGGCGCACCTCGACATTCTCGACCGGCAGGTCGAGCCCCTCGGCCGCGATCTGGGCGAAGATGGTGTAGGAGCCGGTGCCGATATCGGTCATGTCCATCTCGACCACGGCGTTGCGCGCGCTCGCCATCGTCACCTTGGCCTCGGCCGGCCGCAGGATGTTGCCGCGGCTGGCGGCCGCGACGCCCATGCCCACGAGCCAGCTTCCATCGCGCACGCTGCGCGGCCGGGGATTGCGCTTGTCCCAGCCGAAGCGGCGCGCGCCTTCCTGCAGGCAGGGAACCAGCGCCCGCGTCGAGAACGGAACGTTCTTCTCCGGATCCTCCTTGGGCTCGTTGCGAACGCGCAGCTCGATGGGATCGATGTTCAGGCGCAGCGCCAGCTCGTCCATCGCCTGCTCGAGCGCCAGCATGCCGATCGCCTCGCCCGGGGCGCGCATGGCGTCGGCCACCGGCAGGTCGAGCGCGGCGATGCGCTGGCTGGTCAGGCGGTTGGGCGCGGCATAGAGCGAGCGCGTGGCGCTGACCACGGGTTCGGAGAACTCGTCGGCGCGCGCGCTCTGGGCGAACGACTGGTGGGCGATGGCGGTGAGCGTGCCGTCGCGTTCGGCGCCCAGCCGCACGCGCTGGATCGAGGCCGGGCGATGCGTCGTCACATGGAACATCTGCTGGCGGGTCAGCACGATGCGGACCGGGCGGTTCAGTTCGCGTGAAGCGAGCGCCGCCAGGATGGCGTCGGCATGGACCGGCAGCTTGCCGCCGAAACCGCCGCCGACATATTCGGAGATTACCTCGACCCTGTCGGGCGGCAGCTGAAGCGTGCTGGCGATCGACTTGTGGGCGCTCTCGACCAGCTGAAGGGCGCTCCGCACCGTGAGCTTGCCGTCCTGCCAAGAGGCGAGGCTGGCGTGCGGCTCCATCATGGCGTGGCTCTGATAGGGCGTCTTGTAGATCGCGTCGACCCGCACCGGGGCCACCTCGAAGGCGCTGTCGAAGGCGCCGACCGTGCTGTCGGACGGCGCGCCGTTGCCGCTCTTCCCGGGGTCGTAGGCGTCGTGGCTGGCCGATTCGAGCACGAAAGCGCCGGCCACGCGCTCGTAGCTGACGGTGATCGCCTGGGCAGCGGCGCGCGCGCCCTCCGCCGTCTCGGCCACCACCAGCGCTACCGGCTCGCCGAAATACTGCACCTTGTCGCTGGCGAGCTGCGGCTTGGGCCGGGCGTGGCGGTCCTCGCCCTTGGCCTGGAAGGGCGCCTGACGCGGCGCGTTCTCGTGCGTCATCACCAGCAGCACGCCCGGCAGGGCGCGGGCCGCGGCGGCATCGATGCCGGTGATGCGGCCGCGGCCGATCGTGGCGGTGACGATCGAGCCGAACGCCAGGCGATCGCTCTTGGTGTCGCCCGCATAGGGCGCCGCGCCTGTCGCCTTGCCGGGACCTTCGATGCGATCGATGGGTTGACCGATGAACTGCGCCATCTCCTAGCCTCCCGCCGCGAGGTCGCCGAGCGTGCGCGCCACGAGACGCTGGGCCAACGCGATCTTGAACTCGTTGTGCGGCTGGCCGGTCGCGTCCTTGACCGCGGCCTGGCCTGCCCTCTCGAAGCTGTCGGCCTGCGCGGCCGCGCCCACCAGCTCGCGTTCGGCCTCCTTGGGCGTCCAGGGCTTGTGGGCGACGCCGCCCATGGCCAGGCGTGCGTTCTTCACCTTGCCGCCGCCGACCTCGAGGATCGCCGCCAGCGAGACCAGGGCGAAGGCAAAGGACGCCCGATCGCGCACCTTGCGATAGATCTGCCGGCCGGGCGGCGGCGGGGGAAGGATCACCGCGGTCAAAAGCTCGCCCGGCGCCAGGGTGGTGTCGTGCTCGGGCGTCTGGCCGGGCAGGCGATGCAGCTCGGCGATCGGCACCCTGCGGGTGACGTCGGACGGCGTGTGGATCTCGACCTCGGCATGGAGCGCCGTCATCGCCACCGCCATGTCCGACGGGTGGACCGCGATGCAAGCCTCGCTGGCGCCCAGGATGGCGTGCATGCGGTTGTAGCCGCCCAGCGCCGAGCAGCCGCTGCCCGGCTGGCGCTTATTGCAGGGCATCGAGACGTCATAGAAATACGGGCAACGCGTGCGCTGCAGCAGGTTGCCGGCCGTGGTCGCCTGGTTGCGCAACTGCGCCGACGCGCCGTTCAGCAAGGCCTGCGACAGGACGGGATAGCGCTGGCGGACACGGGAGTCGGCGGCGAGGTCGGCGTTGCTCACCAGGGCGCCGATGCTGAGGCCGCCGTCCTGGGTTTCGACGACGTCGCGCAAGGGCAGGCGGGAGACGTCGACGAGATGGGCGGGCCGCTCGACATCGAGCTTCATGAGGTCGAGCAGGTTGGTGCCGCCGGCGATGAAGGACGCGCCGGGCCGGCTCGCGGCCTTGGCCGCGCCGGCAATGTCGCCGGCGCGTTCGAAGGTGAAGGATCTCATCCGGCGCTCCCTTGCTGAGCTTCCATGATGGCCGCGACGATGTTGGGGTAAGCCGCGCAACGACAGATGTTGCCGCTCATGCGTTCGCGGATTTCCACGGCGCTGGCGGCGGGCATGGCGGCCAGGTCGGCGGTCACGGCCGAGGGCAGGCCGCGTTTCAATTCGTCCAGCATGCCGACGGTCGAACAGATCTGGCCCGGCGTGCAGTAGCCGCACTGGAAGCCGTCGTGCTTCACGAAAGCCTGCTGGACGGGATGCATCTTGCCCTCCTGGGCCAGCCCCTCGACGGTGACGACGCTGTCGCCGTCGCGCATCACGGCGAGCGACAGGCAGGAATTCAGGCGGACCCCGTTCACCAGCACGGTGCAGGCGCCGCACTGGCCGTGATCGCAGCCCTTCTTGGTGCCGGGCAGGCCGAGATGATCACGCAACGCATCGAGCAGGGTGGTGCGCGGATCGAGCGACAGGATGTGCGCCTGGTTGTTCACCGTGAGGTGCACCTCCGCCTCGTCGGGCGGCGCAGGTCGTGGCTCGGGCGCGGCGGCCTGTTGCTGGGGCTGGGCGTGCAACTGGCGACCGAAGGCGGCCGTCACGAGGGCGGTGATGCCGAGCACGCGGCGAGTGATGGAATGCGGCGGTTGGCTCATGACGGGACGAACGACGCGTTGTCGCGCCGCGTTGCACGGGCAGCATTTTTGTCACGGCCGGTTGCGGCGGAACCTAGTCGCTGCAGGGGCCGTTTGACTGAAGCGATCGCGAGAGCGCGCGCGGTTGCTCGCCATTCATTGATCCATTTGCGCCTTGCAGTGCTACCGGTTGCGCCACCGGTCGCCCGGGGCGACAGGGAAGCTGTTCGTGAAAAAGCCCAAGAGCCAGAATGCCGGCACCAAGAACGTTGTCGCTGCAGGCGGCGAGCACCATCAGACCACGACCTCCACCGACAATACGCTGACCACCAACCAGGGTACGGCGATCTCGGACAACCAGAATTCCCTCACGAGCGGTGCGCGCGGCCCGGCGCTCCTCGAGGATTTCGTCCTGCGCGAGAAGATCACGCATTTCGACCACGAGCGCATTCCCGAGCGCATCGTGCATGCCCGCGGCTCGGGCGCGCATGGCTACTTCGAGCCGCTCAAGGGCCTGTCGCGGCTCACCAAGGCTGGCTTCCTGCAGGATCCCGGCAAGAGGACCAAGGTGTTTGCGCGCTTCTCCACGGTGGCGGGCGGCGCGGGCTCGGTCGATACGCCGCGCGACGTGCGCGGCTTCGCCGTGAAGTTCTATACCGACGAGGGCAATTTCGACCTGGTCGGCAACAACATCCCGGTGTTCTTCATCCAGGACGCCATCAAGTTCCCCGACCTGATCCACGCCGTGAAGATGGAGCCGGACCGCGGCTTCCCGCAGGCGGCATCGGCGCACGACACCTTCTGGGATTTCGTCTCGCTGATGCCCGAGAGCATGCACATGCTGATGTGGGCGATGTCGGATCGCGCCATCCCGCGCTCGCTGCGCCATATCGAGGGTTTCGGCATCCACACCTTCCGCCTGGTCAACGCCAGGGGCGAATCGACCTTCGTGAAGTTCCACTGGCGGCCCAGCATCGGCGCGGCCTCGACCTTGTGGGACGAGGCGGTGAAGATCGCCGGCGCCGATCCCGACTACACGCGGCGCGATCTCTGGGAGTCGATCGACAAGGGCGACTTCCCGGAATGGACGCTCAACATCCAGGCGTTCGACCAGAAGACGGCCGACAAGCTCGACTTCGACATCCTCGATTCGACCAAGATCATCCCCGAGGAGATCATCCCGCTGACGCCGATCGGCCGCATGGTGCTGAACCAGAACCCGGTCAATTTCTTCGCCGAGACCGAGCAGATCGCCTTCCATCCCGGCCATATCGTGCCCGGCATCGACTTCACGCCCGATCCGCTGCTGCAGGGCCGGCTGTTCTCCTATCTCGACACCCAGCTGATCCGGCTGGGCGGACCCAATTTCCACGAGATCCCCATCAATCGGCCGGTCTGCCCGATGCGCAACTTCCAGCGCGACGGACACATGCGCATGCAGGTGCCGCCGGGCCGCGTCGCCTACGAGCCCAACTCGCTCGATCCCGCGAGCCCGCGCGAGAACCCGGTGGGCGGCTTCGCGAGCTTCCCCGACCCGAATGCCGGACCGAAACTGCGGCAGCGGCCGGAATCCTTCGCCGACCACTATTCGCAGGCACGGCAATTCTGGAAGTCGATGACCCCGCCGGAGCAGGGCCATATCGTCAGCGCCTTCACTTTCGAGTTGAGCAAGGTCGTCACCGTGGCCGTGCGCCAGCGCATGCTGGGCCATCTCGACCTGATCTCCCCGGAGCTCGGCCAGCGCGTCGCCCAGGCGATGGGCATGGCAGGCCAGGCCGAGAGGATCACGCCGGCCGTGAAGCCGCGCGATGACCTGCCGCCCTCGCCCGCGCTCAGCATCGTCGCCAAGGCGCCGGCGACGCTCAGGGGCCGCACGGTCGCCGCCCTGGTCACCGACGGCAGCGACGGCGCCGCCATCAAGCGCCTGCAGGCGGCGCTGAAGAAAGAGGGCGCCAGCCTCAAGCTGGTGGCGCCCAAGATCGGCACGCTCAAGGGCAACGGACTCGAGCCCGACATGACGGTCGAGGGCGGCCCCTCGGTGCTGTTCGACGCGGTCGTGCTGCTGCCGTCGGCAGAAGGCACCCAGGCGCTGTTGGGCATGGCGGCCGCCGTCAACTGGCTGCGCGATGCCTTCGGGCATCTCAAGGCCATCGGCTTCAACGAGGAGGCTGGGCCCTTGTTCGACAAGGCCGCGATAAAGCCCGATGCCAAGCTCGGTGTCGTCGCGCTCGACAACGGGCGCGGGCTCGACGCCTTCATCGCCGCCGCCAAGAAGCATAAGATCTGGGATCGGGAGAAGCTGGTGAACCCCCCGCGGTGAGGCCATGCGCAAAGAGAGCAAGGACAGTCTCGCCACCTATCGCGCCAAGCGCGACTTCAGCCTGACGGAAGAGCCGTCAGGCAAGGCGGCCGTCACGGCCGGCAAGGCGTTGCGCTTCGTGGTGCAGCGCCACGACGCCACGCGGCTGCATTACGATTTCCGGCTGGAGCTCGACGGCACCTTCAAGTCGTGGGCGGTGACCAAGGGACCGTCGCTCGATCCGACGGTCAAGCGGCTGGCGGTCGAGGTCGAGGACCATCCGCTCGACTACGGCGACTTCGAGGGCACGATTCCAGAAGGCCAGTATGGCGGCGGCACGGTGCAGCTCTGGGATCGCGGCTACTGGCGGCCCGAGGGCGACCCGCACGAGGGACTGAAGAAAGGCGACCTGAAATTCGTCCTCGAGGGCGAGCGCCTGCACGGGAGCTGGGTGCTGGTGCGCATGAAATGGGACCGTAAAGGGGGCAAGCGCACCAACTGGCTGCTGATCAAGCATCGAGACCAGGCCGCGCACCAGGGCGATGACGATGCGCTTCTAAAAGATCCCAAGTCGGTCGCCTCCGGCCGGACCCTGAAGGAGATCGCGCTGGGGACCGGACGCGCGCCCACGCCCTTCATGACCGGCAAGCGGCGCGCGGCCGGCGCCGTGTGGGAAAGCAACAAGAAGGGTGGCGGCGAGAAGGCCGCGATCGCCCCCACCGAGGCCAAGCCCCGCAAGGTCAGGGCGATGCCGCGCTTCGTCGAGCCGCAGCTCGCCAAGCTGGTCGAGCAGCCGCCCGCCGGCTCCGGCTGGGCGCACGAGGTCAAGTTCGACGGCTATCGTCTGCAGTTGAGGGTCGAGAACGGCAAGGCGGTGTTGCGCACCCGCAAGGGGCTGGACTGGACGAAGAAATTCGCCGCCATCGCGCAGCAGGCCAAGACCTTGCCGGACTGCATGATCGACGGCGAGGCCGTGGCGCTCGACAGCGACGGCGTGCCGGATTTCGGCGCCCTGCAGGCAGCACTTTCGGAGGGCAAGTCCGACAGCCTGATCTTCTTCGCCTTCGATCTCCTGTTCGCCGATTTCGGCGAGGGGGCAGAGGATTTGCGCGGGCTGCCGCTCCGCGAGCGCAAGGAGCGGCTGAAGGACCTTTTGGACGGGCTCAAGGGCAAGCACCAGGCGCTGCGCTACGTCGAGCATTTCGAGACCTCGGGCGTGGCCGTCCTGGCGTCGGCTTCGCGCATGGGCTTCGAAGGCATCATCTCCAAGCAGCTCGATGCGCCTTACCGATCGGGCCGCGGCGGAAACTGGCTCAAGACCAAGTCTCGCGCCGGCCAGGAGGTGGTGGTCGGTGGCTGGACCAGCGAAGCCAAGAAGGTGAGCTCGCTGCTGGTTGGGGTCCATCGCGGCAAGAAGCTGGTCTATGTCGGCAAGGTCGGCACCGGCTTTGGCGAAGAGGAGATTCGCAGGCTGCTGCCCAAGCTTCGGGCGCTCGAAAGCAAGACCAGCCCGTTCGCCGCCGGCGCCAGCCCGCCGCGGGAACGCAGCATTCATTGGACCCGGCCCGAGCTGGTGGCCGAGATCGAGTTCGCCGGCTGGACCGACGGCGGGAACGTGCGGCAGGCTGCCTTCAAGGGGCTGCGCAGCGACAAGCCAGCCGACGAGGTGGTGGCGGAGAGACCCGTTCCGGCGGAGAAGGCGAAAATGGCCAAGCCTGTTCCGAAGACAGCGGTGTCCAAGACACGCTCCAAGGCGGCAAGCGGCAAGGCGTCCGGGCCGGCGGTCGTCATGGGCGTGTCGATCTCGCACCCCGACAAGCCTTTGTGGCCGGACGAGAAGCCGCCGGTCACCAAGCTCGAGCTCGCGCAATACTACGAGGCGATCGGCGACTGGATGATCGATCACATCAAGGGTCGGCCGTGCTCGCTGGTGCGCACGCCGGACGGCATCGGCGGGCAGACCTTCTTCCAGCGCCACGCCATGCCGGGCAGTTCCGATCTCATGGAGGAGGTGAAGGTCAAAGGCGACAAGAAGCCCTACCTGCAGATCGACAGGGTCGAGGGCCTGGCGGCGGCGGCACAGATCGGCGCCACCGAGCTGCATCCGTGGAACTGCCAGCCCGATGAGCCCGAGCTGCCGGGCCGGCTGGTGTTCGATCTCGATCCCGCGCCCGACCTGGGCTTCGCCGAAGTGATCAAGGGCGCGCGCGCGGTGAGCGAGCGGCTCGAGGCGCTGGGCTTAAAGACCTTCTGCAAGACCACGGGCGGCAAGGGCCTGCATGTCGTGGTGCCGCTCACGTCGGACCCGAAGAGTCCCGACTGGGACACCGCCAAGATGTTCGCCAAGGAGATCTGCCGGCAACTGGCCGACGCCGCGCCCGATCGCTACGTCATCAACATGGCGAAGAAGGAACGCGGCGGCCGCATCTTCCTCGACTATCTGCGCAATGACCGGACGTCGACCGCGGTGGCGCCGCTGTCGCCGCGCGCCCGGCCGGGCGCCACGGTCTCGATGCCGCTCCATTGGTCGCAGGTGAAGGCCGGCCTCGATCCCAAGAAGTTCACCGTGCGCACCGCGCCGGCGCTCCTGAAGAAGAACAAGCCGTGGGCCGACTACGCCAAGGCCGCCAAGCCGCTGCGCGCGGCCATCGAACGCCTGATCAAATCGAAATCGTGAGGACACGTCATGGCCAAAGGCAAGAGCAAGGGCACGCAGCATAAGGCGATGCGGCCGACCTGGGAGGGCCATCTGCGGCTCTCGCTGGTGACCTGCCCGGTGGCGCTCTACACCGCCATCGAGCGCACCGCCGACGTGCATTTCAACATGATCAACCCCAAGACCAACAACCGCATCCGCATGCAGACCGTCGACTCCGGCACCGGTGACGTGGTCGAGCGCGCCGACCTGGTGCGGGGCTTCGAGGTCTCCAAGAACAAGTATGTGCTGTTCGACAAGGATGAGCTCGATGCGGTGAAGCTCGAATCGACGCGCATCATCGACATCGAGGAATTCGTCGACGCCGACTCGATCGATCGCATCTACTGGGACGAGCCCTACTACCTGGCGCCTTCCGGCAAGACCGGCATCGAGGCCTTCAGCGTGATCCGCGCGGCGATGGAAAAGCGGAACAAGGTGGCGCTGGGCCGGCTGGTGCTGCACCAGCGCGAGCATGTCTGTGCCCTCGAACCGCGCGACAGCGGCATCCTGCTCACCACCTTGCGCACGCACGATGAGATCCGCTCGGCCGACGAGGTGTTCGACCGCAACCTGCCCAAGCCCGATCCCAAGATGCTGCAGATCGCCGAGAAGATCATCGAGCAGCAGGAGGCGAAGTTCGATCCGACGGAATTCAAGGACCGCTACGAGGACGCGCTGCGCGACCTGATCGCGCGCAAGAGCAAGGGCGAGAAGCTGGTGACCAGCGAGGTGCCCGAGGAAGAGGACAAGGTTGTCGACCTGATGGAAGCGCTGAAGAAGAGCCTCAAGGGCGGCGGCGGTCCGTCGCGGGAGAAGGCCGACCGATTCCTGGAAGCGCAGGCCCGCAAGGCCAAGCCGAAGGCGAAGAAGAGGACGTCATCGCGCAAGCGCGCGGCGTAGGGCGTGTCGTCATAGATCGAGGGGGGCGTGTCAATGATCAAGCGATTCCACGTTCTGTATGTCGGCCAGATCGAGCTCGACAATGTCGGTCTCAAGGGAACGCCCGCCGACGAGCGCCGCTATCCCAACCAGCGCCTGAGCGAGGTTTTTGAAACGACACGCAAAGTGGCGCAGGTCATGGATGACCTCGGCTACCACGCGCTGTGGACGGCCGAGCACCACTTCCAGCGCGAGGGCTACGAATGCCTGCCCAACCTGGTGCAGCTCGGCTTGTGGCTTGCCACGCAGACCAAGCGTCTGAAGTTCGGATGCGCCTTCAACGTTCTGCCCATGTGGCATCCCATTCGCCTGGCTGAAGACTACGCGATGGCCGACATCGTGACGGACGGCCGCGTGATCATGGGCATCGGCCGCGGCTACCACAGCCGCGAGGTGGAAACCTTCGGTGCGCCGCTAATCGATGCCGACGCCAACCGCGAATATTTCGAGGAGCAGCTTCAGCTCCTGCTGAAGTGCTTCAATGAAGAGGCCTTCCACTTCAAGGGAAAGTACTTCGAGTGTCCGCCGCCGGTCGATTACAGGGGCTATCGACTGAAGGAAATCACGATGGTGCCACGGCCCAAGCACCTGCCGGTCGATATCTGGATGCCGATCGCCAGCGGCAGGACCATCGACATGATGGCCCGCTATGGCCTCAAGGCCATGGTGGACCTGAACGGCGAGAAGATACTCGATGACGTCGTGCGCGCGTATCAAGCCGCCTGCGCTCGCCACGGTCGGCCCAAACAGCTCGGCGAGGACATGATCTGGGGCGCTGGTCTCTATCTCGCCGGCAGCCAGGAAGAGGCGATCCAGCGCGTCGAGCCGGCGCATGACGAGCGCTACAAGTGGTTCGCGCCTTTCGGCTTCGTGCGCTATGCGGACGATCAGGGCCGCACCTGGGGCACGCCGGGTGCACCGGCGTCGATCCCCTCGATCCGGGACGGCGTGAAGCAGAAGGCCTGGTTCTGTGGCCCGCCGACCGAGGTCATCGATGGGATCCGGTCGATTGAAGCCAAGTATCCCGGGCTTGAGGATTTCATGGTCCACTGGGCCGAAGGATTGCCGCCCGCGGAATTCACCGACCAGCTACGCTGGTTCGCGAAAGACGTCATGCCGGCTTTCCGCGGCGCGAGGATGGCCGCCGACTAGCGCGGAGCACGCGAAGAGCTCCCGGGAGGAACTGATAGCGCGGCGGAGACGTTGCCGGTCCATCACCTCGTTATTGGAGAGTTCGATGGCGCGTACCCGAACGGCTTCTCACAAGGCGCAGGGCACTGCTGCGCGGTACCGCAAGCTGCAGAGCCGGCGGGCCCAGGCTGACCGGCGGCGTCCGCCTGTGGAGGCCGAAAAACCCATGCAGGCGGGGGCGCGACCCTACCCGGTGCCGCCGCTGCCCAGACAGCACCAACGCAAGCCCGGCCAGGAATCGCGTCTCGATCCGCCGCCGATGTACGAGGCTCCCTACTACAAGGGCTCGTTCAAGCTGCTCGACAAGGTTGCGCTGATCACTGGCGGCGATTCGGGCATCGGCCGCGCCGTGGCGGTGCTTTTTGCGCGCGAGGGCGCCGATGTCGCCATCGTGCATCTCGACGAGCCCGAGGACGCCGAGATCACCCGCCGCGCCGTCGAGGCCGAAGGACGGCGCTGCCTGGTGATCGCAGGCGACGTCGCCAAGCGCGCTTTCTGCTTCGAGGCGGTCCAGCGCACGTTGAAGGAACTGGGCGGCCTCGACGTGCTGGTCAACAACGCCGCCTTCCAGCTTCACGTCTCGCGTTTCGAGGATCTCGCCGAGGAGCAATTCGACCGCACGCTCAAGACAAACCTCTATGGCTACTTCCACATGGCGCAGGCCGCCGTGCCGCACCTCAAGCCGGGCTCGGCGATCGTCAACAACGGCTCGGTGACCGGCCTGCAGGGCAGCAAGTTCCTGCTCGACTATTCGATGACCAAGGGCGGCATCCACGCCTTCACCCGCTCGCTGGCCGGTCATCTCGTGCCGCGCGGCATCCGGGTCAATGCCGTGGCGCCGGGGCCGGTGTGGACGCCGCTCAACCCGGCCGACAAGGAGGCGGGTGATGTCTCCAAGTTCGGCGCCGATGTGCCGATGAAGCGGCCGGCGCAGCCCGAGGAGATCGCGCCCGCTTTCGTCTTCCTCGCCTCGCCGCAATGCTCGAGCTACATCACCGGCGAAATTCTGCCGGTGATCGGCGGCTACGGCGAATAGGAGATCCGCCATGGCCAAGACCGTCGGCGATTTCGTTCTGGAGCGGCTGCGTCAATGGGGCGTGCGCCGCCTGTTCGGCTATCCGGGCGATGGTATCAACGGCCTGCTGTCGGCGCTCGGCCGCATGGAGGACGCGCTCGACTTCGTGCAGGTCCGGCACGAGGAGGAAGCAGCCTTCATGGCCTGTGGCCACGCCCGGTTCACCGGCGAGGTCGGTGTATGCCTGGCGACCTCGGGACCGGGCGCCATCCATCTGCTGAACGGATTGTACGACGCCAAGCTCGACCGCCAGCCGGTGGTGGCGATCGTGGGTCAGCAGGCGCGCGCGGCGCTGGGCGGCCATTACCAGCAGGAGGTCGACCTCGCCGCCCTGATGAAGGACGTCGCGCAGTTCGTCGAGGTCTGCATGGTGCCCGAGCAGGCGCGGCATCTGATCGACCGGGCGATGCGCATCGCCCAGGCCGGGCGCTGCGTGGCCGTGGTGATCTTTCCCAACGACGTGCAGGAGGCCAAGGCGGTCGAGCCCAAGCACGCCCATGGCACGATCCATACCGGCGTGGGCCACACCGGCATGGGCGTGAGCCGGCCGAGAATTGTTCCCAGCGAGCAGGACCTCGACCGTGCCGCCGATATCCTGAACCGCGGCGAACGGGTGGCGATGTTGATCGGCGCCGGCGCCGCCGACGCCGCCGCGGAAGTCGTGGCGGTGGCCGAGCGCCTGCAGGCGGGCGTCGCCAAGGCGCTTTTGGGCAAGGGCGTGCTGCCCGACGGTCTGCCCTTCGTGACGGGCCAGATCGGCCTTTTGGGCACCAAGGCCTCTGACGAACTGATGCAGGGCTGCGACACGCTGTTGATGGTGGGCTCGACCTTCCCCTATGGCGAGTTCCTGCCCAAGGAAGGCGCTGCGCGCGGCGTGCAGATCGACATCGACCCCACCATGCTGTCGCTGCGCTATCCGATGGAGGCGCCGCTGGTCGGCGACGCGGCGCTCACCCTGCGCGCGCTGCTGCCGCGCCTGAAAGCGCGCAGCCGAGACAAGTGGCGGGCCAAGATCGAGCGCGCCGCGGCCGACTGGTGGTCGGACGAGGAGAAGCGCGCCCATTTGCCGGCCAACCCGCTCAATCCCGAGCTGTTCTTCTGGGAGCTGTCGGACCGCCTGCCCGACGATTCCCTCGTCGCCGTCGACACCGGCATGTCGACGACCTTCTTCGCCCGCGCCGTCCGCGTGCGGCAGCGCCTGCAGGTCGCGATCTCGGGCACGCTCGCCACCATGGGGCCGGCGGTTTCCTTTGCCGCGGCCGGCAAGCTTGCCTTCCCCGAGCGGCCAGCCTTCGCCCTGGTGGGCGACGGGGCGATGCAGATGCTGGGCCTGAACGCCCTGATCACCGTTTCCAAATACTGGCGGCGTTGGTCCGATCCGCGTTTCGTGGTCGCGGTGCTGAACAATCGCGACCTCAACATGGTCTCCTGGGAGCTGCGCGGGCTGGGCGGCTCGCCCAAGCTGCCGCAGACTCAGGACGTGCCGGACTTCGACTACGCCGACTACGCCGAGATGCTGGGGCTGATCGGCCGGCGCATCGAGAGGCCGGACGATATCGGGCCGGTGCTCGACCTCGCGCTGGCGGCCGACCGGCCGGTGGTGATCGACGTGCGGGCCGATCCCAACGTCATCGCGCTGCCGCCGCATGTGACCCTGGAACAGTCGGCGAAGCTGTTTGCCGCCCTCGCCAAGGGCGACCCGGACCGCGACGCCGTGCTGAAGCAACTGGTCCGCCAGCTCGCGCTGTGAGGAGTGATGGTCAAGGCCGCGACGACGCTTGATCGCCTCCCGCTGGTCGATGAGGAGACCGGCGACCTCGCGGTCGTGCTGGAAACACCCAAGGGCAGCCGCAACAAATACCGATACGATGCCGAGTGCCAGGCGATCCGGCTCAGCGCCACCCTGGGTGAAGGCCTGGCCTTTCCCTACGATTTCGGTTTCTTCCCATCGACCTTGGGCGAGGACGGCGATCCGCTCGATGTGCTGCTGTTCCTCGACGACGCTGTGCCGCCGGGCTCAGTCGCCACGGCACGCCTGATCGGCGTGCTCGAGGTCGAGCAGAAGGACCAGGGTTCGCCATGGGAGCGCAACGACCGGTTCTTCGCGGTGGCCACGCATGCGCACACCCATCAATCACTCAAGAAGCTTGACGATCTCCGCCCTCACCTGCTGCCGGAAATCGAATCCTTCTTCACCCATTATGCCGGGCTGAACGGTAAGCGGCTGCGGATCGTGCGGCGCAGCGGGCCGCGGCGGGCGCGCAAGCTCTTGAAGGCCGGTGCCAAGGCGTTCAAGGCCAAGCGCTAGGACGGCGTCATGCAGAGCGCACAAGAGCAGGTCCATCGCGAGACGCTGGAGGAAGAAGCCACCCACGCGACTGACGAGGCGCGCATGGTGCTGCCGGGCGTGCAGGCCGTGCTGGGCTTCCAGCTCGTCGCCGTATTCAATCAGCGCTTCGAACTGTTCTCGCCCGCTGAACAGGTCCTGCACCTCGGCGCTTTCCTGCTGGTCGCGCTGGCGATGGGGTTGATGATGACGCCTGCGGCCTATCACCGTCAGGTCGAACGCGGTGTCGTCACGCGCCGCTTCGTCGATCTGACGTCGGCGCTGCTGACGGCGGCGATGGTGCCCCTGATCGCCGGCATCTCGATCGATGCCTATCTCATCGCCCGACTCATTCTCGCCGAACGCATGGCGGCGGCCTCCGTGGCCGGCGGCGTCGCTGTCGTGCTGGCGAGCCTGTGGTACGCCTTGCCCGCTTTCTGCCGGCGGCTGAAGAGCTGATGCCGCCGGCTTCTCGCCAGCGGCATCATGATCCTTCCGATCGGTTGATCGTCAGCCGGCGGCGGCGTCGACCGGTGCGCCCTGCACCAGCTCGTGGCCGGTGAAGCTCCGCGTCTCCGGCGGCGGCAACTTGGCGCCATGCTTGAACTCCTCCATCAGCGCCTGCTTGCGCTCGAGAAGGCGCTCGCCGAGCGCTTCGGTATCGAGGCCGGCTTCCTTGGCCTGGGCGAACAGGCCTTGCGAGCGCTTCTCCTCTTCCTTCACGTGATGCTTGATCATTTCGGACAGCACGCTGACCTTGGCGTCGTAGAACTCCGCGTCGGGCTCGCTGTCGAGCAGCTCCGCGATCAGCACCTTGGCGCCGTCGTGCTCGACGTAGGACTCCTCCAGCAGGTCGTCGTCCTCGATCTTGCCCTTGCAGGCCGGATAAAAGATCTCTTCCTCGATCATCGTATGAATGCAGAGCTCGGTGCAGATCTCCTGGACCAGCGCCTGCTTGCGGTCGCTGCGGGCATTTTCGAACTTCTCGAACAGGTCCTCCACCTTGCGATGGTCGGCCTTCAAGAGGGCAATGGCGTCGTGCTTTGGCTGGGTCGGCATGGTGGGCTCCCTGGCAATTGAAGATGAGCGAAGCGCTCGATCACAGCCCAACGACTCCCCCGACCGCGAGTTGCATCGCCTTCTTGTTGCGCGCATCGGGAGGAAGAACGGTGCCTCCCCGCAAACCGGCCTGCTAGATTGGCCGAATGACCAAGATCCTGCTGACCCGCCACGGCCACGTCGAAGGCATCCTGCCCGAGCGCTTTCGCGGCCGCGCCGAGTTGGCCTTGACCAAGAAGGGCGTGGCCGAGGCCGAGGCGCTGGCGGCGCGCATCGCGCGGGCCTGGAGGCCGGCCGTCGTCTACACCAGCGCCCTGCAACGCTGCGTCGTCACGGGAACCATCATCGCCAATCTCTGCGGCGCCAAGGCGATCCCGCTCGAAGGGCTGATGGATATCGACTACGGCGCCTGGCAGATGCGCACCCACGACGAGATCAAGGCGGAGGCCCCCAAGGCCTATCGGCTGTGGCGGGCAACGCCGCAGCGCATGCGTTTCCCCGACGGCGAATCGCTGCAGGATTTGGTAGCGCGCACGGCCGACGTGGTGCGCCTGGTGCTGGAGCGTCACCCGACCGATACCGTGGTCATGGTCGGCCACGACAGCGTCAACCGGGCGATCCTGATGCAGTTCCTCGACCAGCCGCTCTCGGCCTATTGGCGCCTGATCCAGGATCCTTGCACCCTGAACGAAGTCGACGTCGATGGCGACGACATCCGCGTGCAGCGTATCAACGATACCAGCCACCTGGGCTGAGGGCGCAGCGAATGTTGGTTCATCCGATCCGCGCCTGACCCAAGGATCAGCCTTGACCTCGGGGCTGCGATCCCCGACTAAGCCCGCATGGCGGGCAGCGGCACTTCATATGACGTGATCGTGGTGGGCGGTGGCCATGCCGGCTGCGAAGCCGCGGCCGCGTCGGCGCGCCTGGGCGCGCGCACGCTGCTTCTCACCCACCGCGTCGACACGATCGGCGAGATGTCGTGTAATCCCGCTATCGGCGGGCTGGGCAAGGGCCATCTGGTGCGCGAGATCGATGCCCTGGACGGCGTCATGGGCCGCGCCATCGACCGCGCCGGCATCCAGTTCCGCACCCTCAACCTTTCCAAGGGACCGGCCGTGCGCGGGCCGCGCGCCCAAGCCGACCGCAAGCTCTATCGCGACGCCATGCAGGCGCTGCTGGCCGAGCAGGTCAATCTCGAGATCCGCGCCGACGCGGTTGCCGATATTTGTCTTGATGCAAGCGGAGCGTGTGCCGGGGTCGTGACCGAATCGGGAGCCGAGATCGCCGCCGGGCGGGTCGTTCTGACGACGGGCACATTCCTGCGCGGACTGATTCATCTCGGTGAAATAAGGATTCCAGCCGGTCGCGCACGCGGCCAGCGCGGCGGCATGCCGGCTGATCTTGCCTCGGATACGGTTGAAGAGCCTGCCACACGACTCGCGCAGACGTTGCATCGCCTCGGCTTTGCGTTGGGCCGTCTGAAGACCGGCACACCGGCGCGTCTCGACGGGCGCACGATCGATTACGCCGGCCTCGAGCGCCAGGAGGGCGACGATCCGCCCGCGCCGTTTTCATACCTCACCGCGAAGATCTCGACGCCGCAGGTCGCCTGCCATATCACCACCACGACCGCCGCCACGCATGAGCTCATCCGCGCCAACCTGCATCGCGCGCCGATCTATTCCGGCCAGATCGAAAGCGTCGGCCCGCGCTACTGTCCGTCGATCGAGGACAAGGTGGTCCGCTTCGGCCACCGCGACCGGCATCAGATTTTTCTGGAGCCGGAGGGGCTCGACGACCCCACCGTCTACCCCAACGGAATTTCGACCTCCCTGCCGCGCGAAGTGCAGGTCGCGATGTTGCAGACCATCCCGGGGCTCGAGCATGCAGTCATGCTCCGGCCAGGATATGCCATCGAATATGATCATATCGATCCGCGCGAGCTCCACGCCACTCTGGAGACCAGACGTGTGCCCGGGCTTTACATGGCGGGCCAGATCAACGGCACAACGGGCTATGAAGAAGCCGCCGCGCAGGGCCTGATCGCCGGCCTCAATGCTGCGCTTTCCAAGGCTTTCGTCGTGGATCGAGCTGAGGGCTATATCGGTGTTTTGATCGACGACCTAGTCAGTCTCGGCATTACCGAGCCCTACCGCATGTTCACGTCCCGGGCGGAATACCGGCTGTGGTTGCGGGCCGACAATGCCGACCAGCGCCTTACGCCGCGCGGATTCGAGATCGGCTGTGTCGGCGCAGAACGGGCTGAAATGTTTCACGTGAAACAGCAGGCCCTCACGAAGGCGCGCGAGATGGCTGCTCGCCTGAAGCTCAGTCCCTCCGCTTTGGCCAAGCGCGGAATTGCCATCAACCAGGATGGCGTGCCGCGGTCGGCCTTGGAGTTGCTGGCCTATCCGGAGATTGGATGGGACCGTCTCGTCAGTCTTTGGCCAGAACTCGGGCCCGTCCGTTCGGATATCGCCGAGCAACTGACCGTCGATGGCCGTTACAACGGCTATCTAGCCCGCCAGCGGCAGGATATCGCCGCGTACCGCAGCGATGAGGCTCTCCTGCTGGCGCAGGATCTCGATTACGGCGCGGTCGGCAGCCTTTCCAATGAAGTCAAGCAAAAGCTACAGGTCCACAAGCCAGCCACCCTGGGCCAAGCGGCCCGGATCTCGGGCGTCACGCCGGCGGCGCTGATTGCTTTGCTGAAATATGTCCGCCGCCAAGCGGCGTAGTGCCAGCTTTCATAGAAATGCCGGTAGGGCCCCAACCTCACTCCGAGGAGGCCCGCAGGGCCGTCTCGACCGCGCGGGTTAACCCCCGCGCTGTGGTGGGCTACACCATGGTTGTTGCCCATCCTTCGAGACGCCGCGCTGCGCGCGGCTCCTCAGGATGAGGTTATCAAGCTGCAACATTTCATGAAAGCGAACCACCCGTGAGCTCTATCCCTGCAGGCCGGGAGCAGTTCCTCCGGGAAATGCTTCAGCTCGGCATCGATGTTTCACGTGAAACAGGCGACCGGCTCGAAACACTGGTCAGTACCCTGGAACGCTGGCAAAAGGCCATCAACCTCGTCAGTCGAACCACCTTGGGAGATGTTTGGCGCCGCCACGTCCTGGATTCGGCCCAACTCAAGCCGTTGATCCCTGCCGAGATGAAAACACTGGTAGATCTTGGCAGCGGCGCCGGCTTCCCGGGGCTGGTCGTGGCAGCCCTGCGCCCAGACCTCGAGGTTACTTTGATCGAGTCGGACGCCCGTAAAGCGGCCTTCCTGGGTGAAGCCGCTCGACGCATGACGCTGGAAAAGCCGCCCAAAATCGTGATTGGCCGCATCGAAGCGGTGGCGTCGACGCCGGCTGACGTGATTACCGCACGGGCGCTCGCGCCGCTTGGCCAATTGCTCGCCTGGGCCGATCGGCATCGAACGGATACCGCTATTTGCCTTTTCCACAAGGGGAAAGGCTGGCAGGCTGAGGTAACCGAGGCCATGAAGGACTGGGACATTCCCCTCCAGGCCTTCAACAGCGTGACCGACCTTGACGCCGTCATCCTCCGAATCGGTCCCTACCGCACCACAGCTCTTCGCGATCGCTAACCAGAAGGGCGGCGTCGGCAAGACCACGACGGCGATCAACCTGGCAACCGCCCTGGCGGCGGTTGGCGAGCAGGTGCTGTTGATCGACCTCGACCCCCAAGGCAATGCCTCGACGGGCTTGGGGATCCCAAAAAGTGAGCGCTCACCTGGAACCTATGAATTCCTGCTGGGCCTCTCGCCGCTGGCCGATTGCGTGCGCGCCTCGCAGATCCCGGGCCTGTCGGTGATGCCGGCCTCGGTGTCGCTCGCCGGCGCCGAGATCGAGCTTATCGACATGGAGCGCCGCGAGCATCGGCTCGAGGACGCGCTGAACGCACCCGACAGCGATGCCCGCCAGCGCTGGAGCATCATCCTGGTCGACTGCCCGCCCTCGCTCGGTCTGGTGACCTTGAACGCCCTGGTCGCGGTCGACGCCGTGCTGGTGCCGCTGCAGACCGAGTTTTTGGCGCTCGAGGGCATTGGCGCGATCACCAACACCGTGGAGAGGATCAAGAAAAGACTCAACCCCAGGTTGCACATCGCCGGCGTCATCCTGACCATGGTCGATCGCCGCATGACCTTGAGCCAGCAGGTCGAGGCCGACGTGCGCCAGCATTTCGGCGAGCTCGTCTTCGGCACCACGATCCCGCGCAATGTGCGTATCGCCGAATCGCCGTCGCATGGCCTGCCCGTGCTGATCTACGACAATGCCTGCGCCGGTTCGCAGGCCTACATCCTGCTGGCGAGCGAATTCATCCGCCGTCGGCGCACCGCCGCTGAACCGGCACAGAATGAGGCCGATCATGAGCCAGTCCCCTAAACTGCGCGGCCTGGGCCGCGGTTTGTCCGCCCTGCTGGGCGATGAGGAAGTTGCCGCGACAGTGACCGCGCCGCCGTCCGCGCCTGAGCCTCCCGCCCGCGAGCCGGCGAACAGCGCCCCGTCCAGTCGGCCGCCGCTCACTTTGCCGATCGGCCAGCTCAAGCCCGGCAAGATGCAGCCGCGCACCACCTTCGAAGATATCGAGGTGCTGGTCGAATCGGTGAAGGAGTTCGGCCTCCTGCAGCCGATCCTGGTGCGGCCGGTCGCCGGCGCGCCCGACAGCTACGAGATCGTTGCCGGCGAACGGCGCTGGCGGGCGGCGCAGAAGGCGCAACTGCACGACGTGCCGGTGGTCATCCGCACCATGGGCGACCAGGATGCCCTGCAGCTCGGCCTGATCGAGAACCTGCAGCGCGCCGACCTGACGGCGATCGACGAGGCGCAGGCCTATCGCCGCCTCCAGCAGGACTTCGACCAAAGCCACGACGACATCGCCCGGACGGTGGGCAAGAGCCGGCCGCACGTCGCCAACACGGTGCGCCTGCTGGAATTGCCGGATCCGGTCCAGGAGATGGTCCGCGGCGGCCAGCTTTCGGCCGGCCAGGCGCGGGCGCTGATCGGCGTGCCCGATCCCCTCGCCATGGCGCAACGCGCCCTCGAGGAGAAGCTCACGGTGCGCGCACTCGAGCATCTGGGCGGCACCCTCAAGCGCAAGACCAAGGGCGCCGCGCCCAAGCCGGAAGCGCCGAAGAGCGCCGACACGCGCGCGCTGGAGAAGCGCATCGAGGAGGCGCTGGGCCTCAAGGCCGAGCTCAAGCTGCGCGGGCTGGGCGAGCAGAGCCTGCTCACCCTGGAGATCCGCGACTTCGACCAGCTCGACGCGGTCGTCGACCGGCTGACGCGGCGCTAGGGCGGCTCTCGAACGAGTCGTCCAAGCGCTCGTTGGCAACGACTGCCGCGCTTTCCTGAAATTACCGGCGAGGTAATCGACCGGCGGGCATCCCGGCTCCACCGTGGCGGCATGTCCGTCCTGTCGTCGCGTACCCAGCGCATCCTCGAGGCGCCCGTTCTGCTCCTGCTGTTGTCCCTCGCCGCGCCCAATATCGGCGAGGCGGCTGCGCGCATCACCTTCCTCACTGCCGACGCGCTCTTCGTGTCGTGGCTGGGCAGCGACGCGCTGGCGGGCGTCGCCGTGGTCTTCCCGCTGTTCCTGATCCTGCAGACCGCGACGGCGTCGGGCATCGGGTCAGGCGTCTCCTCGGCGATCGGCCGCGCGCTGGGCGCCGGCGAGCACGCCCGCGCGACCTCGCTGGCAGGCGTCGCCGTGGCGATCGCGCTGATCGGTGCGGGCCTCACCACCGCCCTGCTGCTGATCGCGGGTCCGCACCTCTATGCCGCCGTGGGCCTCGCCGGTCGGCCGCTCGAGATGGCGATTCTCTACGGCGGCGTGTTGTTCGGCGGTGCGGGTTTCGTCTGGCTGATGAACCTTTTGGCCAACGTCTCGCGCGGCGCCGGCAACATGATGGTGCCGGCTTTCGCCATCGCCATCGGCGAGGCCTTTCATCTGGCGCTGTCGCCGGCGCTGATCCTGGGCTGGGGTCCGTTCCCGGCGCTCGGCATCATGGGCGCTGCCCTCGCCGCGCTGTCGGCCTATGCCGTCGGGGCGACGGTGCTGGGCCTCCATCTCGCCTCGCGCCAGGCGCTGGTACGCTTGCGCCTCGGCACGATCCGTTTCCGGCGCGGCGAAGCCGTCGCCATCCTGAGCGTCGGCGCCTTGTCGGCGGCCAGCGCCACCCTGTTCCAGATCACCACGTTCTTCGTGGCCGGCCTGCTCTCCGCGCTCGGCAGTTCCGCCGTGGCAGCCTATGGCGCGGCCAATCGCCTGGAGTTGCTGCAGTATCCCATCACCTTCGCTTTCGGCTCGGCGGTCATCACCATGGTGGCGACGGCGGCCGGGGCGCGCGACGTCGATCGGGTGCGCCGCGTGGCCTGGACCGGCGCCGCCGTGGCCGCGACGATCGGCCTCCTCTTCACCGCCGTCGCCCTGTTCGGCGGGCGCTGGATGGCCCTGTTCACCGCCGACCCGGCAATCCGCGACATGGGCGCGCTTTATCTGCTCTGCCAGGCCGCGGTGTTCCCTTTCACCGGCGCCGGCCTTGCCTGCTATTTCGCCTGCCTCGGCGTCGGGTTCGTGAGCGGGCCGTTCGTCCTGGCCACGGTGCGGCTGATCCTGATCGTGGGCGGCTGCTGGCTGGCGCTGTCACTGACCGGTAACGCCATGGCCGCTTTCGCAGCCATCGCCCTGGGCATCGCGTTCTTCGGCGCGAGCCTGCTGATCATGATGCGCAGAAAATTCGGGCAGATCGGCGGGCGCTGAGCGATTCTGCGAGTCCCTCGCAAGCAACCCAATATGACCGTTTTCGTTTACCGGTGCAGCCGGTCGGACTAGTGTTCGCCCGAATAGTGGAGGGCGGACGTATGTCGAGTGAAGTGCTGCATGAAGACGCCAACAAGCTCGGGCCGGAAGTCATTGACCAGCATCGCGCCATCGTTTCCTTGATGGAAGAGCTGGAGGCCGTCGATTGGTACAATCAGCGCGCCAAGGCGACAAATAATACCGATCTGCGCGCCATCCTCGAGCACAATCGCGACGAGGAGAAGGAGCACGCGGCGATGGTGCTGGAGTGGCTGCGCCGCGGCGATCCCAAGCTCTCCCAGCACCTCAAGACCTTCCTGTTCACCGAAGGACCGATCACCGAGATCGAGGCCGAGATGGTGCAAGCCGGCGCGTCCGGCGAAAGCGACGACGGCATGAGTTCGGATGGCAGTTTGGGCATCGGCAGCTTGCGAGTCGCGAAGGAACAGGTGTCCAAATGACGAAGAATCATCTTTTCCGCGATAAGGCGCCGATCACCGAAGCCGGCTGGGCGGAGATCGAAAAGGAAGCCAAGCGCACGTTGCGCGCATTGCTGGCCGCGCGGCGCGTCGTGGACTTTCGCGGGCCGTTGGGCTGGGGTGCCTCCGACGTCGAGCTGGGCCGCGCCAATCCGATCGCTTCGCCGCCGGGCGGCAAGGACGTACAGGCCCGCCTGCGCCGCATCCAGCCGCTGGTCGAACTGCGCATTCCTTTCGAAGTGACCCGCGCCGAGCTCGATGCAATCGATCGCGGCGCGCGCGATCCCGATCTCGACGCGGTGACGGCGGCGGCGCGCGAAATCGCCATCGCCGAGGACCGCTCGATCTTTCACGGCTACGAAGCCGCGCAGATCACCGGCATCTGCCAAGCCCGCCGCGATGTCGCGGTGCCGCTTGGCTCGAGTCACGCCGACTATCCCGGCGCCGTCTCCACCGCGCTCACCAAGCTGCGCGACGAGGGCATCGAAGGCCCATTCGCCGTGGTGCTGAACGAGCAGCTCTACAAGGATCTCGCCTCGCGCACCGACGGCGGCTACCCGATCCTGAGTCACGTCCAGCGGCTGGTCGACGGTGAGATCGTCTGGGCGCCCGGCTTGGACGGCGGCTTGGTGATCTCCTTGCGTGGCGGCGACTTTGAGCAGACGGTCGGCCAGGATTTCTCGATCGGCTACCTTGACCACAACAGCGAGCGCGTGCGGCTCTATATCGAGGAGAGCTTCACCTTCCTGATCCTGACCGAGCAGGCCGCCATCCCACTCAGCACTGGCGGGAAGAAAGGCTGATCAGTCGAGCTTGAGGAGCGCGTGGACGAAATTGCCGACGGTGGTTTGGCCGTCGGGCACCAGTCACATCATGCGCTTTCGCGCAGGCGCACAGCGTCGACAATCTCCGCGATCGTCAATTCGACGTCGTACTTCATTGACCAATTGGGATAGTGCTCGCGGAAACGTTCCGTCGAGCTTATCCACCAGATGTGGTCACCGATTCGATTCTCGTCGCGGTAGACATAGTCGAACGCGCGTCCCGAGAGCCGGCTTGCGATGTCGATGGCTTCGAGCATCGAGACGTTGGCGTGGCGTCCGCCACCGATATTGTAGACTTCGGCCGATCGCGGAGCGCTGAAGAAGTGCCAAAAAGCCTCGATCAAGTCATACACGTGGATGTTGTCGCGGACCTGCTTGGCCTTGTAGCCGAACACGGTGTACGGGCGGGCGGTTATCACGCATTTTACTAGATAGGCGAGAAAGCCATGCAGTTCGGCACCGCTGTGCGCCGGACCGGTCAGACAGCCGCCGCGAAAGCATGCGGTCTTCATGCCGAAGTATCGACCATACTCCTGGGCCAACACGTCGGCAGCGACCTTCGAGGCGCCGAAAAGGCTGTGCAACGTGCGGTCGATCGACATTGATTCGTCGATGCCGTGTTTGGACCATGGGTGCGAGGAGTCGAGCTCCCAGCGCGTTTCGAGTTCGACCAGGGGCAGCGCGTTTGGCTGGTCGCCATAGACTTTGTTGGTCGACGTGAAGATGAAGGGTGCCTGCGGCGCATGTCGCCGGGTTGCTTCCAAGAGGTTCAATGTGCCGGTGGCATTGATCGAGAAATCGGTGTGTGGGTCACGCGCGGCCCAATCGTGCGATGGCTGTGCTGCGGCATGAACGACACAGGCGATGTCACGGCCATGCGCGGCGAACAAGGCGTCGATGGCGGAGAAGTCGCGAACGTCGGTATCGTGGTGACGGTAGCGCCGCAGCTCACTCTCCAGCAGCTTACGGTTCCACGCGGTCGACGCCTCGGCACCGAAGAAGTGCGCGCGCATGTCGTTGTCGATACCGAAGACGTCGTAGCCTTCACCCGACCACCGGCGCGCCGCCTCAGAGCCGATTAGGCCCGCCGAGCCGGTCACGATGCAGATCGCCATCCGTCCCGTCCCTCAAGTCCCGCCGGTCACGGCCGACGGGGTGGCCCACGTGCGTCTGCATCATTATCCGTAGCGCACCATGGGATGTCTATCGGCGGCATATCGGGTTGTGTTGACCAGCGCCCCTCACCGTCCCAGTTCATCGAAGCTTGCGAAAGGCTGGCCGTTGATCAGCGCCGTCCCTTCGCCGTCCTTGCCGATGACGCCAGGGCGAGGCAAAGCCGCCGCGCGATCGCTTCGTCGGGGGAGCCCGTCGTCTTGCAGTCCAGCTCGGCCTTGAGGATCGCCTGCAGGGCGTCGCTCAGCCGCCTGAGCGGCCACGCGCGCAAATGGCGTTCGAAGCGCTGGCGCACCGGTCCGCCGCGCGGCAGGCCGCGCGCCTTGAACATCGCGCCTTCCAGGTTGCCGTCCTTCGCGGCATGGCCGGCCACGAGATGGAGCTGGTCGACATGGCGCTGCAGGGCGCGCACGAGCTGCACCGGATTGCCGCCCTCGGCGAACACGCGATCCAGGGCGCGGTCGAGGGCTACAAGCTCGCCATCGAAGGTGGCGGCGATGACATCGTCGATGCCGATGGCGGCGGTGTCGCCGAGCACGGCGAGCGCGTCGCCGAGGGCTATGGTCTTGCTGCCGTCGCCTTCCTTGTAGAGCAGGAGCTTGTCGACCTCGCTGCGGCTCTGGCCGCGATCGCCGCCCAGCCGCTCGACGATCCAGTCGAGCGCATCGGGATCGACGCCGAGCCCTCGCGCACGCGCCGCGCCCTCGACCAGGCCTTCGAGGGCGGCCTCGTTGTCCATGTAGCAGGGCAACGCGGCCAGGCAGGCCTCGGTCTCGGCGAGGGCGCGCAGGCCGGAGCGCGGCGTCAGGTTGCCGCCCTCGATCACGACCAGCGCGTCGCCGGCCGGGGCGGCGGCCAGATTTTCGAGCGCCGCCGCCGATTCCTCGCCCGCCGGCCGGACGCGGATCACCCGGCGCCCGCCCAGCATCGACATCGCCCCGAACTCGTCGGCCAGCCGCGCCGGGTCGCCCTTCAGCATGTCGCCCGAGATGTCGACGACGCGGAACGGGTCCTTGAGGTCCTCGCACACGGTCTTGGCGAGCGCCACCGCCCGCTCCGCAATCAGGCCGTCATCGTTGCCGTAGACGACCACGCCGCGGACCTTGGGATCCGGCTTCTTCAGGAACGCTTCGACCTGGCGCGGCTCGATCTTCACGGAGACGAATCAGGTCTTTTCCGGGGTGGGCTCAACGTCGGCGGCCGGCGGCGCCTCGCCGGCGTTTTCCAGCCGGGCGCGTTCGCGGGCCTCTTTCTTGGCCTGGGCCTTCTCAGCGACCTTGATGGCCTTGAGCCGATCACGTTCGCGGCGTTCGAATTCGTAGTTCGGTTTACGTGCCATGGTCATGGCCTCTTGGCTTCGTGGGTTCACACCACGACGTTGACGATGCAGTTGGGCATCACGATTACCCGTTTGGGCGTCTTGCCGTCCAGTACGCGCACGATCAGCACGAGGGCTGAATCTTCAGCTCAACCTGGCGCGGTTCGATCTTCCAATCGTGCTTATAGCACGACGTTGGCGATCCGGTTGGGGGGCCACAATCACTCACCAAGACGACTGGAACACCAGTTCTTCCACATCTCCCGATAGAGCCCCTCCAAGGCTTGCGTGAATCGCGGGGCGTCGCAAATCGGGGACTGTTCCATCATCGCCCGCAGGCCGTTTTGGAGCGCGCGCAGATACTTTCGGTCGTCGGCCAAAGCCTTGACCGTTCGCACATAGGCCGCGTCGTCCGCGGCGACCAAGTTGGGCAATCCAGCGACCGTAAGGATGCCTTCGGCAGCGCGGCTGACGGAGCGCTTTCCTCTCAGCGTCACGACCGGGACGCCCATCCACAATGCCTCTGCGGTCGTCGTGCAACCGTTATAGGGAAAGGGATCAAGCGCGATATCGATCCGGTTGTAGGCGGCCAGGAGATCGATGCGCGAAGATCCTTCCTCCAGCATCAATCGATCGGCGCCGATTCCATGGACGGCAAATCGCTCGATCGCCTCCCGTCGAGTCACTGGATCTTCCAGCTGCCTGGTCTTCAGGAGTAACCGACCATCAGGAATTTCGGCCATGACCCGAGACCAAAGCGCGATTGTGCCGTCGGACATCTTGGCCCAATTGTTGAACGACCCGAGCGTCAACGGTCCAGTGTCCGGCCGCGCGGCGACCGGAACGTCGAGTCCGGCAACCGACAAGCAAAGATGTGCATCGGGCAGGCGCAGCACCGTCTCGCTGAAGGATCCCTCATCTTCTGTTGGAACCACGAAACGGTCGGTCACGAAGTAGTCCATCGCGGCGAGGCCGGACGTGTCGAGATAGCCTAGCCACGTGGCCTGTACGGGAGCGGGCTTGAGCGCGAAAAGCGGCAAGCGGTTTCCGGCCGAATGGCCGGCAAGATCGACCAGAATGTCGATCTCATCACGCCGGATCATCGCATCCGTCTCGGCGTCTGACAGGCCGACGATTAGCCGCCAACCGTGGGCGGCCTCGCGCAGACGTGCCGTCATGTCGTCGTCGACGCGTGAATTGCTATAGCAATTCACCTCGAACTTGGCGGGATCGTGGGCCGCGAGCGCACCTGAAAAGAGAAACCCAACGGGATGGTTGCGGAAATCGGCCGAGACATAGCCGATGCGGAGCCGGCGCTCCGGATCGGCTGCATTGGCGAAGTCTCTCCGAGGGTTTGCCGGCTCGACATGTCGTGCGTAAAGCGACGCCGCGTCCAATGTGCTGTTGCTGCAATGTCGCTCTGAATAGTGAAGATCGAATATGGCGCTGCCGAGGTTCGACACCGCCTGCGGGTAGCCGTGCCGGAGCGCGAGGGCTTGTCGATAGCAAGCGATTGCTTCGTCGAGCTGCCCTTGATCTCTCAGTGCATTGCCGAAGTTGGAGCGAGCCGCGAGGTAGTCAGGCTTTAAGGCGAGCGCCTTCTGGTAGCAGGTGATGGCCTCGTCGATCCGACCTCGATCCTTCAGCACGATTCCGAGGTTGCACAAAATTTCGGGAGCATCCGGCTTCAGCGCCAATGCCTGCTCGTAGCGCGCGATGGCTGCGTCCGCCCTTCCCAAGGCTTTCAGGGCGAGCGCGAGGTTGGAGAGGGCTTCGGGAATATCCGGATTCAAGGAAAGCGCCTGTTCGTAGCGAGCCACCGCTTCCGCCAAATTGCCCGCTTGATGAAGGCGCACGGCTTGAGCAAGCAAAGCGCCGATTGCTTCCGGCGCACCGACGAGCTTCTTCGAACTGACCAGCGACTGTGCGGACTTCTTGCCAGCCATCTCTGCACGTCTCTGTCGGCGATTGCTCGACATGATCTCCCCGAAGGCAATATCGGGAGTCAGATTAGCCCTACACCACGACGTTGACGATGCGGTTGGGCACCACGATTACCCGTTTGGGTAGCTTGCCGTCGAGCGCGCGCACGATTTCGGGCAGCGCCAGGGCTGCCTTTTCGGCGGTGTCCTTGGGCGCATCCTTGGCCAATTGCAGGGTGCCGCGCAGCTTGCCGTTCATCTGCACCGCCACGGTCACCGTGTCGTCGACCAAGAGCGCGTCCTCGGCCAGCGGCCACGGTGAATCGGCCAACAGCGACCTGTGGCCCAGCGCCTGCCATAGCTCCTCGGCGAGGTGCGGCGTCATCGGGCCGGCCAGGCGGACGAAGATCTCCAGCGCCTCGCGGAGCGCCCACCGGGTGCCCGCGTCCGTGGCCTCGGCCGAATCGATGGTGTTGGCGAGCTCGTAGAGCCGCGCCACGGCCTTGTTGAAATGAAAGGCTTCGATGTCGGTCGAGACGCCGGCGATCGCCTTGTGCGCGGCGCGTCGCAGCTCGGTCGCCCGGTCGGAAAATTGCGCAGGCTTGGGCGTGCCCACCGGTGGCACGACGGCGAGCGCCGTGGTGGCGATGCGGAACAGGCGCTGCTGGAAGCGCCAGGCGCCAGTGACGCCTGATTCCGTCCATTCGAGGTCGCGCTCGGGCGGGCTGTCCGACAGCATGAACCAGCGCGCGGTGTCGGCGCCGTAGTCGCGGATGATCTGGTCCGGGTCGACGACGTTCTTCTTCGACTTGGACATCTTCTCCGAGCGGCCGACCTCGACCGCGCTCTTGTCGGAGGTGCGCACGATCTTGCCACCAGTCGTGCGTTCGACCTCTTCCGGCAGCAACCAGGTCCCGTCGGTCGCGCGGTAGGTCTCATGGAGAACCATGCCTTGGGTGAACAGGCCGTCGAACGGTTCGTCGCGGCTGGTCATCTGCACTTCGCGCATGGCGCGGGTCCAGAAGCGCGAGTAGAGCAGGTGCAGGATCGCATGCTCGATGCCGCCGATATATTGATCGACCGGCATCCAGTAATTGTCCTCCTCGCGGTCGAACGGCGCCGTCGCGAGCTGCGGCGAGGTGAAGCGATCGAAGTACCAGCTCGAATCGATGAAGGTGTCGAACGTGTCGGTCTCGCGCTGGGCGGGGCCGCCGCACTGGGGACAGGCGACGTGCTTCCAGGTCGGATGGCGATCGAGCGGATTGCCCGGCTTGTCGAAATCGACATCCTCGGGCAGTTCGACCGGCAGGTCCTTTTCCGGCACCGGCACGACGCCGCACTTCGCACAATGGATCGCCGGGATCGGGCAGCCCCAGTAGCGCTGGCGCGACACCAGCCAATCGCGCAGGCGGTATTGCGTCGTGCCCTTGCCGACGCCCAGCTCCTCCAGGCGCGCGATCACCCGGGCTTTGGCCTCCTCGACGGACAGCCCATTCAGGAAATCGGAGTTGATGATCACGCCATCCTCGACGAACGGTTCGTCGGCGACGCTGAAGCTCTTGGGATCGGCATCCGCGGGCATCACCACCGGGATGATCGGCAGGCCGTACTTGACCGCGAATTCGTGGTCGCGCTCATCGTGGCCGGGGCAGCCGAAGATCGCGCCCGTGCCGTATTCCATCAGTACGAAGTTGGCGGCATAGACCGGCAGGGTCTTGCCCGGCATCAGCGGATGCCTGGCGAGCAGCGGCAGCTTGTAGCCGATCTTCTCCGCGGTCTCGACCTCGGCCGCCGCGGTGCCGGTCTTGCGGCTTTCGGCGACGAAGCGCTGCAGGCCCGGATCCTTGTCGGCCAGCTCGGTGACCAGCGGATGTTCGGGCGACAGCGCAGCGAAGGAGGCGCCATAGAGCGTGTCGGGCCGCGTGGTGAAGATCTCGAGTTTGCCGCGATCAGCCCCTGAAGCATCGGTGAGCTGCCAGAAGACGCGCGCGCCGCGGCTCTTGCCGATCCAGTTGGCCTGCATCAGGCGCACTTTCTCCGGCCAGCGCTCGAGCGTGTCGAGGCGGCTCAGGAGCTCATCGGCAAACTTCGTGATCCTGAGGTTCCACTGGGTGAGCATGCGCCGCTCGACCGGCGCGCCGGTGCGCCAGCCCTTGCCCTCGATCACCTGCTCGTTGGCCAGCACGGTATTGTCGACAGGATCCCAGTTGACCCACGCCTCCTTGCGGTAGGCGAGTCCGGCCTGCCAGAAGTCGAGGAACATCTTCTGCTGGTGGCGATAGTAAGACGGATCACAGGACGCGAGCTCGCGGTTCCAGTCGAGCGACAGGCCCATCACCTTGAGCTGCGCCTTCATGGTCGCGATGTTCTCGTAGACCCATTTCTTGGGATGGACCTTCTTTTCCATTGCCGCGTTCTCGGCCGGCAGGCCGAAGGCGTCCCAGCCCATGGGGTGCAGCACGTTGAAACCGCGGGCGCGCTTGTAGCGGGCGATCACGTCGCCCTGGGTGTAGTTGCGCACGTGGCCCATATGGATGCGCCCCGACGGATAGGGGAACATTTCCAGCACGTAGTATTTGGGCCGCGCGCGGTCCATCCGGGCGCGGAAGGTCTGGCGCTCGTCCCAGGCCCTCTGCCACTTGGACTCGGTTTCACGGAAATTGTAGCGGGCTGGCGTCGACGACACGGTTCGATCCCAAAAAAGATTGAGGCCGCAGCGGATGCCCGCTGCGGCCTCAATCGTCAAGCGTTGCGATGGCAGCCAGGCGGTTGACCGCCCTGACTCAGGAGCCGCCAGCGATGCGCAGCTGGCGCGCGCGCGTCAGGATGGCGTTCTCGATGTCGATGTTGGTGCGCGGATCGACCTGGGCGTCGACCCAGGCGCCGCCCTTGGGCGAGGTCTGCTGCTTGAAGACCGCCACCCGGACGCCGTCGGCCCGCAATTCGCGGTCGAGGATGGTGACCTGGACCTTCATGCGCTCATTGGGCGTCTCGGCCGGGGTGTACCAGTCGGTGATGATGACGCCGCCAAACGGATCGGCCGAGACCAGCGGAATGAAATTGATGGTGTCGAGCGAGGCCCGCCACAGATAGGCGTTCACGGCGACGCCGCTGCCGTTGTCTTCCTTGCGGTCGGCCTTGGAGCCGAATACGCCGCCCGGTCCGAACAAGCTGCCTTCTTCCTTGTTGTTGCCGCCCAAACCCTGATTCATGGCGCGCTGACTTTGGCTCCGGCTGTTGTTGCGCCCCTCGCTCTCCTTGACCGCATTAGGATCGCCGCCGCACGCGCCAAGCGTGAGGGTCAAGGTCCCCACCATAATCACAAGAATTCGGATGGAAATAGACGAGCCCGGCATCGTTGGCGTTCCTGTCCCTTGGCCACGATATCACAGCGGCGGGCCGGACCTTAAGCGTAGCCTCGGTGGACTGCAAGCGGCTGGATGGCGCACCCGCAATAAGTCCTGATAGAAGACTTTATTTAGTCTTATTATAAAACTCATATGATCAGGAAGGCGAAAAATCGCGGCTTAAAGCCGATTAAGCGCCGGCTTTATGCTGTTCAAAATGTGACAAAGCCGCCACAGGTGCGGGGAGAATCGTGCGGCGGCGCGTCCATTTCTTGACCCTTATTGGGCCGAAGTGTTTTTATACATCGGCCGTATTGGCGGAGTGCGTGTGGTGCTGAATTCGGGTTTCCACTTTCCGTCGGTCGGACAGGCCTTTTGGTACGTACCAGTCTCTGATCAATGAGAGAGGGAGAATGATGAAAAAGCTTCTACTCGGCTCGACCGCCTTGGTCGTCGGCGGGTTGATGGCCGCCCCGGCCATGGCAGCCGACCCGATCAAGATGGGTGTGGGCGGCTACTACACCTTCTACGGTGCCGCCGGCAACATCGACCCGACCTACGCCATGAACGGGTCGGTCACCAACTACAAGGGTCTCGAGTTCATTCAGGAAGGTGAAATTCATTTCATCGGCCAGACGAAGCTCGACAACGGCACGTCGGTCGGTCTGACCGTCGAGCTGGAAGCTTGGAACCCGTCTTCATCGACCGCCAATGCGCAGATCGACGAAGCGTTCCTGTTCGCCTTCGGCGACTGGGGTCGTATCGAGGTGGGCTCGCGCGACGCAGCGACCTATCGTATGTACTACGGCTCGCCGTCAGCGTTCATCGGTTGGGGTGCGATTCAGCACAACCATAACTACTCCAACCTTTCGATGCAGGCGAACAACAAGGCCTATACCCGGGTCACCGCGACGACCAACACGCCGACATGGCAGGACGTCAACCGCATCAACTACTTCACGCCGCGCTTCGCTGGCTTGCAGATCGGTGTCGGCTACGCTCCCAAGCTGAACGCTGCGGCGGCGGGCGGCCAGGCAGCTTCCGGTCCGGGTAATCCGGCCGGCATCTGCGGCTACAACAACGCCACCAACATGAACGCCTGCCCGACGGCGGACTATGCCTGGCAGGACGTGTTCGACGTCGGCGCCAACTACCTGAACAAGTTCGGCGACTTCACCGTGGCTCTGTACGGCGCGTTCGCTTACGCCTCGTTCGTGCCGGGCTTCGGTCCGGTCGGCGGCGTGTTCCCGAACGTCGCGGCCAATCAGGCCACCGGTGCGAACCTGACGGCATGGAAGCAGTGGGTCGTCGGTGCGCAGTTCGGCTATGCCGGCTTCACGATCGGTGGCGCTTACGGCTACGACAACAACGGCCTCGGCTCGAACTACTTCACCGGCGTCGACAACGACACCCGCTTCTATACCGGCGGTATCATGTACGAGACCGGTCCGTGGCAGATGTCGTTCCTGTGGGTGGGTTCCTACAACACCAACGGCAACGGCTCGGCGAGCGTTTCGTCGATCACGCCAGGCACGCAGGCTCAGGTGCTCAACACGTCGGGCTGCGGCGGTGTTCCGGGTGTCAACAGCACCTGCTTCAACGGCAATGCCTCGACGTCATTGAACTTCGGACAAGAGTCCGTCCAGAAGTTCGAGGTCGGCGCCAACTACGCGCTCGGCCCCGGTATCAAGGCGGTCGGCGGCTTCCAGTACTACAATGCCGCTGGCCCCAGCAACGCCGTGGTCGGCAATGCCTGGGTCATCATGCTGGGCATGGACTTGCGCTTCTAGTCGCAAGCCAAGACAGAAGATCGGGAAGAGCGGGCGAAAGCCCGCTCTTTCTTTTTGTCGGTGGCCGAGCGCCGGCGCATGCTTGGACGCCTGAGGCTCTTCCCGCGAAGAGGATGCGCTCATGAGCGAAGCCGATGCTCCCAAGGTCAGGATCTTCCCGCCGCTGGTCTATCTCGCCGGTCTCGCGATCGGGCACCTGGCGAACCGCTGGCTGCCTGTCGACGCCGTCCGGGTCCACGGGGCGTGGATCGTGGGCGGAATTCTCCTCGTCCTGGGCCTCGGGTTGATCGCTTCGGCGACGACGAACTTCACGCGGGCCGGCACCACCATCCGGCCGGACCGTGCTTCGAGCAGCCTGGTCATCGCCGGCCCGTACAAATTCACGCGCAACCCGATGTATGTCGGCATGGCCACCGCTTATCTCGGCCTCACCATCGCCGACCGGTCGCTGGGCAGCCTGATCCTCCTGCCCGTCGTTCTGCTCATCATCCGGCGCGCGGTGATCGCCAACGAAGAGGCATTTCTCGAACGCCGCTTCGGCAGCGCCTACACCGACTACAAGGCTAAGGTTCGTCGCTGGCTGTGACGGCCTATGCGGCCCGCCGGCCCACGATGTTGACGAACAGGGTCGGCAGGTAGGTGCGCGACACCGGTAGACGCTCGGTGGCCTGGCGGGCCAGCACGGCGCGATTGTCCTCGTGGTCGAGCACGAGCTGGAACAGGCCCTGCTCGACGGCGCCCGCGCGAGAATCGAGCTCGGGCTTGCCGTCGCGCACCACGCGGTAGGCCACGTCCAAGCCGACATCGCCCCCGCTGTAGAACGACGACACGACTTCCAGCCGCTCGAACATCAGCATCAGGCCGCGCACCGAGAAGCGCCAATAATCGTCCGGCGAGGCG
>Ga0193726_1000477_pt1 | contig 41642 bp, 34 predicted proteins | sample H2c1metaG_FD_144928 | JGI IMG/M metagenome (GOLD analysis project Ga0193726, IMG submission 144928) | Soil microbial communities from a riparian zone of the East river system, Colorado, United States - H2c1 | ecosystem: Environmental > Terrestrial > Soil > Riparian zone | place: USA: East River... | reverse complement strand
GGCCCCGAAAGAACTATTCAATTTGGCATAGCCGCGGATTTCGCGCGCGGCGATTCGTCCGTTGGAGTCGTTCACATCAGCCTCTCCGTTGACATTTTCCAACGCCACTTCACCAAACGAAGTCTTCACGGTAACCGAACCTCCGACAGTATTGCCCCGGATATTGCCGTTCGATCCCGTGCAAAATACCGATCCGCCCACCTTCGCAAAAGTGATTCCGCTGAAGCTGCTGCTCAGGGTCGCGTTGCCGCTGACGTCGGAAACGTCGATCGTGCCGTTGCTGTTGTTGATGATGACGTTACCGCGAACATTGCGCGCCGCAGCCCCCCCAAACGAATTATTGATGGTGGTTTCGCCCGCGTCGGTCACTTCCACCGAACCATTGCTGCTCGAAATGGACACACTTTGCTGGATGCTGCTGGCGGAGACGTTGCCAAAACGGTTGTTGACTGCCAGTGTTCCCTTCACGTTTGACGACTTTACCTGGCCGTTGCCGTTGGCGATGACCACGTTGCCCCCGGCATTGGACTGCTCGACACTGCCGAACGAATTGCTCAGCTTCGCCGCGCCGGAATCTTGAACGTTTACCGAGCCCTGGCTGTTTTGAATTTCAGTCCAGCCATGGATTCCACTCGTAGTGACGCTGCCAAAGTCATTTTTAACGTAAATCATCGCATCACCCGGTACCGCGATGTCGTAATCCACGGAGTAGGAAGGGTTTTTGTGAAGATTGATCCAGCTGCGCACTTCTTTCGGATAAATCGTGCGAATCTGCACGCCTTCGCTCGTTTGTTCCGCTTGAATCTGGATTTTTTCCGCGAACGTTTCGGCCTCCTCGCGTGAACCAGCCTGCGCGTGGATTGTGGCGGAGATTCGTACGTCGTGGCCCGCTTCGCCGTGCATACGTACTTCCCCGTACTTGTGTTCAACCTTTACGGCCTGACCGGCGCTGATGGTGAACGTTTTCTGAAACTGTTTTGCTACCTGCTCTTGCGCCGGGCTTGCTGCCAGGGAGAGCGCGGGCAGGCTGACGCCGAGCAGCACGGCCATCGACAGCCGCGCGCCACGGATAAGGCGCGGAAAATATCCTGGCCACTGGACTTGCTGGCAATTCATCGCTTTTCCTCCAAAACCTCTTCAAGGGTGTTCTGTTTTTCCTGATACATAGCCAGCAGCTGACGGCGTATATGGGCGTTCGACGGGTTCAAGCGGGCTTGTTCCCGCAAATTACTGATGGCGCTATCGAGAACCAGAAGCTTTTCCCGATAGCTGGCCAGCAGCGGATTGGCGGGGTTGTCCAACTGCACTTTGCTTTCCAGCGCGAGTTTGTCGATGGCCTGGGTGTAGGCGGCTTCGGTTTTTTCCACCTCGGCAAGAGCGCCGCTCTTTAAAAGCCGGGCCCGGTTATCGGATGGAATTTCGCCTGCACCATGAAATATCATCCAGCCCGTTGCGACGGTAAGAGCCGCCAGCAAGATTCCCGCTGCTGCGGTCTGCCAGCCGAGCGAAACGTTGCTCCAGGAACCCAGCCACTTCCAGCGTTCCGCGCGCCGCCTTTTTTTCTCCGTCTCTTGGCCGAGACGCTGTTCAATGCGTTGCCAAAGTGCGGGGTTGTCCGAGTAGTCGCGCATTTCCTGCGCTGCAACACTCAGTAACTTCCATGCACTCACTTCTTCAGCACATTCGCGGCACTCCTTTGCATGGACTTCGAGCGCAGCCCATTGTTCGGCCGTACCGTTCTCAAAAATCTGATCTCTGTCATTGCAATTGACGTTCATAAATTTATCGCCCCTCCGCCGTACTGCTGCGAGGAGCTTCCAGCATTCCCCTTAGATTTTTCTTCGCTTGGAATAGAGTGTTTTTTGAAGCGGTCTCTGTAATTTCCAGCATTCCGGCAATTTCCGAATGCCGGAAACCTTCCACTTCGTATAACAGAAAGACATCACGCTGATGGCGCGTGAGCGCCGCGAGGGCGCGTTCCAAAGCCATGCGCAGCGAAGGATGCGCGGACGCTGCGCGTGGTTCGGGTCGCGGGGATTCCGGAGACGGTTGACCGGTGTCTTCCTTCTTGCGCATGCGGCTGCGTCGCGCATCGTGGCAGGTATTGATCAGGATGCGGTACGTCCACGTCACGAAACTGGACTGTCCGCGAAAACTGGCGATGCCTCGCTGCACTTTTAGAAAGGTTTCCTGTACCGCGTCTTCGGCATCGGTCGTGCTGCTTAAAAGATTTCGCGCCACATTTTTCATGCGTGCGCCATGCAGCGCGTACAGCCGTTCATAACCGCTCATGTCGCCGGCTAGGCAGGCGGCTGCAAGTTGTGCGTCTTCTCTGGTAGCGCCAGACGAAGCCATCTTCTGTCCGCCAGCGAGGTGCTCGGTGGGTTCCACTCGCGTCTCCCGTTCGCGCTGCACAGAAAGGATTCTAGCCTTCCAAGGCAGCGCCAGTCCCAGCGTTCCCATTTCCTTTGCTCCTGGGCTATAGACGACGACCGGATGGCAAAGGTCAGGGCCGGTTCCAGGGCTCACCGGAACGTGCAAAGCACTCAAACGGATAAGGTTATCTGAAGTTCGCGGACCAGTGGGGGTCGGCACCGAGCCCCAGGTAGATCTTCTGGTGCAAAAAGCTGTTTTCATGGCCAATGACGAAACGGGTTTCCGGAGAGTCTTCTGTCAAGAGCAGGCGCAGTCCTCGAGTCTCCGGGGGTACGTCGAAGACTAGCTTCGTGATGTAGGACTCGCTCGGACGCAAGGATTGCGTCAGCGGCCGCGCGCCCGATGCCCCGGATTGCACTAGCGCCTGCTCGCCTTCCTGTGAGACCGCAAATCTTCTGCCGGTGTTGTCCACTAGAAATACGCGCCGGCGATTGGGAGTCAAAGGGCCATCTCCACGCTGCGGCGAAATCGTCCGCTCGTCGAACCAGGTTCTAATCTGCACCACCACGAACTGTCCCTGGGCCGCGGTCTGTTTTAGCTCCGGTCCCAAGGCGGCCGTTTCGTACCAGCCAACCAGCGAGTAGGCGAGATGGCAATCGAGCTCGCAGAAATATTTCAAGCCTCCAGGCGGCAGCACTTTGTCCCGGCTGATAGCGGAAACTCCCACTACCAGGAAAAGATAGCCACCAGCGACCATAGCTGTCGCCGCGGCCGCAACCCCGGCGAGCAGAGGCGCTCGGCGCACCGCTCCCAAGACCATCGCCAGCAGGCCGAGACCTGCCAAAAGCAGGGCGGCCAAGAATAGTAGCGTTGCGAGCGGGGCAAGGTGAGGCGTATATTCGGTCATCATAAATATCCTATGAACTGAATTTGTTACCCAGCAACGGCGTCGGGCAACGCGCCTCGGGTACGCTCGCGATGGCCAAATTCCAGCAGTGCATTTTCGAGGTCGCCAACTGAGAAATCGGGCCAGCGCTTCTGGAGGAATACGAATTCGGCAAAAGCGCATTCCCACAGAAGAAAATCAGACAGACGTTGCTCGCCTCCGGTGCGAATCAATAGATCCACTTCCGTCGAACCGCCGCGAAGAACTTCAGCGAGTACGGAGCTAAATGATTCGGGCGAGAGTTCTGTCACTTTGTAAAAGCGGCAGGCTGCGTGATAAATGGCTTCGCGGGCGGAATAGTCGATTGCCAGACGCAGATGCAGGCGCGTTCCGTTGGCGGTCGCCGCTTCAGAATCGCTGATGGCCTGGCGCAGACTAGCGGGCAGCCGGTCCCGGCGGCCGATGACGGTGAGGCGCACGCCTTCGTCAATGCAGTGGGTGGTTTCAACCAGCAGATATTCGTGCAGCAAACGCAGGATCGCGTGTACTTCCGGAGTGGGACGTTTCCAATTCGCCGAAGACAGGGCAAACAGCGTAAGCGTGTGGATACCCAGCTGGGGGGCGGCCTGAATGATCTGGCGGGCCGCTTCGGCCCCGGCGCGATGCCCGGCCGAACGGGAAAGTCCACGGGCCGTTGCCGCGCCCGTTTCCGTCCGAGATAATGGCAACGTGCAGTGACCGCGGCGGCAAAGTGTCCAGCTGGACGGTCAGCGCCTGATGAATTGCGACTTGCTGCATAAACATGCTCTATTCTCCGCCGCTCGATTGTCTATAAACTACTCTATAACACAAAGTGGATGGCTAAAAATTTTTGCCCTTAACGTTCCCGCGTCGCGCGAATCAGCGCTTCCATGTGATTCAGATAACGCTCCAGCGCGCGTTTGCCCGCCGGCGCCAACCGGTATTCAGTTTTTGGCAGTCGGCCATCGAATGATTTTGTGCAGACGATGTAGTCGGCCTCTTCTAGCTTGCGGGCGTGGACACTGAGGTTCCCGTCCGTTGTTTTCAGCAGGGCTTTTAACTCGTTGAAGGTCAGAGAACGGTTCACCGCCAGCGCGCTGACGATGCCGAGCCGAATTCGTTCATGAATCAGCCGGTCAAGATCGGCAGAAACAGCTTCGCGCGCAGGAACTCTTACTGGTGCCGCGGAATCCTCGCGTTCCCGCGGTCGCTGCACTCGTTCTTGATGAGCTGTAGATGACTTCGACATGCCGTACCTGTTAGCCTCCGTGATGCCGCGCGATCCAGATGCCAAACCCAATTTGCAAAACTCCAAATCCGACGGCCATAAACGCATCGCCCCAGGAAGCGGGGGCGAAAAGTGCTGCCGCTCCGAGCGCCATCAAACACAATCCCATCACCGGCACCACCCGAACCGAAAACGCGCCGCCGGTAACAATCGCAGCTCCGTACAGCAGCAACCACATCCCGGGCAGAGTCGACACCACACCGGCATGAAATAGCACAAATGTCAGCAGTCCGCCCACCAGAATCGGAGGCGCAAAACTCAACAAGAACTTGCGGCCAGGTCCGGAAAAAAGCGATGAATTGGCGCGATGGGCCTTGGTAGCCGCGGCGGTCGTGGCAATCGCTACGGCCACAAATGCTTCCATCAGCCAGATCGCCAGCCAAGCGCGCGGTGATGACTGGCGCATGGCCAGAAATGCTGCTGCCAGCGCGGTGACGCCCATGCCCACGCCGCCCCAACCGGGCACGGCCGTAAACTCGGCGGCGCTTTCCATGGTTTCGCGGATGTACCGCAGGTGGTCTGCGGCCCGGGCATCGATGGGGATCGGTTCGCTGCGCGGGGAACGAAGTCGGCCGACACTAGCCATAGCGGAAGGGTACGCGGGTGAGCCCGTTCTGTCAAGTACTTTGTAATGCAAAGTAGAGGCGCAAAAAAACTACTTCTGCCTCCGGGGATACCGCCCGCGAAACGAATTCCAGCGTATGTTTAACACGTCGAGAAACATCTGAATGCTGTCCCGAAACATGCTCACCTTGGTGGCCGGCGAATGCGCCCAACGGACCGGGATTTCCACGGCGCGCAGCCCGTGACGCCGCGCGAGATAGAGAAGTTCCGGATCAAATCCGAATCGTTCAATCCGTTGCTGCTCAAAAATTATCTTGCAACGTTCGCGGCGAAACGCCTTGAAGCCGCATTGCGTATCGACAAACGGCAATCGCAGACAAGCGCGCACTACGGTATTAAAGACAATTCCTGCAAACTCCCGGAAAGGGGATTGGTGCGTGCTGATCAGGCTGCGGTCGAGCGCGCGAGAACCGATGGCCACGTCGTTGTTGTTGGCGATGGCTGCCAACAACTTATCGGCTTCTTCAATGGGCGCGGAAAGATCGGCGTCTGTGAACAGCACGATGTCCCCCCGCGCTTCGAGCATGCCGTGCCGCACGCTATAACCTTTCCCGCGGTTCCCAGCATTGGAAAGCAGGCGCAACGACGGCAATCTGCTTCGATACGATTCGGCAACAGCGCCCGTTGTGTCGTTTGACCCGTCGTCGACCACGAGTACTTCGGTTGTCCGCCGGGATGCGGCTATGTAGGCAGCAATGTGCTCCAGCGTTGCCGGGAGACGGACCTCCTCGTTGTAGGACGGAATGATGATGGACAGTTCGGGAGCGGCAGCGGTCATGGGAATGAAAATTCCTTGGCTGAATTAGTGAGCAGGATATATGTTCAGAGCAAGCAAAGCAACGAACAGTCCAGGCGGAATTGCCCATCGAAGCAGGGAATTTGCCGAAACTGCGGAAGGTCCTATTTGCTTTGCGTGCTCTTCAGGCGCTCGCCAGCGCCGAATGTTTCTCCCACGCGCCAGTTCCCAGAATGTCTTCTATTTGCGCGATGGCCAGATTGCACTCCTCATCGCTGTTGTAAAAGTGAGGAGAAATCCGAATTCCGGCCTTCGGCCGGTAGTCGATCAGAATTTCTCTCGCCAATAACTCGCGAGAAACTTCATAGGCGTGGGGACAATCAATCGAAACAGTTCCCGCGCGTTCCGATGATTTTTCAGGGGTGTTCACCTGCCAGCCATGCGACTTGGCTTTCTCCATCAAGCCACTCGTCATGCGCAGAGACTTTTCGCGAACTGCAGGCACCCCGATTTTATTCAAAATATCGAGTCCCGGCTGGCATGCATAGAGTGCCGGGACATGGGGAGTGCCATTCAGGTACCGGAAGGAATCCTCGCGCTGATCGACGGCTCCGGTTTCAAACGCAAATGGCCGCTTATGCGCAATCCACCCGGTCAATGTCGGGCTAAGTTTCGCGCGCAAGTCTTCCCGCACATACAGGTAGGCTACGCCGGGTCCGCCGCAGAGCCATTTCAAAACTCCGCCGACGGCAAAATCCACTCCCAGTTCTCGAACATTGAGCGGAATTGTTCCGGTCGCTTGAAACACATCCAAAACCACATGCGCGCCAACGCGATGCGCTTTTTCCACAATCGCTTTGGCATTCACGATATACGAGCTGCGAAACAATACCTGTGAGATTGGTACCAGCAGAGTCGTTTCATCAATGGCCGCCAGAAATTTATCAAGATCGATGCGGACATTGTCGGGAGTTGAAACGGTCTCAACCCGAGCGCCATGCCGCCGCTGCTCATTGTAAAAATATTGAATGGAGGGGAATTCCAGGTCGACCATCACAACTTTGTTGCGCGGTCGGCGAAAATCAAAACAGGACGAGAGTACGGCCTGCGTGAGAGTTACATTCTGATGAAGCGAGATCTCGCCGGCCGCGGCACCGATCAGCGGAGCGATTTTGTCGCCCACGCCGACAGCCATGTCCCACCAGCCTTCTTCCCAGGCGCGGACGCCGCGTTCGGCCCAGGAATCGGCATAAGAGTGCAGACCGTGGTACACGCCACGCGGCATGGCCCCCAGTGAATTGCTGATCAGGTACGTGCTGCGGTCCAGAATCGGAAATTCACTCCGCCATTTTAGAAGATCGTCCATCAACACTCACTCCGCTGCCGCAGGGGGTTTTTGTGCCTGTCTCCACACAAGGTAGCACAGGGTAATAAACAGCAGCCAGGGTCCGCCGGACCGCAGCGTTGTGTGAAACTCCGGAATCCACCATGTTGAAATCAGCACCCCAAGAAGAGCGGCGATGCCCAGCAGCGAACTCCAGGGTCCGCGCGGGGCAAACCGCAAGTAATCTCTCCCCTTACGTTTCATCGCTTGCCGGAAACGCAGGTGCGTCAACAGCGTCATGATCCACGCGAAAGGGCCGCCAAAAAAAGCCACCCCAATCATGATGGCGAAGGCGGTATCCTTGAATTTGCTCGAAATAAAAAGCGCCGCCAGCATTCCGACGCCGGAAAGCCAGACTGCATTTACCGGCATTCCACGTTTGTTCAGTCGTCCCAGAACTCCCGGAGCATAACCGCCCCGCGATAGCGAAAACAGCATTCGCGAAGTGAAATACAGATTGCACATAGCGCTCGAGAGCGCCGCCGTAAGCACGACAAAATTCATGAAATGCTCTGCCGAACGAATTCCCACAGTTTGAAAAACCCTCACGAACAGACTTTCATTCAAGCTGACCCTGTTCCAGGGAACCAGCGCCACGACCAGTGCCAGACTTCCCACATAGAAAAGAACCAGGCAGGAAAGTGTTCGCCGCAGCGCTTGGGGTACGGCGGCGCTGGGATTGGCCGCTTCTCCGGCCGTTGAGCCTACAATCTCCAACCCGAGAAAACTGAAAATTGCCATGGTGATGCCCAAGCCGACGCCGGACCATCCATGCGGCAGAAAACCTCCGGCTTGCGTGTAGTTCGCAAAACCAATTCTGGGAAAGCCAATGCCCAGAACCAGCGCTGTTCCCAACAGCAGGAACGCCACAATCGTTATGACCTTGATCATCGAAAACCAAAATTCAAGGCTGCCAAAATTTTCAATACTCAGGGTGTTGACATAGAGCAAGAGGGCGGAAAAAATCGCAATCCAAACCATCGGCGAAACGGCGGGGAACCAGAGCTTGCAGCAAATCGCCGCCGCGACGACTTCGCTTCCGATAATCACTACCAGACACAGCCAATAGGTGTAGCGAATCGCGAAACCGGCCCACGGATGAATATACATCTCGCCATACAGCCCAAACGACCCGGCCGCGGGATGTTCTGCTGCCATTTCTGCCAGCGCCCACATCACCGTCAAGGCGATTGCTGCGCCCCCCAGAAAACTCAGAATCACACCCGGCCCAGCCACCTGCACGGAAATTGCACTGCCAATAAAAAGTCCCGTTCCAATCGTGCATCCCAGTCCAATCATGGCGACCTGTCGCTGCGAGAGGTTGCGATGCAATCCAGACTCGCGCTCGACGATGGCCTCTGCGGCAGTTCCGCCCGCCTTCATTCCGGTGTCGATTGGAGAATCCATTTGTGGCGGCATCCTAACAGACCTGCCCTCCTTCGCCCAATGAGAATGCGGAATGTGACTTGCCTGGTTTTCAAAACGTAGGCAGACGCTGTGCGGGACGATGCCCATTCGCAATACTGCAAAAGCGCTATTCCTTTTTCTTGCTCTGGTTCTGGTGGCCGCCCTCTACGCCCTTGTTCCAGCCGGCTCACCGCCGCCGGTAACTGCCGACCAGATTGTCATCCTTAAGAGCGCGCACGAGCTGCTCTTGCTGCGCAACGGCACCGCAGTGCGCACCTACCGGGTCTCTTTGGGCCGCGAACCACAGGGTCCCAAGACTCGCGCTGGTGATCACCGCACCCGGAGGGAAGCTCCCGCGTCGACTGGCGGAATGCCCAAAGCAAATTTCATCGCTCTTTGCACGTGTCCTATCCAAACGTCCAGGATTTGCAAACCGCCCAGCGCCAAGGCGTGCAACCGGGAGGCGACATTATGATCCACGGCCTGCAAACCGGACTTGGGTGGATAGGGCGATATCATCGTTTTGTCGACTGGACCGACGGCTGCATCGCCGTCACCAATTCGGAAATGGATCAAATCTGGCGCGCGGTTCCCGACAAAACGCCAGTGGAAATCCGGCCCTAGGCAGTTCCACCCCCCCGTTCTGCCGGCAACCGGAAATTCCCCCCACCTGAACGGAAGGACAGTGAACGACGCGGCACGCCTGACCTCCGGCACCCGCACACCGAAAGAAAACTTTCTTACTATTGCAGACGTGACGGACCCAGCGAAATACGCCGTCACGGAGGAAGTCATGAAAGCGGTTCTTGCGTTGATCATCATTTATGTAGGCACGTTTTTTGTGGCCATTCAGGGAGCTTCGCAGAACTCCGTGCAGGCTTCGCAGCCAGGCACAGCCGGGGCGCAGGCCGGCGCCGCTCAGGCGAAGCCCATCGATCCTGTCAAGGAATCCGACATTCGCGCGCTGCTGGAGCTAATAGGCGCGCAAGATCAGCTGAAGGATGCCGTCAATTCCTCCACCGAGCAGTACCGCCAGAAGTTGCTCGCTTCCATGCCCAACAACGACAAGGGGCAGGCTTTCGTCAACGTATTCATCGACAGCTATCAGAAAAATTACGATCCAGAACGAATGCAGTCCCAGGTCGTCACGATCTATGACAAGCACTACAGCGACGATGAAATTAAAGGTTTGCTGGAATTCTACGGCTCGCCTCTCGGCCAGAAAGTAGCCGCAGAAATGCCCAAGATCGGGCGCGAAATTCAAACCGCAAGTCATGCCGTGGGAACCAAGGCTGCCCGTGAAGCGTTACAAGCGCTGAAAGCAGACCATCAGGATGCAGGACAGCCCGTGCGTCTCGGGAATGGCCGCGGCCGCTCGAAACAAGCCCCCCCGGCGCAGACCGCTGCGCAGGCAGACTCTTCCCAGCCGTAGTTTTATTTCGACCTATTTGGAAAACACCGGAAGCGCTTCCCAATCTACGGGAAGCGCTTTTTGATTTTCACATCAATGCCGAACGTCCCATTGTAATCCCGCAAGGCGACCACCGATACGTTGCGGTTTACGTTGTACTCCACTTGAATCACCTGCTGTTGCGTCGAACTGACGTTCGATACATAGGTAATCGTCAGATTGCGCGTGATCTGCTGCTCAACCGTGATGCGCGCCGCGGCGTTTTGATCCGAACCGGTGGTTCCCGCTCCAGTCAGTCCCGGATCGACTCTAAATCTGGTAATGCCAAATAAGCGCTCCACACGTCCGCCCAATTGGCTGGATATGGCTTCCGACAACAGCGCAGTTGCCCCTGAAGTCGAGCTCTGCGTAGTTCCCCCGCTGCGCGTCGAAGCCTCAGAAGACGTTTGCCCCAGCGCCAGCAGCGTCACGATGTCATTTGATGGCAATGGCGGGTCCGAACGGTACGCCAGCTGCAGCTTGCTGGCGCGCCCGTTGAAATTCAGGGTGATCTCATATTGTTGGACGGTCGTGGTCGCTTCCACGTTGATTTCCGGATCCAGCCGGAACGGGTTGGCAAAATTCAGGTCACCGCGCGAAACATGGTAGCGATTCCCCGCAAAATGCAATTCGCCGGACAGTAAGTGGATGTGGCCAAGCAGAATGGGATGTTCCCACGTGCCGCGCACACGCAGACTGGCTTCGGCCTGCAATTCTGCCCCTGGCCATTCCATGCGGGCATCGGGTGCGGAAAGACCTTCAATGTCGAACTGCAGATTTCGCAGGAATGCTGAACTCGTCGAGGGACCCGAAATACTGTCCTTTGCTGAAACCAGCACTCCTGCCGAGCCGACGCCTTCGTTAAGCGTCACGCGTTCCACGACTACCCGTCCGGAGAGCACCCCGCCATTGGGTGTTCCGGTGAGCCGCAGGGTTCCTCCTGCGAGCCAGCTCATTCCTTCCGGGTATCGGATTCGCACACGATCGGTACGCAAACTCACGTCATAGCGCAGCGGCGTTTCCGCATAGTTCATGCTGCCGGTGAGAAGCATTTTCCCCCCGCCGGCCTCGGCACTAACATTGTCGAAGAACAAGCGCGTGGCATCGAAGACCAAATCGCCCTGAATCGCACTCAATCCGGTCGGGAAGTCCGCCGCCCGCACCGAAGTTTTTTCAATGTGCACGCGGCCGGTAATCCGCGGCCGGTCCATTGTCCCTTCAACCGATGCGTTGATTTGCGCCGGACCGTTGACTTCCAGGTCCGGTGCAAAGCCACTGATCAGTCGCAAATCGGCGGCCCCGTTTAGTTTTATGGAGACCGTACGGCGCCCGGCAAAGCGCAGGCTGCCGCCGATTTCCAGGTTGGTGTCCGAGCCGTGAAACGTCACCGGTTCGAGCTGCAAATCATCTCGCGTAGTGCGCAAATGTACCGGCGCAGTGTTCTGCAGTTGCACATTCCCATACGTTACAAGAAGCCGCGAAAACTTTGCGTCCACCACAATGGCCTCCGGATGCTGCAGCTCCCCGGTGGCAGTAATGTCGCCATCCGCTACCCCATGTCCGGTAAAGCGATCCAGATGCAAGGCCGTCATCAGGAAAGGATCGAGTGTAATATTTTTGATCGAGACCGTTCCCTTCAGAGGATACGGCGCTGCAAGTCCCAGCTCGGATTTTCCGGAAACATCTCCGGTGCTCATGGCTGAGCCGAGTTCCAGCCGCGCGGTCCGCCCATCCGAGTTCAAGCCGCCGTCAAAGCTGCCAATCACTTGTTGGCCGATGCGCAGGTCCACCAGCCGGAAAGTTCCTTCACCCTGGGGCGCCGTCGCAGGACCGCTGGCTTTGAGCTTAAAGCTCAGCTGGCCACCGATGGGGAGACGCGTCGACTGCAGGCTGGCAAAAGCCTCGAGCGGCAGGGAAGCCCCGGCGAGGTCTGCCGATACGGTCCGTTCCCTGAACCGGTATCCCGCCGAACCGGTAACAATACCCGCTCCGCCTCCATTTTCTTTTCCGGGGGGGAAAAACCGCAATTCCGCATTGGAAATCCGCGCTTCGCCAGGCGTCACGTTCAATTGTCCGCGCAGCCGGTTGAACGGGAATCCATAGACGTTGCCGCTGGCCAGATCGAACAATCCGGTAATTGCCGGTTCTTCGCGAGTGCCACGACCATGAAACTGGCCGGTCAGTGAACCGCGCACTGGATAGGAAACATGCAAGAGTCGCTGCAGACTATCCATCGGAACTTTTTCAAAATTTGCTTCCGCCGTCCATCCGTTGGGGGGTAAAAAACTCCAGTCGGTCAGTTCCAGGAAGACGTCGACGGTGGCATCCATTGCGCCTTGCTTCGTGCGCCCTCGTACAAAATTCAATTCGCGCGGCGAATACGTCAAATCGCCTTCCAGGGAATCGAGTGATACGCTTTCGTATTGAACCCGTTCGCCCTGCACATGGCCCTGGAATGTGGGTTTCCCTGAAGGACCTGTCAGCGTCCCGTCCCAGCGCACCGTACCGCCGAGTTCCTTGATCGCATCATCGTCGGTCGACTTTTTACTTTGGATGGCGTTGATGAAGTCTCGATAGAGTTCCAGTGAACTGGTTTCAAATTTCAAATCCAGGTCGGAATTCTTTCCGTCCAAAACTCCTGTAATCGAACCATGCGTGGATGGTGACTCAAAATCTCCTGATTCCAGGCTGAATCGATTGGCATCGTAGTCGTAGCGGAATTGCCACTCCCCGTTCATCGGGATGTGACCGGGAGCCAGTTCGGCAGGATCATCCCACTGCATCTTGGCTGAAATCGCAAACTGTTGAAATGGTCCAGCCCAGGTCTCCACCGTGTCCGCGGTGATCATGCCATCCCAATGCAGTTCGTCAATTGGAAATCCACGATGCTGCACATGCGGAAAAACTTTGGCAATCTGAAAATTCTCTACGTGGGTCACCGCCCGGAATTGCACTCCGTTAAATCGCAGCGTAACTTTCCCGGTGACTTTCCCGCCCAGCGCTTCAGCGACAAAGTCTGGTATCTCCAATCCATCTTTGTCCATTCGATAGCTGCCGCGGCTGGCGATGCCTGTGGCGTGGAAATCGTCGTAAGGCAAAGCGATTTCTGTTCCTGAATAAGCTCCGGTGCCCCGCAGTTTGCCCCCGGACGATTCTCCCTCGCCGCGAACATCGACTTTGCCCGTGGGCACCAGCGGCTGGCGAAGAACTTCGCGAAAATCCAAAAGATCTACCCATCCGCGATAACGAAATGTCCACTTGGGCTGAAGAAAGTCCTGCATCTCGGCTTGCGCGTCTATACGCGAATGCGCTGCGGTCAACAAGCCTTGCTCCAGCGTGAAGCCGTTGCGCCAGAGAGTGAATTTTGCCGATATGTTAACCGGGATCGGCCGGTCGCGAGTGGTAGCTACCTCGACAGACTGCCAATTGAGGTTCCCCAAATACAATGGGTGGTCGGGAGTTCCGCCGGCCGCAAGAGCAAAGCGAAACTCACCCCCTTCGACGGCCAACGGCGTCCTTACATCGTTGTACAGTACCCACCCGTTTTCCAGCTGCACATGCCGCACGTGCAAGTCGAAGAGTGTTTCACGAATTGGTTTGTTGGACGGGTTGGCGCGTTTAGGCGCCAAAATATTCGTAGAGCCGTCTTTTTCCACGCGAAGGTGTACTTGTGGTTGCGCTACGAGCAGCTCGTCGAGCGAGACTTTGCGCCCCCAGAACGAGTCCACCCGCAGCCCCGCCTGGATTTGCTCTGCGGAAAACAGTACCGGGGTACCCGGGGGTTCGCTTCCGTGAATTACCAGTCCATTCAGCGTCAGCCTCAAGGAAAGCCAGCCGACGGAAATTGTGCGCAACTCCACCCGGCCGCCGGTGGCTAGTTCCAGTTTCTGCACGATCAGACGTCGCAGCAACGGATTGCCTGCGCCGCTTCCGAAAAATGTTATGACCAGCAGAAGAGCAATCACCGCCAGAACCCACGGCGTGTGAATGATCCACGTCCAAATCGGGTGTCGTCCGCTTCTCTTCATTTCTCGGCCCCGCTGAGAAATGTCTTCACATGCAAGTGCGCCCGGCTCTCTTGCAGCCAGCGATCCGCTTGTTCATTGATTCCGCGTTGTACCAGCAATTCGTGAATGAAGTCCTGGGCCTCATCGAGAGTTGGAGAAGTCTGTCCGCGCGCCTTGGCCCGGGGAATTACGTTTTTTTCATAAAACTCTTGAACGGCTTTGCTGTCGACTGGCACAGAAGGGCGAAATCTCGAATCTAGATAGTTACTTAGAAAAGTCTGCGCCGTTACCATTTTCTTCAGGTCTGCGTCGCTCAACCCGTATTTCTTTTTTCGAGCCGCGAACTCTTCCTGGGAGCCGAAAGAACGTACCAGCCGGTCGCTTCCACGCTGAACATCGGACTCAGAAGGCTGCGGAAATCGTGCCGCTTCCGCTTCGGTCCGCACGATCCATTGATCGATCAGCCGGTCCAGCAGCACCGTTTCGCTTTCTGACTTGTCATCCACAAATTTCTGGTAGCGCTCAAGTTCCTGCAGATCGCTCTGCAGCAGCACATCGTTCTCCACTCGTGCCACGATGCGATCAACCACTTCTTGCGGTCGCGCTGCGCCCGGGCCCAATGCCAGCAATAGCGCCATACCGGCGGCTACGGTTCGCCCGCGCATCAGAAGCTGGCACCCAGATTGAAAAATATCTGAAAATGCGGAAGGCGTGTTCCGTGAAAACATCCCGCAATGGTTGCCGAGCTTGATCCGCCGGTCGTGCAGGGAACCACAAACGTGGGTGGATTCAACTGGTAGCCCAGGTCCACGCGAATGGGTCCCACCGGAGTGGAATACCGCACTCCCAGTCCGATAGTGTGAGCAAAATAGTCGAGTTCATTGCTGCAATTGGTCACGCATAGAACGCGGGGAGGTCCATTCGGATCGTCCGGGTTCGGCGTCGTTGAAAACGTGGGCTTTGGAAGAGACGAGCGGAAACTGACCCGGCTCAGCCTGCTGTAGACGTTTCCACCGTCGTAGAAAAGCGCACCTCCAAGCGCCGTTCCCAAAAATGGCAAGCGCATCGGAAATCGAAATTCCTGGTTCAGCGCCAGTTCTGCCTGCCCTCCCACCGGAAAGCCGGTGCAGGGATCGCGCGGGCCAGCCTGGTTCAAGGCAAATCCCCGCAACGACGTTCCGCCGCCTGCAAAAAATCGTTCTGGAAGCGGGATGATAGCTCCGGTCAGCGTCGGGGGCGGAGTTGTTCCCGAGCATTGCGCTGCCGTCACATCGGGAAATGTCAATGAGACCGTATCGCGATAAGGCTGCAGAATTCCAATTCGAATCGACCGGGCGAAGCTGAATCGCCGCTTGACGGGGTGATAGGTCGAATTTTGAAAGAAAAATCTCAGGAAACTGGCGCTCGATCCTATCCCCGTATCCGCAATGCTAAAATCCGCACTGTTAAAACTACCCTTTGTCGCATCCGCGGGATTGTCGCGCGCATCGCGAAACCAGGTTATCCCGAACTGTGAAACCAGCGTCGGCTGCTCAAACAGGGGAATTTCTTCCGGGGCGATCGTGGTATTCAGGTTGGACACCCCAACTTTTCGGAAGGCGTAACGATACAAAAACGTTGTTAGCGGGGTCAGTTGCTGCGTCAGTTGTACCGAACCCTCGTACCGGGTTTCTGTAAACGTGTTGATGTCCCTGGTTTTCTCGGCAAAAGCCGTTGCCTGGAAGCTGAATTTTTCCTTGCCGAAAGTATTCGGCACCGAATATCCCAGCAGCGCTCGCCCCTGCAGTGTGCTTCCGCGCAATTTGAGAGAGAGGGAATCGGCCCTCCCGGTAAGATTCAGTTTGCTTAGTTCCAAAATGCCTCGCGGCGCTGCCTGCAATTCTCCCCCGGTTGGATTTGTGGTACTGGCCAGTCGCTGGACCTCAAAGCCGCCGCCATACGCCACCGTGTAGCGCTTGGCCTCTTCCACCAATACCACGATGTCTTTGTCCGGATCGCTGCCACTGGGATTTTGCGGTTCAATCGTTACGCGATTGAAAACTCCCAGATTGTAAAGCCGCCGCTGCGAGTCCACGACCTCGCCCTCGCGCAAAGGCTCCTTCGCTTTCACATGAATCTCCCGGCGAAGCACTCCTGGTCTGGTATGCACATAACCGGTGAGCAGAACGTTCCGCACCCGAGTCTGCGGACCTTCCACAATGTGGAAGACCAGACTCACCTGGGCGGCCTGAGCGATTTCCGGGTTTTCACCCTTCTTCCGTTGTTTGCTTTCCGCGCCCGTCGCTTCGGCCTTCGCGGGCTCTGACGTTGCGGTGAAACTGGCTTCCGGGAATCCTTCGTTAAAATAAAGAGCGAGGATGTTGTCGCGGTCGCTGGACACCCCGAAGTCCGAATATGGCTGCCCTGGCGTTGAGCCAACCACATTCAAAAGGGTTTCTTCCGGTATGGCATGCACCCCTTCCAGGGCCAGCGAGGCCACCCGCGTTTGTTCCCCCTCCTGCACATTGAATTTGATTCTGAGGAATCCCTTCTTGCCTTTGTAGTCGTCTTCCAGGTGGGCGTCCACTTTGGCATTCAGAAATCCGTTGGATAGGTAGAGATTGCGCATCGATTGGGCGTCCGCTTCCACCAGCCTCCGGCTGAATCGCCCGGGCGAGGCAAACGCGCCTCCAAAAATCTGCAATCGGCTCCGCAAGAGTTCAGTGCTGAAGTAATGGTTTCCCGCAATCTCAATCGCCACCAGCTTGTGCCGCTCACCACGATCGACCGTATAGGTAATAATCTGCTCGGTGCCCTTCCAGTTGTTGCTCGTGCCCTGCACTTCCTTTACGTTGCTCGTGTAGTTTACTTGGGCATCGAAATAGCCGTTGCGTTCCAACCGTTCCCGCAGGTTGCGCTTTCCTTCCTCGAGCAAATCCGTATCGAGCGCGCCTTCTTGAAATACGGGAACCAGCTTTTTCAAATCGCCATCTGAAAATTTTGCGCCAGCTACTTCAATCTTCACGCGCGGACCTTCTGAGACTTCCAGCTCCAGGGGAACTGCATTTTTCGGCGCGTCATAATCCCCGCGCCGCACAGCGGCGCGCGCGCTCAAATGGCCTTTTTTCACCATGAATTTTCGTATCCGTTCCGCTCCCCGCTGTATTCGGACTGAGGTTACCGGAGACCCTGGTTTAATCTTTAATCGTGACAACAGGTCTGCCTGGCGGTATTCGGTTTCGTTTTTCAAGGCGACGGACTCGACATGCGCTCGTGGTCCGGGCTGCACGTGCACGACGACATCCAGCTGATGGGTTTCCGGATGCGGAACGGTATCAGCCGTCAATTTCGCCTGGTAAAGCCCTTCCTCACGCAACACCTCGCGAAGCCGCTCCAGCGATCCATCGACAAGTTCCTGCCGGAACGGCTGTCCCAGGGAAAGCTGCATCGCTGCCGCGGCAGAGGCGTCGGTGGGCGGCGCAACCAAACCCTGGATCAGCACCTGATTGAAGAACAGATTTTCCTTGGCGATGAAATCCAGTCGTACGCCTCCGGAAACCGGGCTGGCCACCGCCCGCAAATCGGCGTAGTCGCCCGTTCGATACAGGATGCGCAGGCTCTCCGCCACTTTTGCACGGTCCAGCGGCTTTCCAATCACGATCAGCAGCCCGGCGGGCGACTGGGCCAAAACGCGTCCATCCTCAGCCACGATTCGTACTTCAACGACAGCGCCGTCACCCTGCGTTGTCCGCTGCGTTTGCGCGGAAGACGTCGCGGGGGTCGAGTCGGGCGGATTCTGCGCACGCGAAATTCCCGCTCCCCAAAAAAGAAGGATTCCGACAGCGCCCGCCAACCCGGTTTTCCCGCCCCATTTCATGCGTTCATTGGCTCAGACGAAGGTTAGCACAGCGGCGTTGCCTCTCTTCTGCTCTTTGGCGCTATCATGAAAGGTGTTCTATTTTCCAACTCCGGCTGCTTGACTGATGAAGCCATCTTTTCAGGAAAAATATTCACGGCAGATGCTCTTTGCGGGCATCGGGGAAGACGGCCAGGAAAAGCTGCTGGCATCCCGGGCCGCCGTCGTGGGTTGCGGAGCAATTGGGGCCGCCGCTGCGGGGCTGCTTGTGCGCGCTGGTGTAGGTTGCGTCCGAGTCCTGGATCGCGACTTCGTAGAACCTTCCAATCTCCAGCGCCAGACTCTTTTTGATGAAAGCGACGCGTCGCAATCTCTCCCGAAAGCCGTCGCCGCGGAGCGCAAGCTGAAAGCAATCAACTCCGATGTCGCGGTGGAGGGAGTGCTGGCTGATCTGAGCCCCCAGAACATCGAAGAGTTGCTCGCGGGCTTCGATCTCATCCTCGATGGCACCGACAATTTCGAAACGCGCCACCTGGTGAACGATTTTGCCGTCAAATCCAATCGTCCCTGGATTTACGCGGCGGCGGTTGCCAGCTACGGGCTCACCTTCGCTATTCGGCCGGGACTTACCGCTTGCCTTGCCTGCCTGCTGGAAACCGGCAACGGTAGCGGATTGGAGGAAACCTGCGACACCATCGGCGTGCTCGGGCCGGTTGTCAACCTGATTGCTTCGCTGGAAGTCGCCGAAGCGCTGAAGCTTCTGGCGGGTCGCGAAGAGGCGCTCACCGGCCGCCTGATTTCCTGCGATGTCTGGAGCGGCCACGTTCAATCCGTTCGTGTTGCCCGCAATCCGGATTGCCGGGCCTGCGCTCGCCGCGAATTCATTTACCTGGAAGGCGACGCGCAGCCGCACATCACCCTGTGCGGTCGCGATTCGGTCCAGATTCACGAACGCGGCCGCTCGCTCGATCTGCAAGCACTGCAAAAGCGACTTGCTCCGGTCGTCTCCGGAATCCGCTGCAATGAATTCCTTCTGCGCTTCCTGAGCCCGCCATACGAAATGACGGTCTTTGCCGATGGCCGCGCCATCCTCAAAGGCACCCGGGATCCCGCCATCGCGCGCTCACTCTATGCCCGTTATATCGGAGCCTAGGATTTATCTCTCGTTGTGGGGATGGTGCTGCGCGGAGCACGGACGAGACTAGCGGTTCTGCCCGGTTCGCCCAAATGAGCTGCGCATATTCGCCCGGTCTAGATTTTCGCGCAAGTTCATCAGCGTCAGGAAGGTGCTGAGTACCCGTGCTTTTAAATCGTCCGTGAGGGTCAGTCCGCTGGTGGCCACTCGCGCCAGACGTTCACCATTTTCCGTGATAAACCGCATGATTTCGCGCTGCCGTTCGTGCGGGGCATTGCCCAGCGCTGTCTCCCGCCTCATCTCCGCGCAGCTGGCTTCCAGCGAAAGTGTAAAATGCAAAACACACAGCCGCTGCTCGGTCAGGGCCGGCGGAACGTCATTCTTGCATCCTGCTACCTGGCAAGGTGTGCCCATGGTCTGTTTTGTCTGCATGAATAGTTAACATTCCCAGCACAGAAAAGCCAGCTTGTCGCCATCGCCATGCGGCGAAACTTACATGAGCAAAAGCCGGCGTGTCCCGGAAACGTCGCGGCAGGGGCGTTGAAATTTTCCAGCAATTGTTATTGACAGCGGACTGCATGCGATTGTATAAAAATACGTGTGGCTGTATAATTGCTCAAGCCTATGAATACGGGGAAAACATTTCGCCAGGGACAAATCCTTCGCCTCATCAGCGATAGTCCCATTTCCAATCAGGAAGAGCTGCGTCGGCGCCTTGCCGCGCAAAAATTGCGCGTCACTCAGGCTACTCTTTCCCGCGATTTGCAGGAGCTTCGCCTGGTGAAAACGCAAGCCGGCTACAAGCAAGGTTCTGCGCTTCCTGAAGAAGCGTCGCCGTTGCTGCCTCTGGCGCGTGCGCTGGGAGAGTTCCTCCGCGATATCCGCCCCGCGGAAAATATGCTGGTGCTCAAGACTCCCCCGAGCGGCGCCCAGCCTTTGGCCGCTGCTGTCGACAGCTCTAAATTTCCCGAAATCGCCGGCACCATCGCGGGGGACGACACGGTCCTGATCATCACGCCCAGCAGAAAATCGCGTGAATCCCTTCAGAAAAAGATCGAATCCCTGTTGAAATGAGAGATCCCCGCCAAGTCGCCGTCGTAGGTGTCACTGGATACTCCGGCTTTGAGCTGGCGCGCATCCTTCTGCGCCATCCGTACGTCAAATCTCCGGGTTTCTACATGCGCGACACACAAAGCGCGAAATGCCTCGACGAGCTCTTTCCCAAGCTGCGCGGTACAGGTGACGCTCCTCTGCGCACGCTCTCGGTGCCGGAAATCATTGCCAGCAACGCGGGCACGGCTTTTCTCGCGACACCCCATGAGGTTTCCGCCGAACTGGCTCCGGCCCTGGTCGAGGCCGGATTGCGGGTCGTGGATTTAAGCGGCGCGTTCCGGTTTCACTCCGCGGAAACCTTCTCGACCTGGTACCAACTCCCTGCGCCGCATGCCCGGTGGCTGGGCGAAGCCGTTTACGGGATTCCCGAGCTGTACGCGTCGGAAATACAGAAGGCCCGCCTGGTCGCCAACCCGGGCTGCTATTCGACCAGCGTAATTCTGGCCTTGCGTCCGCTTTCCGACGCCCGGCTCATTGCCCGCGACAGCGGCGTCGTCTGCGATTGCAAGTCCGGCGCGACGGGTGCCGGCAAAGAACCGCGCCGCGACCTCCACTTTGTGGAAGTTGACGAAAATTTCAAAGCTTACAACCTGTTTTCGCACCGCCACACCCCGGAAATTCTGGAACACACTGGTCTGCAGGAAGAGCAAATGGTCTTTTCCACGCACTTGCTGCCCCTGGCGCGCGGAATTCTTTCGACAATTTACGTTACTCTTTCTGCTTCGCAAACCCCGGCAGGTATCGAAGCTCTGTACCGCAAGTTTTATGCGGGCCGGCCAATGATTCGCATCTGGGCCGCTGGCAAATTGCCCGAACTGCAGCATGTTGCAAACACCAATTTCGCCGACATCGGTTTTGTCCTGGACCAAACCGGCCGCCGCCTCATCGTTATCTCCTGCCTGGACAATCTCGGCAAAGGCGCCGCTGGTCAAGCCGTGCAAAATTTTAATCACATGATAGGCATTGAGGAGCAGACCGCACTCCAATGAGAACCGTAATCAAATTCGCAGGGGCATTACTCGAAGAAGACGCTACTGTTCACAGTCTCGCGCGGCAGGTTGCTGCGCTGGCGCAGGAAGGCCACGAAATCCTGGTCGTTCACGGTGGCGGTCGCTTGTTCACCGCCACGCTCAAGCGCATGGGCATTGAAAGCCAGTTCGTCGGTGGATTGCGCGTTACCGAACGTGATACTCGCGACGTGGCGGTTATGGTTTTTGCCGGTTTGCTCAACAAGAAACTTGCCGCCGCAATTTCCGCCGCTGGGCAGCCCGCCGTTGGAATTTCCGCTGCGGATGCGCAATGTTTTCGGGCCGAACCCATGGTCCACAACGAAGTCGTGGGGGGCTTGGGTTTCGTCGGCTACCTCACCGAAATGAATGTATCTTTCATCGAATCCCTGTGGCGCGAAGGCCTCTTGCCCGTGACCCCGTGCCTCGGCCTGGGCGCCGACAACGAGCTGTACAACATCAACGCCGACCACATGGCGGCCGCCTGCGCCGAGTATCTCGGCGCCGACCAACTCATCTATCTCACCGACGTCCCCGGCGTTCTTAATGGCGATCGCGTTCTCTCGGTCGTCTCCTGCGAAGAAATTGAACGCCTGGTGCAGGCTCGCGTGGTATCCGGCGGCATGGTACTCAAACTGGAAGCCGCCAAACGGGCGATTGAAGGCGGGGTTCACGAAGTTCGCATCGTTGGCGGCACGTCCCCGGATTCTCTGTTGCTGGCATTTCATGCCAACGGCGCCGAAGCTGACAGCGCAACCGGTGCCATTCCCGGCACACGCGTTTTTCGCGAATCGCTTCAGGCGCGCGCAGCTTTGTCGGCCGCATAATGTCCAAATCAACAAGAAAAAGCCCGGCAAAAAAAGGCCCGCCGAGAACCGGCACGCCTGACCTGCGTTTGCTCGATGCCGAAAAATTTCTTCTGCCCACCTACAAACGGCAGGCCTTTGTCATCACCCAGGGCCGCGGCTGTTATGTATACGATTCCACCGGCAAGAAATATTTGGATTTTCTGGGCGGTATCGCCGTCAACGCTCTTGGCCATGCGCATCCGCGTATCGTCAAGGTGATTCGCCGCGAAGCCGCTCGCGCCATCCATCTTTCCAATCTCTATCACAACGCCTACCAGGGTCCGCTCGCCCACAAACTGGCGGACTGGTCAGGGCTTGACCGCGTGTTTTTCGCCAACAGTGGCACCGAAGCCATTGACGGCGCTCTGAAGCTCGCCCGTCTCTGCGCCCGCACTCCTGCCGAGGGTCTGTCGGGTGTCGCGAAAAAACATCGCATCCTCGCGATGGAAAATTCCTTTCACGGCCGGACGTTCGGCGCCGTCAGCGTCACCGCAACTGCAAAATATCGCGAACCGTTCGCTCCCGTCGTACCTGGTGTCGAATTTGTGGCCTTTAACGATATTGAGGATCTTGAATCCAAGTTTGACGACACGGTTTGCGGCGTAATTCTGGAAACAGTGCAAGGCGAGGGGGGCATCCATCCAGTTACCGAAGAATTCTGGAATCGCGCCCGCGCGCTCGCTTCGCAACACCAAGCCCTGCTGATTGCGGACGAAATTCAGTGTGGTCTCGGCCGCACGGGCCGTTATTTCGCGTATCAGAAGTTCTCGACCAAGCCGGACATTGCAGTCATCGCCAAGGCCCTGGCCGCCGGCCTCCCGTTGGGAGCCATTCTTACCAACGAAGCGGTCGCCTCGCGCGTGGCACCCGGAATGCACGGCACGACTTTTGGCGGCGGACCTCTCATCTGCGCTGTGGCCCTCGAGTTTCTCAAAATTGTCGAAGACGAAAAACTCCTCGGGAATATTCACGCCCGTAGCGCGCAATTGCGGGACGGCCTCCTTGAACTGGGCGAAAAATTCAGCTTTATCCGCGAAATCCGCGGCGAAGGGCTGATGGCCGGCATTGAACTCTCGATCGAAGGCGCTCCCTTTGTGGCCGAAGCCGTCGAGCGCGGGTTGCTCATCAACTGCACGCACGATTCGACGCTGCGCTTGCTGCCCCCTTTTATCGTCAGCAAGGCGCAGGTCAGTGAATTCCTCCGCTTGTTTGAACAAGTTCTTTCGGCAGTGGCCAGGAAAGTTTCCACCACAGCTGCTGTTAATCCTGAAAACCCGCCGCGTCTTTCCAGCGTAGCGGCAAGGTGAATCCATGACTGCAACTTCACTCGCGGTACCTGTTTTGTTATCCAATGATTTGCTCACCGGAGCGGAATGGAATCCCGCGCACACGCGCGAACTGCTTCAGCTCACGGCCGATATCAAGGCCAAGCCCACGCGCTATTCTTCGTCTCTGCGTGACAAATTCATCGCGCTGATCTTTGAAAAGCCGTCTCTGCGCACCCGCGTCACTTTCGAAGTTGGCATTCAAAGCATGGGCGGCCACGTGGTGTTTCTCGATCACACGCAAGCCCGGCTGGGCGAACGCGAATCCATCGCAGACGTCGCTCGGAACCTCGAACGGTGGGTGCAGGGCATCGTGGCGCGTGTTTACGAACAGCGGGTGCTTGAAGAAATGGCCGCTAGCGCGGACATTCCCGTCATCAACGCGTTGTCCGACAAATTTCATCCCTGCCAGGCGCTTGCCGATTTCTTCACGCTGGAGGAGAAGTTTGGCTCGCTCCGGGGATTCAAGCTGGCCTATGTTGGCGATGGCAACAATGTTTGTCACTCGCTGATTTTTCTTGCCGCGCGTCTCGGCGTGAATCTGCGTATTGCCACCCCGCAGAAGTATTCTCCGCTTCCTGAAGTTCTCGCGGAGGCCAAGCGCGTTGCCCGCGAAACAAAAGCCAAAATCGAGCTGTTCACCGACCCGCGCGAAGCCGTCGCGGACTCGCAAGGGGTCTATACCGATTCCTGGACCAGTATGGGCTTTGAAGCCGAAGCCAGCGTTCGCAACGCCGCCTTCGGTCCCTATCAGGTGAATGCCGAACTCATGGCGCTGGCCGCCCCGGATGCCGTGTTTCTCCACTGTCTTCCGGCGCACCGCGGCTACGAAGTCACATCCGAGATCCTCGATGGGCCGCAATCCGTTGTTCTGGATCAGTCGGAAAACCGCATGTACGTGCAGAAGGCCATCTTGCACACGCTCTTCAGCTAGGGTGATTGTGCTACGTTCACAAGGCGTAGCATTCTGAAATTGTCGAAAATATTTTTGCAAACGCGCCGAGTTTTTGCGCAAATCAATTGCGCCATCATCAAAACGAGAGAGGGATTGTGAAACAGCAACTGCCGAAACCCAAAAAAGTTGTACTGGCCTATTCGGGTGGCCTCGATACATCCATCATCATTCCATGGCTCAAGGAGAATTACGGCTGCGAAGTCGTTGCCGTCATCGGCGATGTCGGCCAGCAGGAAGATCTGGAAGCCGCCAGAAAGAAAGCCCTTGCCACGGGCGCTTCGACCGCCGTCATTGAAGACTTGCGCGAAGAATTTGTCCGCGACTTTATCTGGCCCACGCTGCGGGCCGGCGCGGTGTATGAACATACCTACCTTCTCGGCACCTCCATGGCCCGGCCCATCATCGCCAAGCGGCAGGCTGAAATCGCGCTGAAACTGGGCGCCGACGGCCTCTCCCACGGTTGCACCGGCAAGGGTAACGACCAGGTCCGCTTCGAACTCGCCTACAAAGCCATTGCTCCCGATTTGCAGATCATCGCTCCGTGGCGCGAATGGGACATCGACTCGCGCGAAGACGCCATTGCTTACGCGCAAAAACATAACGTGCAGGTTGAGCAGAGCAAGAAAAATATCTACAGCCGCGATCGCAACATCTGGCACCTGAGCCATGAAGGCGGCGAACTTGAAGATCCCGCCAACGCCCCGGTGGAGGCCATGTGGCAGTGGATTTCCTCGCCCGAAAATGCTCCGGACAAAGCCGAAGAAGTCGAAATCGGATTTGCTTCCGGCACACCGGTCTCGGTAAACGGCACAAAACTCGGCCCCGTCGAGTTGCTCAACAAGCTGAACGAAATAGCCGCAAAACACGGAGTGGGGCGCACCGACCTCGTCGAAAATCGCCTGGTGGGCATGAAATCTCGCGGCGCCTATGAAACTCCCGGCGGCACGCTGCTTATCAAGGCGCACCAGGAGCTCGAACGGCTCACCATCGATCGCGAAACCGCCCATTTCCAACAGGCGCTTTCTGATCGCTATGCCGAACTTGTCTACAACGGCGTGTGGTTTTCCACGCTGCGCGAATCGCTGGACGGCTTTTTTAGCGTCGCGCAAAAATATGTCACCGGTACCGTCGGCCTGAAACTCTGGAAGAGCACCCTCAACGTTACCAGCCGCAAATCGCCCTTCTCGCTTTATCGCGCGGACCTGGCCAGCTTCACCATGGGCCGCTACAACCCGCAAGACGCCGAAGGCTTCATCAACCTGTTTGCGCTGCCCGTCACGGTTCGGCCACGCGGCAAGGCCGACAGCGCAAAGTCCTAAAACCAGCTTGGTGGGGGAGCGCCGCACGCTGCGCCCCCGCACCAGAGACTGATTCTTTCCAGCTTTTTCAAGCTGGGAGCCAGGCACCTGAAAACAAAGAACTAAAACCATGACCGAAAGAAAAGATGACCGGCTTTGGGGAGGCCGCTTTGACCGCGCGCCGAACGAACAGTTCGACGCCTTCCAGCGTTCGTTCTCCTTTGACCGCCGTCTGTTGCCCTACGAAATTGCCGTAGATCGCGCTTGGGCCAAAGCGCTCGAGCCCATCGGCATTTTCTCGACCCTCGACGTGCAGCAAACCCTGGCCGCGCTGGACAAAATCGAAAAGCGCGCGCAAGCAGACCCCGTCTGGCTGGAAAGCACGGGCGCCGACGCCGAAGACGTGCATCATTTTGTAGAACGTGCTCTTGTCGAAGAACTTGGCCCGCTTGGCTGGAAGTTGCACACCGGCCGCAGCCGCAACGAACTCGTCGCGACGGACTTTCGTCTTTTCGTCCTTGACGCTGCAGGGCAAACGCAGCAAAAGCTGGTTAAGCTTCTCGCGGCGCTCCTGGAGCAGGCGCAGGCTAACAGCAGCGTTCCCATGGCTGGAATGACGCACATGCAACACGCGCAGCCCATTCTGCTTTCTCATTTTCTCCTTGCTCATACCGAAGCTTTCTCCCGCGATCTAACCCGTTTGCAAAATGCAGCGGCCGGAGCGGACGCCTGCCCCATGGGTTCTGGAGCCCTTGCCGGAAATTCCTTTGCGATTGATCGTCAAGCCATTGCGCGCGATCTGGGTTTTTCCAGAATCACAGCCAACAGTCTTGATGCCGTCAGCGATCGTGATTTTGCGCTTGACTATCTGTTTGCGCTCGCCGGCGTCGCCACTCATCTTTCACGGCTTGCCGAGGACTTTGTCACTTTTGCGTCGCAGGAATTCTCCTACGTCGTGCTGCCCGACGAATTTTCCACCGGCAGCAGCCTGATGCCGCAAAAGAAAAATCCCGATTGCTGGGAACTGATTCGCGGCAAATCCGGCCGCATCACCGGTGCTTTGCTTTCTCTGCTTACAACGCTCAAAGGCTTGCCCACCAGCTATCAACGCGACCTGCAGGAAGACAAAGAAGGGCTCTTTGCCGCGCACGACCAGGTCAGCAGCATGCTGTGGGTCGCGGCGGGCGCCATCGCCGGAACAAAATTCCGCGAAGATCGTCTTCGCGCTGCGGCTGCCAACCCCGCGTTGCTCGCTACTGAAGGCGCGGATTATCTGGTACACAAAGGTATCCCGTTCCGCCAGGCGCATGACGCCGTTGGCCGGGTCTTGCGGGAAGCCGAGCAGCAAGGGAGGGTCTGGACGGAACTTTCTCTCGCAGATCTGCAGAGAATTTCGCCAGCGTTTGAAGCCGATTTCTTGAAAGGTCTTACGGTTGAAGCCGCACTGGCTGCAAAAAAAGTTCCCGGCGGCACGGCACCTGAATCGGTGCGTGCCGCCATCACGGATTTGCAGGATCGTCTGAACACATTCGCCCGTAAACCAGGAGCAAAACCATGAACGCAGGTCCAGCTGTGAAACAACAATCCTCCCTGGCTGCCGTTCGGGAGGATCGGAGGTCACTTCCGGGGTTCTCGCGGTAACACCTCGGAAATTCCAGGCATGAAACACGCTCTTTCTGAATCGTCTCTGCCGCGCGGTTTTCGTTTTGCCGCCACGGCCTGCGGTCTAAAAAAGACCGGAGCGCTCGACCTCGCTTTGCTTTCCAGCGACGTTCCCGCCTCGGCCGCCGCCGTGTTTACGCAAAATCTCGTCGTCGCCGCACCGGTCCTGATTTCCAAGGGGCATCTGCGCGCTTCAAAAGGCCGCATGCGAGCCGTGGTTGTGAACGCCGGAAACGCCAACTGCGCGACGGGAGCCGCGGGCTACGCCGCGGCCCAACGCACCGTTGCCGAAGCCGCGAAGCGACTGAACTGCGCGGCGAATGAACTCTTCGTTTGCTCGACCGGAGTGATTGGCGTATCCCTGCCGCTCGAGAAAATCCTGCGCGCCTTGCCGGTGATTGCCCGTCACCGCCGTCCCTCGGCGCGTTCGTTCGCCGAACTGTCGCTGGCCATCTGTACGACCGACACCCGCCCCAAAACGGCTGCCTCGTCGTTCAATATTGCGCGCAAACGAGTTCATATTGTTGGCTGCGCCAAAGGCGCGGGCATGATTCATCCGAACATGGCGACTATGCTGGCCTTCATCGCCACCGACGCGGCGATTGCTCCATCGCTGTTGCAAAAGACACTGAACGCCGCAACCACCCGAACGTTCAATGCGATCAGCATTGACGGGGATACTTCAACGAATGACACGGTTGTGGTGCTAGCCAACGGGGAATCGGGGGCTTCGGCGATTAAACCCGGCACATCGGCGCATCGGGCATTTGCAGCTGCTCTGGAAGAAGTCTGCCATTCGCTCGCGTTGCAGATCGTAGGCGACGGCGAAGGTGCGCAACGGGTAATCGAAATCGAAGTGCGCGGCGCAAAAACCGAAGCCGGCGCGCGCCGCATCGCAGCCACTATCGCCACTTCGCCGCTGGTCAAAACCGCTCTCGCCGGCGGTGACCCCAACTGGGGCCGCATTTTCGCTGCTGCCGGCCGTTCCGGGGTCTCCTTTGATCCCGCGCGCGTGGACATCAAAATGGCCGGCATTCCCGTATTGCGCAGGGGCCAGCCGCTCAATTTCAACGAACGCGCCGCCAGCAACAAACTGCTCGGCAAACACGTCCCGCTCGTCGTGGACCTGCATGCTGGCAAAGCCGCGGCCCGCTACTGGACCTGTGACTTTACCGCCGAATATGTCCGCATCAACGCGAGCTATCGAACCTAGACAAGAACCCCTAACTCGTCCGGAAGGTTCCTGAGACGCAAGCGAAGGGTAACTCGCCTTCCTGATGGCGGGGGATTCCTGCGGTCGAAAACCTTTCTGCAGCTTGCCCCCGGGCACTTTTTTCCGGGGAGCTTTTCTGCCCCCAGCAGTAAATCACTGGTAAATCGCCAACGCAGCGTCGCCTCGTGGAATTCAAATGGCCTTCCACCCGTGCCGGCACAAAAAGAAAAGGCAAAAAAGGACTGCGAGAAAAACAGGCGGGGCCGTTCGCAGTGTTCTTTTCTGTGCCAATCTCGCCCGCAGCGGAAGACCAAGGCAACGGGCTGTCCAGGCTCGCTCAATCACTATTTCTAATGGATTTCCCTCAGCTCTTTAAGGTTGCAAATGAGCGTATTTTCCGAGACCATGCCCGTGACCGCTGAAGTTTCGGTCTCGCACTCGCGGCCGTTCGTATCTCCCAACAGTCCGCGCCCGATTCCTGGCTCTTCAGCGCGCTCCGCAACTCGTAAGCGGGTTCCGGGCAGAAGGAGTGGGCAGGTGAAGAAGCTCTATATCGGGAATCTTCCATTCTCCGCGACGGAAGACCAGCTCAACGAGTGGTTCTCGCAAGTCGGAGTAACCCCCTCGGCCGTAAATCTCATCCGCGATCGGTTCACAGGACAATCGCGTGGATTTGCCTTCGTTGAAGTGAACAACGATGAAGATGCAGATCGCGCAGTCAACTCGTTGAACGGGCAGAACTTTGGCGGGAGAAACTTAGTTGTGAATGAGGCCCGGCCGCAAGCGGAGCGCGGCGGCGGCGGTGGTGGTGGAGGTCGCGGTTATGGCGGCGGCGGAGGCGGTGGACGTGGCCCGGGCGGTGGCGGTGGACGCGGCGGTGGCGGAAATCGTGGCGGCGGTGGCGGGAGAGGCGGAGATCGCGGTGGGGATCGAGGCGACCGCGGCAATCGTTGGTAAAGCAAGTCTAGAGATCACATAAGCGGCCAGCTCCAGAAGGCTAAGCGCCGCGCAGGTCCTTCCTGAAAATACCAAGGGGCGGCTTTGTGTCCGGTCCTTTTTCAAGCCCAAACTGGTCCCCCGGATCGTTGCAGAAGGCACTGGCTTGTCTGCACGAATCTGTGTAGTATCCCGGCGACTTGGAATGCGGGCTAGGAAAGCCGTTACGAGCGAGCGTCCCCGGCCCGCTCATTGCCAACGGTTATTTCGCAACCAGCGCCATGCCGGCCCTTTCCTCTGGTCGTCAATGAGACGAATGGCCAGTCACGTCGGAAAATATAGCAGAAACCTTCTGCCCCGTAACGTGTTTGAAACATTGGACGAGGAATATATCGTGCCGGGACGAATAGAAGTATATGAATAGCACGGCAAGGGAGCTGCACCGGTGGCCTGGGACCAGGGTACGCTGAACAGGACACACGATTGCAGGTGAACCTTATGGATACTTGCTGCATCCAACGGTTGAAAGCTGGCGTATCAGAGACTAGATGACGACTTGGCATAAACGCGATTGGCAACAATTCTATGAGCTGGCGCGCCGCCCCTGGCAGCGTCACCGCCCCCCTCGGCCTGTCTATCCTTCAGGCATGAACCGGGTTCAGCCAGCCGCTGGCTTCAGCCTGTCCGAACTCGATGATGCCGGAGTTGATCTGGACTTGGCGGAGCGGCTGGGGCTTCCCGTCGATGCGGGGCGCATTGGCGCCTACGGTCCCAATGTGACCGTTCTGCGGGATTTCGTTCGTTCTTCCCGTCAACCGTTGTAACTTTTCCTTCGCAGCAGTTTCCCAGGACAGATTCACGCTTCCCGCCAGGACACATGGATTTGTGTGTGCCCTGGGATCTGCGTAAAATAAGAAGTTCGAGCGAGCCCGATGGCCTCTCCTTTCAACATCATCTCCAATTCGCCGTTGCCCCGTGTGATCTCGCCCGACCTGCATCCGCGGCCGGAATGGCTGCGCGTCAAATTTTTCGGCGGCGAGAAATACCAGGACGTAAAGCGCATCATGCGCACTCTTGAGTTGCATACTGTCTGCGAGAGCGCGCGTTGCCCCAACATGGGCGAGTGCTGGGAGCACGGTACCGCCACCTTCATGATTCTGGGTGACATTTGTACCCGATCCTGCGGCTTTTGCGCGGTGCCATCGGGAAAGCCCGCCGGTCCTCCGGACGAGGAAGAACCGGTCCGCGTGGCCGAAGCCGTGGCCAAAATGGGTCTGCGCTACGCTGTGGTGACTTCAGTGAATCGTGACGACCAGCCGGATGGCGGCGCCGCGATCTTTGCCCGCACAATTCAGGAAATTCGCCGCCGCGTTCCTGGCTGCAAAGTAGAAGTACTCATTCCGGACTTTCGCGGCAATTGGGACGCGCTCAATCTGGTGCTGGCCACGCGCCCCGATGTGCTGAATCACAACACGGAAACCGTGCCACGTCTTTATCGGCAAGTGCGCAAAGGCGCCGTCTATGAGCGCTCTCTTGAACTCCTCAGCCGTTCCAAGCAAGCGCACCCGGAAGTACCCACAAAAACGGGCTTAATGCTGGGTCTTGGCGAGGAAAAACAAGAAGTCCTCGATACCATCCGCGATCTGGCCGATCAAGGCACAGATATTCTTACCCTCGGCCAGTATCTGCAGCCGACCAAAGAACATCTTCCGATTGTCCGGTACCTGCACCCCGACGAGTTTGCCGAATTCAAGATCTTGGGCGAAGCCATGGGCTTCAAGCACGTGGAAGCCGGCCCCCTGGTGCGTTCCTCCTATCACGCGTTCGAACAGACCGAATCCGCCAGGAAGTAAACGCCCAGTATTTGAAATTGCAATGGTCCTGAGGATCGCGCGCCAAATAAAAAAAAGCGACCTTGCCCATTGAGCAAGGTCGCTTTTGCACTGATTGAACTGAAAATATTTTTTGTAAATTACGCGGCGGTTGCGGCGGCGGCAGCGGCGGCTTTCTTGGCAGCCTTGGCGGCTGTTGAAGCCTTGCGGCGGCGCTTGGTCTTGGGAGGTGTGGCCGGCGCTTCGCCAATCAACTCGGCGGTCATGATACTGGTCACAAAGAGCTTTGCTCCGTGATCGTCAAAATCAACGGAAGTTCGTTCGCCGTCTGAAGCCGTCACAATACCCAACCCGTATACTTCATGCTTGATGGTCTGACCTTCTTGCATCGCTTGCACAACATCCTCCTAAGCCGCTCAATCTGGCTACAAGTTGCCTATTCGAACAAGTTCATGGTACCAGAAATGGGAGCGTTTGTCTACGCATAGCCACAACGGGCCGAGACCTCGTCTTTGCCATTAAGTTATTGATATAAAACGAGTTAGATAAAACTTACCACCCCGGGGAAGGCGGACCAGGGTCCCGGGCTCTAGTCGTCCAGCGGCTCGGGCTGGATGGCAATTTCGCTCTCTCCGGCAGCCTTCCGTTCCCAGTACTTCCGGACCCAAGCGTCCCAGCTCTTGCCAGCAGCGGTGTCGCGGCCCGAAAAAGCCAGCTGCGCGATATCGGAATAGGCTACTTTGAGCCGCTCGTTGGAATCCTTCAGCAGGATGCGGACAAAACTGCTTGCCAGGGTCGCGCCCGCCACGCGATCAAAAATGTAGCCGTCCACCTTTGCACCATCTTTGCGTGTGACGGTCACGTCTCCGCGATAATCGAACGCTTTCTCGAGGGCCATGCGCAAATCGTCTTCGCTCGCCAGCTCCGGCACCCAACCTTCAATACCTGCCCGCGCAGTTCCCGGAGCGATTTCGAGCTGATCTGCTTCCAGCGACGAAATACTGGTTTGCCCCGGGCCGGACCGCTCAGCGTGGGTTGGCGTGCTCACGCGCGGGTCTCCTCAAACTGACCTTTGCTCGCTTCAATTTGTACCAGCGGATTGTAGGCGTGAACGGGCTTGGTCGGTTCGGTCAGCATCGCCAGCGCGTCCGCGTCGGCATAATCGCCCGCGAACGTTGCTTTTACAGTCGTGCACAACCCCCGCAATCCGCTGAATGTGTAATCGACCGCGGAGGCTTCATATCCGCTGTGCACCATGCAATTCGCGCACTTGGGATTGCCGGATTCGGTGCCGTAATTCTGCCAGGCAGTGGCCTCCAACAATTCCTGAAACGTATCGGCGTAACCGTCCTGCAGCAGATAGCATGGCTTTTGCCAGCCGAACACGTTGTAGGTAGGCATTCCCCACGGAGTGCAGGCATAGTGCTGTTTGCCCATCAGAAATTCCAAAAACAGGGGAGATTGATTGAATTGCCAGCTCTTTTTACGATTCGACAAGATCGCGCGGAACAATCGCCGGGTGCGTGCGCGCCCCAAAAAGTGCTTCTGATCGGGCGCTTTGTCATAGGAATAGCCCGGCGAAAGCATCATGCCTTCAACGCCAAGCTCCATCATTTCGTCGAAAAAACCGCGAACGCTGTTCGGATCGGCGCCATCGAACAAGGTCGTGTTGGTAGTAACGCGGAAGCCCTGCTTTAGGGCTTCGCGAATTCCGTCAATGGCCAGATCATAGCCGCCTTCGCGGCAAACTGAGAAATCATGATGCTCTTTTTGCCCGTCGACGTGCACCGAAAACGTCAGATACTTGCTAGGCTTGAACAGATGGAGTTTTTCCTTCAGCAGCAGAGCGTTGGTGCAGAGGTAAATATATTTTTTGCGGGCGACCAGACCCTCGACGATCTTGTCGATCTGCGAATGCATCAGCGGTTCGCCGCCCGGAATGGAAACCATCGGCGTGCCGCATTCATCCACGGCCTTAAAGCATTCCTCCGGTGTCAATTCCTTCTTCAAAATGTGCGCCGGATACTGGATCTTCCCGCATCCCGCGCATGCCAGATTGCAGCGGAACAGCGGTTCGAGCATCAGCACAAAGGGATAGCGCTTCTGACCCCGAATCTTCTGTTTCAGGACGTAGCTGGCAACCGTCCAAGCCTGTGAAATTGGTACTGGCATCATCCCTGCTTACCGCTGAATTTTGAGGCGAACCTGCCCCCGGCCTCGTCGACCGTAAGGCTCTATTGTACCCGACATACTGCAAATTCCGCTTCAGTGCTTTTACATAGATGCAACGGAATGTTTCCTGGTGGCATAGGACGTGCTTCCCCTCCCGGAGTAACATGCAACCGGAGATAAGGTGTGCAACGAATGTCCAGCCATGGCTCGAGACAATCTCTTATCGCTGTTTGAGGAGTTCGGGCGCTACCGAAGCGATATCGCCGTTGTGCAACGTCGCGGAAGCCGCCGCGAGACATGGACTTACGCAAGACTCGCGCAATTGGCGGTGAAATGCGCCTTGACACTCGAGGAACGAGGAATCCAGGCAGGCGAGCGTGTCCTTATATGGGGGCCAAATTCTGCTGAATGGATGGCGGCGTTTTGGGGCTGTTTGCTACGGGGCGCTGTGGCCGTTCCCCTGGACAACGGCGCCACGCCTGAATTTGCCAGCAAGGTCGCCAGCGACGCTGACGTGAAGTTGTCATTCGCGGCCCGAGTGAAAAGACCGCCGATTCCCGCCGTAGCCAGCCTCGTGTTGGAGGATTTATCCGACACAGTTGGACAGATTGCTCCGCAAAATGTCCTTTTTTCCAATGTTCATGAGTTTTCATCCGAACCGGTCCGGCGAAGCCATATCGCACAGATTCTGTACACCTCGGGAACGACTGCCGAACCCCGCGGAGTCGTGCTGACGCATGGTAATTTCCTGGCAAATCTTGAACCACTGGAAAAGGGAATTGATCCCTACAGAAAATACGAACGCTGGTTTCACCCTCTCCGCTTTGTAAGCCTGGTTCCGCTCAGCCACGTCTTCGGGCAGTTCATGACCCTATTCGTTCCACCACTGCTCGGAGCAACGGTGGTGTTTGAGCCTTCGGCGAATCCGGCAGAAATCGTACGAACGACGAAACGGGAAAAAGCTACGGCTCTGGTGGCGGTTCCGCGGATGCTGGACGCGCTGCGCGATTTCCTCGTCCGTGAATTCAAATCCTCAGGTCCGTGGCTCCTGGAAAGACTTGCCAGCGCAAAGAACCGGAAGTTCCTGGGGCGCGCCTGGATATTCCGCCGGATCCACCGAAAATTCGGCTGGAAATTCTGGGCCTTCATTTCTGGTGGCGCTGCTCTCCGGGAAGACACCGAAGATTTCTTCAAGCGCGCCGCTTTCGCCGTTGTTCAAGGCTACGGCATGACGGAAACCGCGTCGCTCGTCAGCCTGAACCATCCATTCCGGGCCACCGAAGGCGCGGTTGGCAAAATTCTGCCAGGCCACGAATTCAGGCTGGCCGACGATGGCGAAATTCTCGTGCGTGGCGAAAACGTCTCGAGCGGCTATTGGCAAAAGGGAGTTGTGCGGGCCGCTTCCGGCCGCGATCCTTCACAGCCGCCACGCGAACAAGACTGGCTGCACACGGGCGATATTGGAGAACTCGACGCACAAGGCAACCTGCGATTGCGCGGCAGGAAAAAGAGCGTCATTGTCACCGCCGCTGGTCTGAATGTCTTTCCAGAAGACCTTGAAGCCGAACTGAGAAAACAAGCCGGGATTCGCGATTGCGTGGTCATTGCTCTGCGGAGTAATGGCAACGCCGAACCTTGCGCCGTGCTGCTGATGGAGGGTTCGAGTGCGGGCCCGGCCCGCGCCGCAGTGGATGCCGCCAATCGCTCGCTTGCTGAATACCAGCGCATGAATCAATGGCTGCTCTGGCCGGAGCCCGACTTCCCCCGCACGCCGACAGGAAAGCCGCGTCTTGCGTTGATTTCCGCGCGTGCCGCAGAAATGCTTTCCAGAAAAGCTCAGGGCTCCACCAGTGCGACGAGTCCACTCGCCGAACTGCTCTCCCGTTTCGCAAACCATGAGAGTTCAAGCGCAACCGTCGAACAGGAACTGAACCTTTCCTCTCTTGATCGCGTTGAATTGATGAGCGTTCTTGAAGAAAAGTACCACGTGGAACTAGACGAGGCCTTGTTTGCCGATGCCAAGACCACAGAGGACATCGAAGAACTGCTCAGGCAGCCTTACACCCGGCGCACGGAATACCGCTACCCACGCTGGACGCAACGCTGGATCGTGCGATGGACGAGGCTTGCGGTCTATTACGCGGTTGTCTGGCCTGCCACGCAAATCCTCGGACGTCCCCGGGTCACCGGCCGCGACACGCTCGAAAATCTGCGCGGTCCGGTTTTGGTCATTTCCAATCACATCACGCGTCGCGCCGACATTGGACTCGTTCTCGCCGCACTGCCCGCCCGCTATCGGCACCAGTTGACGATCGCCATGGGCGGCGAATCCCTGGAAAAGATGCGACAACCGCCCGCCGACTGGTTTTTCGCCAAACGCCTGGCCTATCAACTCGGCTACTGGCTCGTAACCGCACTCTTTAACGTCTTCCCGCTGCCCCGATTCTCAGGTGTCCGGGAAAGCTTTCGTTTCGCAGCGGAATCGGTGGACCGCGGCTACAGTGTTCTCATCTTCCCGGAAGGCCAGGTGAACAATTCGGAATCCGGCGAAATGGCTCCTTTCCAGGGCGGCGTCGGCATCCTCGCCCAACGCCTGAACATCCCGGTTGTTCCCATGCGCCTCGACGGCGTCTGGCAGATGAAGCGCGAACACCGCCGCTTCGCCGCGGCGGGCGAAATAAAGGTCCATATCGGCGCTCCGGTCCGGGTTCCTCCGCACTTTACTCCCGAAGAAATAACGACTTATCTGGAATCCCTAGTCCGTTCCTTGTAACTGGCCCCTTTTGCGTGTCCGTCCGGTAAATAGGAAGATGCCCCGTTCCCTGCGGAGTTCGGCTTTCTGTGGCAAAATAGTGATTGACTGGACAAAAGAAATGGCACATCGGACAACCCTTGAAGAACCGCGCCCGGCAAAGAGCGCCAAGCCAGGCAGGAAGTCGGCCGCCGCAAACTCCGGCCCCGCAGACGGAAACCGCGAACGCATTTTCAACGCCTTCCGCAATTGGGGCTATCGCGAAGCGAATCTTGACCCACTCGGTTTCTTTGCGCCGCTGAAGTGCGCCGATCTCGGTTCGCTAACCGGGGAAGCCGCTCTGCAAGCCCGCCGCATCTACTGCGGAACGATAGGCGCTGAATTCATGCACCTGCCCGAGCCCGATCGCCGGGAATGGATCGCCGAACGCATCGAGGGTTCCCCCCGGGCCGTCGATCAGCCAAGAATTCTCGAACGCTTGATTCGCGCCGATCTCTTTGAACAAGTTCTGCAGGCCCGTTACCTCGGCAGCAAACGATTCTCGCTCGAAGGCGTGACCGCACTCATTCCGCTTCTCGACGCAATTCTCGACGGCATCGGCGAACATGGTGCTGTCGAATCGGTTATGGCCATGAGCCATCGCGGCCGATTGAACGTGATGACTCATGCCGCCTGCAAGCCGGCCCATGAAGTGGTTTCCGGATTTGAAGACGTGGATCCCCGTAGCGTACTCGGCGCCGGCGACGTGAAATATCACGTGGGCGCCACGGGAACCTATGTCACGTCTTCAGGCAAAGAAATTGGGATTCATCTGGTCTCCAACCCCAGTCACTTGGAAGCGGTTGACCCCGTGGCCATGGGTCGCGTGCGCGCCAAGCAAACGCGCTGTGGCGCCGACAGCAAAAATAAGATTGTCCCCATCGTGATGCACGGCGACGCCGCATTCGCCGGACAGGGAATCTGGGCCGAGACACTCAACCTTGCCGATCTCCAGGGTTACACCGTCGGCGGCACCATCCATGTCATCGTCAACAATCTGATTGGCTTCACGACCCGCCCAATGCAGGAACATTCTTCGCGTTTCGCGTCCGATATCGCCAAACGCCAATCGGTCCCAATATTCCACGTAAACGCAGAAGATCCCGACGCCGTCGTGCGCGTCGGGCAAATCGCTGCTGAATATCGCGCAAAATTTGGCAGCGACGTAGTCGTGGACATCATCGGTTATCGCCGTCACGGCCACAGTGAAGTGGACGATCCGACCATCACGCAACCGCGCCTCTATGAACGAATCAAGAATCATCCGGCCCTTTGGAAAATTTATGCCGAGCGCACCGGAATCGACACCACGCAGACGGTGGAGCGGGTGCGCGCCGAATACGAAGACGAACAACGCAAAGCGCACGAACTGACCAAGACGCCGGAAATGCGGCAGTTGCCCGATTACTGGTCGCCCTACCCGCGTGGCCGCTACGACGCTTCCTATGAGGTTGACACCGGGGTTCCCGCCGAAACGCTGGCCGCAATTACCGAAAAACTCGTTCACGCGCCGGAAGGCTTCCATGTTCATCCGAAAATCGTCAAGTTGCTCGAACAGCGCTCGGAAATGGGCCAGGGCAAGCGCGCTATCGATTATGGTTTTGCCGAAGCGCTGGCGTTCGGCTCCATTCTGCTCGAAGGCAATCCGGTTCGCTTGACCGGACAAGATTCGCAACGCGGTACCTTCAACCAGCGGCATTCCGTGCTGATTGATACGGAAAGTGAACAGGAATTTTTGCCGCTAGCAAATCTTTCGCCGGACCAGGCATTCTGCGAGATTCATAACTCTTCGCTGTCTGAGGCCGGCTGTCTTGGATTTGAGTACGGCTTCAGCCGCGACTACCCGGAAGCCTTGGTTCTGTGGGAAGCGCAATTTGGCGATTTCGCGAATGGAGCGCAGGTCATCATCGACCAGTTCATCAGCGCCGGTGAAGATAAGTGGAACTTGCCCTCTGGCGTGGTGCTGTTGCTGCCGCACGGCTACGAGGGCCAGGGCCCTGAACATTCCAGCGCGCGCATCGAACGTTATCTGCAACTGGCCGGCGAAGACAATATTGTGATCTGCCAGCCATCAACGGCCGGGCAGTATTTTCACATGCTGCGTCGCCAGGTTCGCCGGTTGTGGAGAAAGCCGCTCATCGTATTCACTCCGAAGAGCATGCTCCGCCATCCGGACGCCAGCTCGAGCCTCGCTGAATTTACGCAGCCAAGATTCCAAACAGTTGTTCGCGACAGGGAAGTTCAGGACGCCAAGCGCATCCTGATGGCCAGCGGAAAAGTCGGCCATGAACTAAAAGCCGAACGACGCCGGCGCAAGGACCCGAGCACCGCCATCTTATTCCTCGACCAGCTCTATCCCCTGCCGCGCACGGAAATTTCCGCCGCGCTTGCCGAACATCCCAATGCGCGCGAAGTCATCTGGGTCCAGGAAGAGCCCCGCAATATGGGAGCGTACTTCTACGTCGTGCCGCGGCTGGAATCGCTCGCCAAGTCCGCTGGGTTGCGGCTCCGTTCCGTGAAGCGTTCGGCCAGCGCGAGTCCTGCAACCGGTTCCGCCAAAGCGCACGAAATGGAACAGAAAACGCTCCTTTCCTTGGCCTTCACGACTACCACCAACGACTGACGGGAGCTTTTCTCCCCCCGCGCGGTCCGGATCGCTTTAACACGCCATTCACATTCATGTAACTGGCGTGTTACCACGTCTGTAAACAGGAATGCCACAATCAGTTGTGCAAAACCGACCGGATCAAGATCAATCAAATCAACCCAATGGCTATCGCAATGGAACGACCTACGATACACTTTCGCCCAGCCGGCGTGCGGTACGCTCGAACAATATGAAGCGCATCCTAATTATTGAAGACGACCGCGATATCGTTGAACTTGTTCGTTACAACCTCGCCAACGAAGGATTTCAGGTGACTGCTGCGCACGACGGCAGCAGCGGCCTCAGCACTGTGAAAAAAACGCCGCCTGATTTGCTCCTTCTCGATCTCATGCTTCCGAAACTCTCCGGTTTGGATATCTGCCGCGAAATCCGCAAAGATGAATCCCTCAATCGCCTTCCTATTCTGATGCTTACCGCGCGTGGTGAAGAAGCCGATCGCGTCGTCGGCCTTGAAATGGGTGCCGACGATTACGTAACCAAGCCGTTCAGTCCGCGCGAACTTCTCGCCCGCGTGAAAGCATTGCTGCGCCGGGCCGAGCCTCCGGTCGACGCGCCGCGCATCATCGAAATTGGGAAACTCGCGATTGATCCCGCATCCTATCGTGTAAGCCACGCCGGAAAGCCCGTTCCGCTCAGCACACTCGAGTTCCGGCTTCTTTACTATCTAGCTTCGCGTCCCAACCGTGTTTTCACGCGCGACCAGCTCCTGGACGCCGTCTGGGGAACCGACCGCTTTGTCACCCCACGCAGCGTGGACGTTTATGTCCGCCGCCTCCGCGAAAAGATTGAAAGCGACCCCGAAAATCCTCTCCATTTAAAAACTGTACGAGGTGCGGGATACTTATTCGAAACCCGTGCGGCTTAACCTTTTCTCAAAACTCGCTCTGGCCTTCATAACGCTGGTCCTCTGCGTTCTGCTTGCGGTGGATTTTTTTGCCGAACGCGGACTGCGCCGGGACTACGAGCGCAGCGGGTTCAATCAACTCGCGATGATTGCGCGCATCGCGCAATCGCGCGTATCACAATTGCCCGCCCTTCCCGCGGTTCATGAACCGGAAATTGCTGCGCTTCACCAGTGGACGTCGCAAGTCGCCGCCGGTGGTGAACGCGTCACGGTCATTGGCGCCGACGGCACTGTGTATGCCGATTCGCAATCCGAAACTGAAACGATGGAAAACCACGCAGGACGCCCGGAAATTCGTGAGGCCATGGCCAACGGAGAGGGTCATTCCATTCGCCACAGCGCCACGATAAACCGTGACCTGCTCTATTATGCGGTTCGGCAAACCCTGCCGTCGGGCCAGACCGTCGTCTTGCGTTTCGCGTTTCCCCTGCAGACCATTGACGACATCCTTGGTTCGTTCCGCGGCAGCTTGTGGTTTGCTTCCTTTTTCATCCTGGTCGTTGCCGGACTGGCATCGCTAATTGTTTCGCAAACCTTCTCCCGTCGCGTCGATCGCCTGAAAGAATTTTCCCGCCGCGTCGCGGAAGGCGATTTTCGTCCGTTGCCCTCGGACAATACCAGCGACGCTCTTGGAGAACTGGGAAGTTCACTCAATCAAACTGCCGAACGCCTGGATCGCACCATTCGCACGCTCAGGGAAGAGCGAAATCTTTCCTCCGCTATCCTGGGGAGCATGGTGGAAGGCGTTGCGGTGGTAAACGGCTCGGAACGACTGCTTTTTGCCAACCAGGGATTTGTCGAAATCCTGGGCCTCGACGTTCCTCCGCAGTCGGGCCGGGCCCTGGTCGAAGTGATTCGCCAGACCGAACTGCTGGCGGCGGTGCGGAAAGTTCTAAAAGGGGAACCTCGGGTAGAAGCCGAAGTGGTGACCGGCACACTGCGCCAGCATTTTTTTGCAGCCACAGTTGCCGCCGTGCGCGGGGAGGAAAATTCCGGCGCGGTCATCGTGCTCCACGACATCACCGACCTGCGGAAGCTCGAGCGAGTCCGCCGCGATTTTGTCGCCAACGTCTCGCACGAGTTCAAAACGCCGCTCACCGCTATCCAGGGATTTGCCGAGACGCTCCTCACGGGGGCTCTCGACGATGTACAGAATCGCGAACGCTTTCTCGGCATTATCCTCGAACACGCCCGCCGGCTCGCCCGTTTGACCGACGATCTGCTGAAGCTGTCAAAAATGGATGCCGATCGTCTGGAACTCGAAATCGACCGAATGAGCGTGTCGCAATTCGTTGAAAGCTGTCTCGAGACCGCGCAGCGCCGGGCTGCACAAAAAGATCTGAATATTTCCGTCGACGTGCCGTCTGGCTTACCAGATATCGCAGGAGATCGCCGCCGCCTCGCCGAGGTCTTGCAAAACTTGCTCGACAACGCGATTCAGTACACGCTTCCCGGCGGCCGGATTACGCTCAGCGCGCGCGGCGATTCTGGAGAGGTGGTTTTCACCGTGGCCGATACGGGGATCGGTATTCCGCAAGCCGATCAACCGCGGATTTTCGAACGCTTCTACCGGGTTGATGTCGCCCGCTCGCGTGAAGTAGGCGGCACTGGCTTGGGGCTGGCCATAGCCAGGCACCTCATGGAAGTCCATGGCGGACGCATTTGGGTTGAAAGCGAAGTAGGGCAGGGCTCGCGCTTCCATTTTTCCGTCCCGGTTTTTGATCCTGAGCGAGCTGCGCCTCGCTTGAATGGAACCGCCGGTCCGGCGA
>Ga0193726_1000476_pt1 | contig 41713 bp, 38 predicted proteins | sample H2c1metaG_FD_144928 | JGI IMG/M metagenome (GOLD analysis project Ga0193726, IMG submission 144928) | Soil microbial communities from a riparian zone of the East river system, Colorado, United States - H2c1 | ecosystem: Environmental > Terrestrial > Soil > Riparian zone | place: USA: East River... | reverse complement strand
GATTCTGCTCATCTTGCAACCTTCAAAATTGAGTTCCGCAGGGCGGCTTGGGACAAAGGACTGCCCTGCTGCTACCTTTGGTTGCCAGATTAGCTGCAGGAGAAGGACCAGAGACGAGGCTATAGGCATGGATGGCGCTTAAATGGCATGGAATTTTCAGTTGTTCCGTAGAGTACTGTAAATACGGACCTTATATTACAGGCCTTGGAACTCAATTGAGGCCCAAAAGCGGTGAGAGACGCCAGGCGGCGAACGTGTCTCATGGTTGTCGTTGCAGATTGAGAAAAATTGCGATGGCGGCTGCCGGCTTGCGAGACAGGAGTTCCGCCTGGCAAGGCCTCGGGCACGCTGCTCAGCCCGCTTGTTGATCCCGGGCGGCGCTACGAAAGGCGGGCTTTGACTGCCAGTATCGAGTGATTGGCTGGTTGCTTCTTTTTTGCGGCGTGCAGCAAAACCAGGCGCCCGCCCCGCGGCTGAAGCCTGCGGTGGTTTTGAATTTATGGCCGGTGGAACCGTGCCCTTCCTGGTTCGAAGGGGCCCGATATACACCGCGTAGGCGACACACCTTGAACGGCGCGGACGAACTTCACGCCCTCTCTTGACGCACGGCAAAAGGCTGGGCCGTTGAAGTTCAATCGCTCGGGGACTCTGAGCTGGCTATTGCGCTCCAGAATGCGGGAGCCGGGGAGCCGGAAATTTCCACATGGATGGCGTTTTCTTTCTGCGGGTGTTGACCTATAGTGGCGACGGCAATTTGGGGGAGGATTTCTCATGGAACTTTGGTCGCGTCGTAGATTTTTTTTGACTTCGCTGGCGGGGAGCGCTGTTGCAAGCGCTGGAAAATTATGGGGGGCAACGCCGGCCGCCGGAATCAACAGGCTTACGAGCGAAGCGCTGGGGCAACGGGCTGTGGGGAAGGGCAAACGGCCGGTGATTATTTCCAGTGCGAACGGGGTGAACGCGCTCGGAAAAGGAATGGCCGTTTTGCAAAAGGGCGGCGACACGCTCGATGCCGTGATTGCGGCCGTGACGGTGGTCGAAGACGATCCGAAAGACAGTTCGGTGGGCTACGGCGGATTGCCGAATGAAGAAGGAGAAGTGGAACTGGATGCGAGCGTAATGCATGGGCCTTCGCGGCGCGCGGGATCCGTGGCTTCTGTGAGGAAAATCAAAAACGTGGCACAACTGGCGAAAGTGGTGATGGAGCGGACCAACCACGTGATGCTGGTGGGCGACGGCGCGCGGAGATTCGCTGTGGCTGAAGGATTTCCGGAAATGAATTTGCTGACCGAAGAGTCGCGACTGGCCTGGCTGGCGTGGAAAGCGTCATCGTCGCTGAATTGGCGGCCAGGAATCGACAGTCCGGAATGGAAGGAACACATGGCGGCTTTGCTGGACAGTCCGGAAAAATTGGCGCTCCAGCCATGGATTGAAAGTGTGCTGCTGCATCCGCCAACCGGAACAATTCCGTGCATGGCAGTCGATGAGAAAGGAGATTTGTCGGCGACAACGACGACTTCCGGACTGGCGTGGAAAATTCCCGGGCGCGTAGGCGATTCACCGATAATTGGCGCAGGATGCTGCGTGGATAATGAAGTGGGCGCGGCCGGCTCGACGGGGAAAGGTGAAGAGAACATCAAGATTTCCGGTGGGCACACGATTGTTGAAATGATGCGGCAGGGAAAATCGCCGACCGATGCGTGCCTGGAAGCGCTGTCGCGGATTGCGCGAAATTACAAAAACGACAAGAAAAAATTGAAGACCTTTCACATCTTCTTTTATGCGCTGAACAAGGATGGCGTTCACGGGGCGGCGTCGCTTTGGAACAATCTGTACGACAAGAGGCCGGCGACCTATGCGGTCAATGACGGAGGGGAGTCGCGATTGATGAAGTGCACCGCGTTGTTTGATGAAACGCATCTAGAAGACTAAAAGAACGTGAGCGGAGATATGTAATGCCGGGAACGCCGGACGGAACGCTCCCGTTTTTGTTTGCGACGCGGTGAACTATTTCGCATCCGAAGTCAAAACCGGGAAGCGCAGCTGGCGTGCCCGGTGGCACTTTTCCGTTCGAACCCTGCGCCTGCAGCACTGGCGAAATGGGGCCTGCTCCATCGATCGGCAAGCTCGGTGCTCGGGTCAATGTGCCGCGCCGCCGGATTTGGCCGGGCCGAACTTTTTGGTGAAGAAGATGAGCGGCACGCTCACCAGGCAGATGCAGCCGATCAGCCAAAAGCAATCCAGAGCGGCCTGGAACGATGCTTGGCGTTCGATAATTTTTCCGATTTGCGCTTGCGCGTGGACGGCTGCGTCCGGGACCGAAAAACCGTGCCGCGCGAAATAAGCAGACAAGTTAGAGAGCAGCTCTTTATAACGCTGGGAAACCGGCGTCGTATGGGACACCAAGACCGAATGATGGTACTGCGTACGGCGCGCCAGCATGGTGGTTACAAATGCGATGCCGAAACTCGCACCCTGATTGCGAAAGAGATTTGTAAGGCTGGATGCCTTGTTGTTCTTGTGTTTGGGCAAAAATGAATAAGCCAATTGGCTTACGGGAATGAACAGCGGAGCGATGCCGAGGCCCTGAATGGCGCGCGCCAGCGCTTCGTGTTGGTAATCGGTGCCCAGATCGAAGCTCGCGTAATACCACATACTCAATGCAAAAATAAAATAGCCGACGGCGATCATGGGCTTTACGCCGACTTTCGGAAGAAGGCGAACCATGAGTGGCGCCAGAACTACGATGACCAATGCGCCTGGCCCCAGAACGAGCCCAGCGTCGGTGGCGGAATATCCGTAGAGACCCTGCAGCACTTGCGGAATCAGGATCGTCGAGCCAAACAGAGCGAAACCAAACAAGAAGTAGTAGAAATTCGCAATCGCAAAGTTTCGCTCCCCGAGAAGGCGCAATTCCACCACCGGATCGGGATGGCGCCACTCCCAGATGGCGGCAATAAACAAAGCGATGATGGCAATGGAAAAGAAGATCACGATGAAATTGCTTTCAAACCAGTCTTCGGTTTGTCCGCGATCGAGAACGACCTCAAGGCAGGCGAATCCGAGGGCGACGAGGAAAATGCCGAGGCCGTCGATTTTCAGTTTTCCGTCGCGGCGGGCCGCTGCAACTTCCCGGGTAAATTCCGGCGGGTCGGAAACCAGCCGATTGGTCAGCAGAAGGGAAACTATGCCAATTGGAATGTTGATGAAAAAAACCCACCGCCAACTCCAGTTGTCGGTGATCCAGCCGCCCAGGGGCGGACCGATTACCGGAGCCGTTACGATGGCCATGCTGTACAGGGCGAATGCGGCTGGACGTTTCTGAGGGGGAAACGTATCAACCAGAATGGCTTGCTCGACGGGGGCGAGACCGCCGCCGCCGACTCCCTGCAGCACCCGAAAGAAAATCAGAAGCCCCAAGCTCGGGGCCAGCCCGCAGAGCAGGGAACTGATCGTGAAAAGCATTACGCAAATCATGTAGTAGCGTTTCCGTCCAAAGACACGGCTAAGCCAGGCAGACAGCGGCAAAACGACTGCGTTGGATACCAGATAGCTGGTGAGAACCCAGGTGCTTTCATCGTAGCTGACAGCCAAGCCGCCGGCGATGTGCGGAAGCGCGACGTTGGCAATGGCCGTGTCCAGCAATTCCATGAAGGTCGCCAGCGTGACCACCACAGCGATCATCCACGGGTTCGTAGCTTGCCGGGCGGACGGGATGGCGGGGAAGGTGGTGGCTGCAGCGGCGTTCACGAGGACTCCCGGCAAATTGGATGCATAAAGAGACCGAACGGTCTCATTAAATATGTGCTATGCTCTTATTTGAGACCAAGCGGTCCTTTATTGGAAAATAGCGGAGGCGCCGCCATGAGCAAGGGCCAGGAAACCAGGCAGGAGATCGTAGAAAAGGCCGCGGAACTGTTTAACCGCAAAGGCTATGAAGGAACCGCGCTTTCCGACCTGATGGAAGCCACCGGCTTGCAAAAAGGAGGCCTTTATCGGCACTTCGGCAGCAAGGAAGAATTGGCAGGGGCAGCGTTTGACTATGCGTGGCAGACCGCCGTGAAAGTTCGCCAGGCCGGAGTCGAGGAATGCCCTAATTCACTCGACCGGTTAAAGCAGACGGTGCGCAATTTTGTGGACAAACGGCAAGGCTTGATTCCCGGTGGGTGTCCCTTGCTGAATACGGCTATCGACTCAGACGACGGCAACGCGATTCTGCGCGCCAAAGCGCGAAAAGCGATGAAGCAGTGGCTTGACCGTCTTCGTACATTTGCCGAGCAGGGAATTGCCCGCTCGGAAATCAAGCCTGATGTAGAGCCGGAAAAACTAGCCACTTTGATCGTGGGAACTCTGGAAGGCGCTTTGATGGTCGGCAGGCTCAATCGCACCGATGAACCACTGCAAACAGCGCAGCGGCATCTTGAAGCTTATCTTGAACAGCTGCGCCGGGCCGGATCGTAAGCAAAGTTGCGAGCCTGTTCCGGACAGAGGCGCAGCCACAGGCTGCTCACAGAGACTACTCGGAAGCGCCGAGAGGCAGAAAATACTGGGTGCCTTTGACGGGATCCTGCAGACGGCGGAGGAGTTGCTGCAGGTCTTCGCTGCGTTCGACGAAATCGATGTCGGAAGTGTTGATTACGAGCAGGTCGGACTTGGCATAGCGATAAAAGAAATGCTCATACGCCGCTGCTACTTCTTCGATGTATTCCTGCGAAATCTGGGTTTCGTCCTTGGACGCTTTTTTTACGATTCGCGAACGAAGGACTTCCGGCTTGGCCTGCAAATAAATGACCAGGTCTGGCGCGGGAATATCGGCCGTCAATGCTTCGTAGTAGCGCTCGTAGAGCTTTAGTTCTTCGTCATCGAGATTGAGGTTGGCAAAGATACGATCCTTCTCCATCAAGAAATCGGAGAGCACGGGGGCCGGCGCTTCGACGGCCAACGCTTCGCGAACGCGTTTTTGCCGTTCCATCAGAAAATACATTTGGGTCCGCAGAGCGGAACCGGGTTTTTCTTTGTAGAAGTCCGCAAGGAAGGGATTGTCTTCGCAATCGTAGATGCGACGAGCGTGCAGGCGTTCTGCAAGAACGCGCGCCAGGGTAGTTTTTCCAACGCGTAAGGGGCCTTCGATAACGATGAAACGGGGCGGCTGCGGGCCGCTTTGCGTGGAGGGTGCACGTTTTGCGGAGCTGGATTCGTTGGGCGCCATTCGTTTTTATGTTCGTAGCACAGCGCTATTGTGGAACTGCTAGGCCACGCTAATGCGCGTGATTATAGCAGAGTCATATCCGTCGTTGGGCTTGTTTGCGCGTTGTAAAAATCATTGAAAAAATGGCCAGGGGAATGGAAAAGAGACGAGCAAGCATTCAGGCGGAACCCTGGTTGAGGGCGTACCAGAAATCGGTAGTACGCAGGTCCTAGCAGAAAAAAACGGAAGATTAAGAACGAGTACCACTGCAATGTGACCGACGGGCCAGTGACACCTGACCGTGAGACCAGCACACTGGCTCTAGTTGCGAGCTGCTCGTCTGCCCCAACCGGACGCGCCGCAGGCAGTAAGGATTCACGAAGCTCGCGGCTACTGAGGTGGTTCATGGTTTTCGCAGCGCTACTCCTGTTGTGCTCCTTTCCGCAGAACGGAGACACACAAAAAACTGTTTCTGAAACGCCTGGACTTGTTGCAGAAAACCGCAACACGGATGCTTCCCTCCTCCCTCCGGACTCGCTGGCAGCAAAACCAGCATGGGTCGCGGCACCCAACGCCAAGGTAAGGACCGATGCCGAGCTGGCGGCAGAACCGGATCCTGCGCAGCCCGCATTTATGCCTGGAATGCCGCTTCGTGCTGCGACAAATCGCTATTCCGAATCACCGAAGCAGAGGAAGATTTGGTATGGACTTGTCGCCGCCGGCCACACCGCTGCCGTATTCGATGCGTGGTCAACCCGCCGCGTGCTTTCTGGAAATTATGGAACTGAACAAAATCCCCTGCTGCGTCCGTTTGCGCATTCAGGAGCGTTGTATGTTGCGACGCAAGTGAGTCCTGCAGTGATGGACTATCTGGGCAAGCGCATGATGACGAGCCGGAATTCGTTTGTCCGAAAAATGTGGTGGCTGCCGCAATCTGCCGGCGCGGGATTTTCATTCGCAGCTGCTGCTCACAATACGTCGATTGCCCGTTGATTTTTCCCTCGTGAAGACATTATCGAGTAACGATTACGGCTAAACTTTATTCGTACCGCAAGGCAACCATCGGATCTACGCGCATGGCGCGACGCGCTGGTACCAATACCGCCGCGATCGCAACAATCGTTAACAGCGACGCAGTGCATGTGTACGTGAGCGCGTCCGTGCGCGACACACCGTAGAGGTAGATTCCCGATCCGCTCCAGCCAATAGGACCGGTCGGAAAAAATCGTGTGAGCGCAAATGCGCCAAGGGTGCCCATCGCCAGCCCTGCGAGCGTGACTCCTAGCGTTTCGCGCAGCACCAATCTGGCAATCTCGCCGCGTGTCGCCCCGAGCGCAACGCGAATACCGATCTCTCTTGTGCGCTCCGAGACGGAGTACGAAGTCACGCCAAAGACGCCTACGACGGCGAGCGCGAGAGCAATGCTGCCAAAGGAAGCGAGCAGAGTAATCAGCGGCCTGCGCAGCGTAAGCGATTCGGAATCATGAATCAGTTGCTGCATGTTCCCCAGCTGCCACCGCAGCTGCGGGTCCACAGGACGAAGGCGGGTGCTCAGGTCCGCCGCCATATTCTCCATGTCGTGGGAAGCGTGAACGCGCAAGGCCAGACTCCAGCCTCCAGTAGGCAGGGTTTGCGCGAATGGAAAGTAAGCCAGGGCTCTCGAATCTTCCTCCGGATTGCGTTGCCGATAGTCGGACACCACGCCCACGATCTCTCTCCAGACCGTGGGCGAGTCCGCGAAGGCAACGTGATAGCCAATCGGGTTAGCGCCTGGGAAATACTGCTTCGCGAAAGTTTGATTGACGATGGCCACTGGGCTCGAGTCGTGACCGTCTGATTCATGGAACGGACGGCCCGCGAGCATACCGACTTTCAGAGTGGAAAAGTAGTCAGCGCTTACAGAGAGAAACCATATCTCCTCTTCAACAGGAACAGCCTTCGAGGAAGGCCTCTCGATTTTGAATTGGGTGCTGTCCGCGCCCTCCATCGGAAGAGAGTCGGTGATGCCTGCGGACTCCACGCCCGGCATTGAGCGGACGCGCTCGAGCGCGTCAAGCATCAAGCGAGTTCGCACGGGCACGTCTGCGTAAGCCGAGGCCGGCAATCTCACCGTGGCCGTCAGAACATTGCGCGGGTCGTATCCCAAGCTCGCGGATTCCACGTGCAAGAAGCTGCGGAACAATAGGCCGAAGCCGACGAGCAGTACCATGCCGAGCGCGATCTCAAATGCCACCAGAAGGTTGCGCGACCGCCGGGCTTGCGATCCGCCCACTGAGGTCGGCGCCGCGTCTTTCAAACTATCATTTAGATTCACGCGCGTTGCCTGCAATGCCGGGATCATCCCAAAAAACAATGCACTCAGAAGTGAGACTGCCAGGCTAACCGCCAAAACCCGACCTTCGATTTGTAGATAGGTTCCCGAGACCATGTCTGACGCGACCTTGGAGATGATTTCCTGAGACCACCTCGCAAGAACTAAGCCGAGGCTGCCACCACAAAGAAACAGCAGCGTGCTCTCGGTAAGGAGCTGCCGAATCATCCGCAGGCGCGAACAGCCAAGGGCCGCCCGTACGGCGACTTCCCGATGGCGCTTGACGGCACGCGCCAGAAGCAGGCTCGCGACATTTGCACAAGCGATCAGCAGCACAACTCCGGCCGCGCAAGCCATCATCACCAAGCCGTGGCGGGCATTTTGCCCCGTTGGTCCGGGCTGCAGGAACTCTTTCGAAAAATCCTCAACCATGAGGTGGCCGCTTCGGTCGTCCGAAGAACGGGCTCCCCGCAATTGCTGCGCGATCACTTCTACTTCCGAACGGGTTTGGTCCAGTGTCACTCCCGGCTTCAGGCGCGCTACGATCTCGACTCTAACCATCCCCGTCCTGAGTTGCCCGTGGCCTGCGTAGTCGCTTAGAACAAGAGGCGCCAATATCTCAATGTTTTGGTAGTAAGGTCCCAACGACTGTGGCAGTACGCCAACGACGTTTACCGCCCGGCGATTCAGAAGAATCTGTCTTCCGACGATGCTCGGGTCGCCGTGAAATCGAGTGTGCCAACAACGATAGGAAAGAATAACGGCCGTGTCCCGGCCAGCGGTCTGCTCGTCATCGAGAAAGTTCCGGCCGAGGATGGGCTGAACGCCGCGAGTAGGAAGCCAGTTTTGAGTTACAAGCAGCCCTGGCAAATCTTGCCAGGTAGCCTCGCCGTCGCCGTAGAAAAAATCAGCCCATCCGTTCCCCGAGACTTGCTGGAAAGCCTGGCCGTCCTTTCGCACTGCCAGGTATTCCGCTGGCGAGGGTGTGTGTAGGTCGCCTCCAGCATCCGTCGTCCACACATGGACCAGACGCTCCGGTTCGCGAAACGGGAGGGCGTGCAGGAACGCGGAATCTACCAGTCCGAAAGTCGCAGTGTTCGCTCCGATGCCCAGGGCGAGAGTAAGAACGGCAACAACGGTAAAGCCGGCGTTCTTCTGAAGTTGTCGAACGCCGTAGCGGCAATCGGATATCACAGAGCGGAGCCAATTGCCGATCCGCTGTTCGCGAACTTGTTCCTTCACTTGTTCGATACCGCCAAGTTCAATGCTCGCTGCACGCTGGGCTTCCTTCAGAGGCATGCCCGCACGAATATTTTCTTCTACCAACATCTCGAGGTGGGAATGAACCTCTTGGTCGAGGTCTACTTCCACGCGATGATTTGAAGAGAGACTTCGCAGGAAACTTCGGACTTTCACAATGAGCGGCATGCCAAACACCTCTCTATGACGCTTCCAAAGCTTGAGCAATAGCCCAAAAAATGTGGTCCCATTGCTTGGTTTCGACTTCGAGTTGCTTCTGTGCCGGCTTGGTCAGGTGATAGTATTTCGCGCGGCGGTTGTTTTCGGAGCCTCCCCAAAAAGAGGAAACGCAACCCTCTTCCTCCATTCGGTGCAGAGCGGGAAAGAGCGAGCCTGGCTTGACGGCAAATGTGCCGCCAGTGATCTGCTGGATTCTGCGAGAGATTCCCAGACCGTGCATCTCGCCAGCGACAAGGGATTTCAGGATCAGCATGTCCACAGTCCCTTGCAAAAGGGCTGTCGGTTCAGAGTCCAAGGCGTATCTCCTATCGGCACTCTATAGGAACAATAGCGATCCACATATAGAGCGTCAATAGGAAGCGTGCAAGCCAGTGGAATGCTTCCACAGGCTGCGAGGTGAAGCTGTGCTGCACCAAGTGGCAGCGTCGTGCGACCTGGTCTCTACTTCAGGTTGCCTGTCACTCGGAAACAATCGCGGGCATGGCCACGGCCCCTGAACGCTGACTTCAATGTCAAGCTGCTAAGCGCTTCTCCAATGCTAGCGAGCGCGGACATTTGTGGGTAAAGGCAAATGCAGCGTGGTTGAAGAATCTCGGGTTAGTATGCGCATCAGGCGGTTTGTGAACTCGACGCCTTCATAAAACTCTCGCACCCCGACACGCTCGTTAGGTCCGTGCTGCTGGTTGGCATCTTCTATGTCGAAGTACATCCCTTGCACGCCGTAGGACGGGACGCCTGCAAGACGTAGTGGGAGGGAATCACTGGCACCGATCTGGAGTACGGGCACGACCGGTACCTTGGGCCACATCTGGCCAGCGATTTGCTGCAATGCTGCTTCGAGTTCAGGTGCAGGCGATTGCGGTTCCGGCCGAGTCGCCAATTCTGAAACCGCTGCGACTTCTGACCCATCACCCCGCATCCGTATTTGAATTTGCTCATCTGCTATGGTTCTTTTCAATGTCTGGCCAATGAAATCGTAGCTATCGTCCGGCAGAATGCGACAACTAATGGAAGCCTCGGTGTCGGTGGGCAAGGCGTTCACCGCGAACCCACCCTTTATGACCGTGGGCGCACACGTAGTCCGAAGCTGTGCGTTGTATTCCGGAGACCCTGTCGCAACTCTGCGCGCTACTGCCGAAACATCATCATCGTTGCTGGAATCCGCGAGCGCACGCATATCGGACGCCAGCTGATCGGACTCAATTGCGCCCATTCGTCGCAGATAGGCTCGTGTGGAGTTAGTCAGGTGCACTGGGAACTCCAGATTATGTATGCGTACAACGGCTGCAGCCAGCCGCGCAATGGCATTATCGGGAGACGGTTGATCGCTATGTCCACCACGGCCCGTGGCGGAGAGTATCCACACAATGTGCGCTTTCTCATCGAGGTTGTAACCGAAGATCGCGTGCTGCCCTCGGCGATTATGGGCGTCGCCGATGTCGAGGTTTATGGAGTATTCCGCATCAATCAAAGATTTGCGGTTTTGCAAGAGCCACGTGATCCCATTGTAGTCTGCGCCTGATTCTTCTCCAGCCGTGAGCGCGACGATGATATCTCTGGCCGGACGGTAACCCTGTCGTTTCAGACGTATGAGATTGACCACCATGTCCGCACATTCATTCTTTACATCGAAAGCGCCCCGGCCGTAGAAGTATCCGTTGTGCTCGGTGAGGGTGAAGGGATCCGTGTTCCATTGATCGCGAGGGGCCGCGACCACATCGAGGTGAGCAAAAAATAGGATTGGCCGGCCCTTGCCACTTCCGCGCAACCTCGCAACCAGGTTCTTGTTGCTTCGTCCGGGGCCTGTGACTTCTACATCCTCGTTATTGAAGCCAGCCGCGCGAAGGCGGCGCGCCAGTGATTCGGCAGCGGGAGTGGTATCTCCGGATTCGTGAGTGGTATCGAGCGCAATCAGCTCGCCAAAGATCTGACGTGCGAGCTGGCTCCACTCGTTTGATTGCACATCAACCTGGCCACGTGCAGCAGTCGCTCCGACCATGAGCACTGCAAGAGTACTGCTCCATATCCTATTTCGAAGTTTGCGTATTGAAAGCGAATACTTCCCCCGGCACAACGCAACAGTCATGCTTTCTCCTTCGAGCCACCAATCATAACGTACGATTCCGGGGACATGGGAAGCGGCAAAGGGAATTTATCCTTTGATTCCCGGCCAATTCTCCAGACAATTTCTGGAGAATCCAGCTTGGTCACTGGAGCGACGGTTAACGCAAGCGACTTCCGCGGACTGCGGAAATTATCAGGAGCCTCGGGGCATAATTTCAAACTCGGCTTAGTCCTCTATGATTCTGAGAATACCGTCCCATTCGGCGAAAGCATGCTCGCTGCGCCGATCTCTTGCTTGTGGGGATAAAGAACTCGCGACAAGACTCTCTGTTGTTATGGAAAAAGGAGTATTCGGTCTCCGCACCGAATGCTTTTTGCAGGCAGCAAAAAACTCAGAGCCTAAGTCTATGAGAATCAGTCAGCACAAATAGATTTTTTTGCAAATCTTCTGGAAAATCCGATGTTGGACCCCAGTTGGACTCGAACTGAAAACAGAGGAGAGTGGCAATAGCTCGCAGCTTGTTGTAAATTAAGAGTCTAGCTTGCCCGTTCCCCGGTAGCTCAATGGTAGAGCATTCGGCTGTTAACCGAAGGGTTGCTAGTTCGAATCTAGCCCGGGGAGCCAAATCTTCCTTCTCTTTCAGTCACTTACAACCGTTCCTTTCTCGCGTTTAGCTCGGAAAGACCGAGTGTCATACCAGTGTCATGTTAAACGCTAGTTCACCAGACCGCGCTCGCCATACACCAGTTGATTCGCTCTTTCCATCGCTTCACGAACTTGATCAACCATGCCGAGCTGATAAAGGCGCTTGGTCTCCGGGCTTGTGGCGGTTTAACACCTGGTTAGGTATCTGAGCGACTGAGTTGTGCCTATATGGCGCAGGTAGGGTTGGGCTCGACGGAGCGGTACTTGCTTGTTGGTGCAGGGTTTGGGCCAATTGCCGGGACCGCCATGAACCTGACTACCACTCGAGTCCCCTCGATTTCATCGCCAGTCCTCCACTCGCAATCCGGAAACGTGCCGAAACTCCTTTACATTGCTCGTTACCAGAGTTGCCTTAAGGCTAAGCGCCTGTGCCGCTATGAGGGTATCCAGCGCGCCAATAGTCTTGCCGGAACTCTCGAGAGCCGCGCGCATCTTTCCATAAGAGTCGGTGACTCGTTCCATCCAGAGGAACGATGTCGAAGGGCGCCACGATCGCGGAAAGCAAATGCTGTTCGCGAAATCGAAGATGGGGGTGGCGAATGGCTCGCCGCTCGAGGCCATAGCGCAGTTCGCAGAGTGTCACGATGGATAGTCCAATCCTGCTCCCACTGTGGGTCACGAGTTTCCGTCGGATCGCGGGGGAATTCGTTCGCAGCAAGTCGATCCAAACCGTCGTATCGAGCAAGTACACGAGAGTTACTCCTCGGCTCCTCCGAGACGTTTGTCCAGCCCACGGCGCGACTTCTGAAATTGGTTACGTTCGAGAGAAAAATCTCGAGGGAATTCGTCCAAGGCCGTGAAGAATCCCGCCCAGCGATTCGCCGTCTTCGGCACGAGAAGGATGCCGTTGCCGAGACGCTTGACGTAAACGCTGTCCCCGGTGACGCGGTATTCCTTTGGGAGCCGCACCGCCTGACTGCGTCCGGTCATAAAGACCTTTGCTTCGGCCACTCTAACGGCAGCAACGTTCGTCTCTCGTTTTTTGCGGTTCTTTGCGGAGCGTGTCATTGGTCGCCCTTCGTATCGTGATATCTATCATATGATTCCTACCATCGCCCGGTGTGTCAATCTACGGCATTTTCTTGTATCAAACCTCTTTAGAAATGTCGCTTTTTCGTGCCGTTCCCGACGCCGTCTTGCGGATGAACTGTCAGACTTACCAGAAGCAACGCCACGCAATAGAGGCATGCGAAGCTTGTCAGCGCGGGAAACCTAGGCCATTTTTCCGACAGCCACGAAATTCGATGAGATATGCGCATTCTCCGAGTTCGTCTTGCGATGTCCCCTCTTCGGACAAGAATGAATCTACCACTTTTCATGGCTAAGTCGGCAAATCGGAAATGTGCTTTTCGGGCCGATCCATTTGTACAAATACCGCGTTTACCAGGCGCTGACCAGTTGCTTGCAAGTGCTCTTTACTGTCGGGAGCCTTAGGCCACAATGATTGAAAGTCCGAACGGTATTTGCAATTCCCTGAACATTTCCAAACTTTGATAAGGCACTTCGACTCCCGCGTGGTCGCAGTTGCTCTGATAACCTAAGAACACATCCACCGTTAGGTCTTGCTTGAGATGAAGGAGATACTCCTTGCGGTCTCTGAAGGTATTCCAAAGCGTGTCGATATGGACGTGAAGAGGCTCGGTTTTCTTCACCGGAGCGTTATACATCCACATATCGACTTTGTGCGGCGGCAAGTTCTCTCCCCAACCGCGGTGGCCCTTTCGATCAGCGCCACTCGGCGTAACGCCAAGGCGTTGCGTGATTTCGTCGAGGTCTGGAATGGTTCCAAAAATTCGTAGAGTGGCGCTGTACTTGAAATAGACCCTTTCTTCCTGCCCTCCGCGGCTCGAACTGTCTGGCGGTGTGTGGGCACTTTCCTTGTTGCCTATTTCGCTCACACTTCCTCCGATGTCTACGCAGCTTTGCACTATCCATACGCATTCTACTCGCTTCGTATTGCCTAAATAAGAAAACCCTTTTCGCAACTGGAATCTCACTGGACGATAAGTCGGCTTATCGGAAATGTGCTTTTCGCGCCGATCGACTTATACGATTAGCGTTTATCGGGACCTTGGTGCGAAGGCCGGGGGAATGGGTTCGTTTGGCCGAGTTTCTAGCCAGAGTTTTAGCAAATACGAGCGCATTACTTTCGGTGCGTCCTCAGAAGTAATGATGTCTTTCTGGTCCGGCAGAGAAAACCACACATTACTTCTCGAGTAAGCCAAGAAATATCCGCCTTCATCTCTTCCAATCGTGACTCGGGGTGGCGCAGGGTTGTATCGTTCGAGGCCGTCGTGGCTATCGCACGTCGAAAAGATGATATGTTGCATTGACTGACCAGCACGAAAGTACTTATCCAAGCTCTCTTCGACTCCGGTGCGAATGACTGAGAGCATGAACAACTTCCATTCTTTCCAAGTATCGTTTTCCGGAAATGTGTGAACGAACGCAAGTATCTTCGTCCAACTGTTTTGATTGCTCGTCATCATTTCGAGTTTGATCATAGTGGGCTTAGTATTGCAGAGGGATGTTGTCGAGAACTAGTATCCACTTTACCGGTAAACGCTAATCAGGGACTTGATGGCGTAATATACGAACTCTTTTCTGGAGAAAGAACTGATGTCTCTAAACGCCGCATCGCTGTCAAACGATGAGAAAGCCAAACTCTTGGCTAGGCTCGCCAATACGCTCACTATCTGCGCACGGGATACGTATGAAGTCGGCACAGAGAGTGTGTTGCAGCCGACAGTTCTGCGTGCCTACAACGAACTCTTGCACCGCGTGACAGGAGCCGTACGGGACCATTTGACCGGAACCGAAGGATATTCCTTTGAAGGCATTCTCGAAATGACGCGTGCATTCGGAGAAAAGAATCATCGGTCCTCTGAAATCAAATGGGCCTTAGAACAGGTCGCAAAGAAACCGGTCAGCGGAAATTAGTATCCACATCTCCGGTAACCGCGTGAATCAGGACTTATGGACAACCCCGTTGACAATCGCAAAGAACTGGCCTCAGAGTGATTGGGGTCATGCCAAATCGCGCCATCGAAATTCACGATTCAGTCCTCGCCGCAGTTTCATTCGCGCACGGCGAAGCGCAACTCCATTTCTCCTCTGTGTATATCCACCAGAGTGAAGGTGTACCGCTCCGTGACGCTGGAAGTGGCTGGGTTCAGAAGGCGATACTTCGGATACAGGATGCAAGGGTGGAAGGTGCGTTTTCGGAGTTTCCTGTGGATTTGAGTAGCGGCCGGATTCAAATGGGACAAAACATTTTGGACAATGAGATTCCGGTGCCACTACGCCACAGAGGCGCATTTGAGCTGCGCTTACAGGCAAAGTGGCAAGGGCAAATAGTTGTTTCTTTCAAGGGCAGTGGTGCTGAATTAGAATTGCTCGGTGAGCCGGAATATGTAGAAGAGTTTCGCCCGTAACGAAAGTAGCCGCACCAATGTACTGTGAGTCACTTCTCCGGTAAGCGCAGGTGCCAGAGTTCAGAGATCCGGAGAACTTCCCTATTTCTTGGGCCTTGATTCCGGCGGCACCAGGCCGTTGATCCGGTAGTAGACCACCAGCTGGCCATAGTGTTCGTTCGAATGCCCGATCAGGCCGTAAGCTAGGTCGTACAGCCGGTCCAGATGCGGCCCGCCATCATCGACCGTTTCCATCAAGCCTTTGTCGCCCTTGGCCCTGATCTCCGCGGCGCCGTCTTCCACGCACTTCGTCACAAAGGCCACAAGATCCGCCCGGGTCTTCACGCCGACGTCCTTAGGGTCGTCGGCGTAGCTTAACGGCCGCGGTCTCTTCCCCGCGGCGGTATCCGTGAAGAAGTACATGGACGCCGAAGCATGTACCAGGTTCGCGACAAACGTCCGAGATTCCGCCTGCGGCTTGTACGAAAACTTGTCCTCCGGAAAATCCTGCGCCATGGCAATCAATTTCCGTCCGATGTCATTCCACGCCTCCTGCACGCCTTCCGACTGGCTGGGAGCCGGCCCCGGGGCTTGCTTCGGGGCTTTCTGCGCCCGCAGGGGAGCCAATGCAAAACCCACAGCCAACCATACCAACGCAAATCTGGAAAAACGTTTCATCGCTTTTCTCCTTTGAGCGTTGAGGCGAAGGGCTTCCTATCCCCCCTTCAGATGTATCGCCTCTCCGGATGTTTCACTGAAGTGGGAAAAAGGCAGGCCAACCGGCCCTTGGCCGAATGCGCCCAGCGACCAGTGTTTACCGGTCTCAATATTAGTCCAGCGAAACGAGCTAGTGTTTACTCTGTCCATCAACTCGACACCAAAATAGCAAATGATTGCGAGGTCAACTCCACCGTCCATCAATCCAAAAGAGTTGGCTGCACTCACCATACAGTCAAACTGCTTCAGTTCCTCGAACTTCCCGTTCACTATTTCAACCTGGGACAGGCCGCGGAACTGCTTTTGCCAGCATTCGCACAACTCACGCTTTGAGTCGACCAAATCAATTTAGGAACCGGTGGTGAGTGGGACTGGGATGATTTCTGTTCGCACAAAATAACCGACCAAGAATTGGACTCGGTGCGACTTCGCTGTTCTAATCTGAGCGCCATCTATCCACCAGAGGAAAAGGGACATTATTGCAGCGAAGCCGGGTTTGAGATTATGCGAGCGATGGTGACCGAACTCCGCGCCACAAGATAAATCGGCCGCGATTGCTAGTACCGACTTTACCGGTTTCCGCTGCGTTTACCTGGAATTAGGCGATTCACTTCCGATTTGCCGACGATTCGTCCATCGTGGATTGATTGCTATGTCATCGCTAAGGAGAAGGACGCGAGGCGACGGCCTCCTAGGACGTCAAACTTGGAAAAGCCTTAGGAAACACCAATACGCCCAATTCAAGCGGAATATTGCCAAGAGTCAAGACGAATGGCACACGATCAATAATTCGCTGATGTGTGAACGGCCAAAGAGCCCAAGCAGCAATCAGCAGCCAGGCGGTCAGCAAGATGAACCACAGCAGAGTGGGATGTGAATGCTCGAAATTCATTCTACTTGAGGCACTCTTCCTTGATTCGTCCCAATAAATGATTCCAGGCTACATCCTCGGTCGCCAACATTGTACTGCGGCCTCCATACTGTCAAGGGTGAGCCCCCAGTTCGAAATCACGTTCGTTCTGGGTGGGCCACGCTGAGGCCATGAACGCGAGCCGTGGCGGCTATCATGCCGTCCTTGTTGGAGTCGAGTATAGTGGTTCGGCTGTTAACCGAAGGGTGGCTAGTTCGAATCCAGCCCGGGGAGCCAAACTTCTCCTTCCTCTTCTTTGAATGGTTCCATCAACAATCACGAAAAACTACAATCAGGGCTATGGAATCTTCCTCCGAAGAGAACTCAATATTTGGCGGCCACACTGAGCCCTTGTCAGAAGCCGAGATAGGTGAACTATCGGACGCGCTTTACGCGTTGGCCGTGAACGGAATCGCCGTTCCGAAAGACCTCTTACGCAACGCGCACACAGGAGACATTGGTACAAGCCGCCACTATGGCCATGCCCTTGATGCCATCCCGCCCGCCCTGGACCGACTGGGTGCTGATCGCGAAACGATAGTTGTCGGATTGCTTCGCCGGTTCGAGCAGACAGTCCGCGATCACCATGACCAAGTGAAGAATCGCAGCAAAGGCGCTGCTCTTGATCGGGAGATCATGCAGCGTTACTTCGATGTGGTTTACCTCGTGGGCGCCGCGAAGCCCAAGACAGAGAAGTCCGTGATCCAAGTTACGAATTTCCTGCGATCAGACAAGCAGGAAGTACACGAAAAGGCTTCTGAGATGCTCCAAGGGGCCCCTTACTTCCCTGTAATCATTGACCGTTTGATTGAGAACGTGGCCACTCACGGCATTCGTCAGTGGCCTAACCGGCAATCGCGTGCGTTAGCCTCTTTTGTTTACGTAGCGGAAGTTAGGCTTCGCCTAATGAATTGCTTTCATTCCGATGAGGAGAATCTGCGCAATATGGCGGTGATGACATTTTCTTGTTTGAAGGAAGACGCTGGGCCGGAAGCTGAGTCAGAGTTGTTTGCCATCGCCGAGAGTGATGAAAACAAGTTACAGTCGGCGGCCCTGGACGGACTTCGCGTGATCACCCCGCGAAGCTCCAGACTAAGACAGCTCGCGTTGCGCCTGATCCACTCCGACAAGTACTGGGTACGCGGCAATGCTATCGCTTGCCTGGAGGCATTCCAGGACCGCGACTCAAGGGTCGCTCTGCTATCCGCCCTTCTCGACGAAGGCGGAGCCGATTTCGATAACGCAGGCGCGGCCGCCAAGCTGCTTGAGAAGATGCCGCTCGATGCAAGCGAGGTCCTGGCACCTCTCATGGCTACGTTGGAAACTTTGCTCGAGCGAGAAGACAGATTGTACGGACAACGGGCAGGCTTTAGAGCGGAGGTGCAGGTGCTCGCGGACGTCTTCAAAGTTGCGGCGGAGGTACGCGGTGAAACCGCAGACAGCTTGGGCGTCCTGTCCTATGCAAGTCCGGAGACTCTTCTTGCCGTTGCGCGAATTTTCGGTCGCCTTGGCGCAGCGGCACATCCAGCGGTTCTCGTGATCGAGAATTGTTCCATGCGTCCCTATGTTGCAGGATCAAGCGATGGAGAAGAATGGCGGAAAATCCTAGAAGCAATCAGAAACGGTGAAGACAGATCCGAGTAGCGCCTATCTCGGGGTTTGCGTACCAAGTTAGGTGAACCACAGCTCTGGCCCCTCTCGAGTTGATTCGCACACGGCCGATGCTGCCAGATCGAATGTGATCGAAGTCATGTTCGGCGCGAGCGCGACTAACGGCGCGTCCACTCCATTTTTTCCGCGGCAGCTGTAATGAATCATCCCAAGGCCGTAAACCGAAAGCTGAAGCGGCTACGGTTTTCGATCCTGTTTCCTGGTGGGTTTTCGGTCCCGCACGGAATGCGGCGCTGGATTCTCCAGGGTCCGTGTACCTGGTATGTGTTTCTTGCCCCATCGCACATACGCGAGCAGAACGTCACCTAGGGCTTTTCCCTTTTCCGATAGCTCATAAGCGTAGCGCACGGGATGCTCCTGATACGCAGACTTAGCAATGAGGCCCGCCTCTTCCAATCTTTTCAGGCGGTCGGCAAGAATGTTGGTGGGAATGCCTTCGGGCGAATTTTGCAGCTCTCCATAGGTCACATTACCCCGGAGCAAGTCCCGAACCACAAGCAACGACCACTTGTCGCCAACCAGATCGAGCGTGCATGCGACAGCGCACGGCGAGCGCAGAAAACCGCGCGCATCCGTTTTTGCTTTTATCTTTTTTGGCGTCCTTCTGGAGTGAGTGACTTGCATAGTGAAAGTTAGTCTGCTATATTTCCATGTAACTTGCAAAGTGCAAGTGACTATGAAAAAGGGAGCGAAGTCATCATGGCGAACACCGTCTTATCGCGCGTCGATCAGTCCAAAGTTCCGGCGGTTTCCGGCATGGGCACTTTCGTCGCCGTCTTCTTTTTGGCTTGGTTGGCGCTCATTCTTGTCCTCGGCTCGCGCGGGGTGTTCGTCGCGCCGCGCGGAGCGCCACCGCTCGCACTACTGATCGGCCTCTTGGCCCCCCTCAGCCTGTTTCTCGTCGGATATCGGGTCGTCCCGCCACTGCGGGAGTTTGTTCTTTCAGCTGACCTTCGCCTCATTGTGGGGATGCAGGCGTGGAGATGGGCGGGCTTCGGGTTTCTGACCTTGTACACCTACGGAGTCTTGCCTGGAATCTTCGCTTGGCCTGCGGGGCTGGGCGATATGGCGATCGGTGTGACCGCTCCACTGGTGCTGGCTACTCTTCTGCGCCGGCCCGGTTTTGCGGCGGGCAAGAGCTTTGTGGCCTGGAACGTTTCCGGCATTTTGGACCTCACCGTGGCCGTGAGTATCGGGGCGCTCGTCCCGCTGCTTGCTCCCAATTACTACGGAGCTGTTTCAACGGCTCCTATGACACAGCTGCCGCTGGTACTGGTTCCGACATACTTGGTGCCGACATTCTTGATACTGCACTTGACTGCGCTGTTTCAGGCGCGACGTCTCGGCAGATAAGCAACGCGCTTATCACTCAGAACTCACAGATATGCGCCGAAGTCCGCTCGGGGAGGCCAAACCTCCTCTTGCCGTAATCAACAAATTGGCAATGGACAATCCGGAAGTTGGCTAGCCGTCAGGTCACTAACACGCGCCAGCAGCGACCGACCAAGCGCTTGCGAGAAGGACTTGGCGGATTTGCGTCCAACTGTTGCTTAAATATGGAGGATTGCGACAGCAGCCGCGTTTGTTCTTGTTGCGGTCGTAGGCTGGTTCGGAATAAAGCAATACCATTACAGCACTGGAGAAGCCTGACGCTCACCGACGGCACCAGACATGAAGGCCACGCGTTAACGGAACTTGGCTTCAAGATACAGCGAGAGCATTTTGGTGAATTCCGCGGTCACGGGCGCGCGTCGGTTTGGAGGGGCCGCAGCGATCACCGACAGAAAACCCTTTCCCGTTTCCACGACGACGTTGGCAATGAGAAGCGCTTCTTCGTGTGAAAGCGTCGGCTTTTTTGCCTGAAAAGCTTGTACGAAAGCCTCTCGCAAAATTTGTCGGGCTGCGGCGCTGCGAGAAACTTTGATGGGGGCATCACGAAGGATGAAATAGGCTGGCCGTCGCTGAGAGAATTCCCTTGTCCGGTCGATCAGCGACTCTACGAACTTGGTGGTGGTTAGGGTGTGCGCCGACGCGATGAGCGACGACCAGTGCTGCTCAATCTCGACCGTGTACCTGGCGAGCAGCGACGCAGCCACTGCCGCTTTGTCGGGGAACCAACGGTACAGCGCTCCGATCGAAGTCCCGGCCCGTTCAGCTACGGCGGTCATGGTCATGGCGTCGTAGCCGACTTCGACAAACAGCTGTTCCGCAGTATCCAAAAACAACTGATGTGTTCGTGCGGCCCGCTCCTGTTGGGGGGTCGGTCGATTTGGACTTGACGAAAGCGAGGTCATCCTCGTATTCTAAACTAGAAAAAGCGAGGCTATCCTCGTTTTCTGGAGAAGGCTATGAACAAAATAAAACTCGACCCCGAAACTTCCGCCCTGATTCTCATCGATCTGCAGCACGGGATTGTGGCGCTGGAAACGAGCCCGCATCCGGCGTCCTCAGTCGTCGCAAAAGCAGCGTCGCTTGCAGCGACATTTAGAAAGCACAGTTCGCCGGTCATCTATGTTCGGGTGGACCTCGCCAACATGCTCGAGGTTCCCGCCGATCGCTCTCACGGTGATCCCAAGAATCCTCCGCCCGCAATCGCTTCGGAATTGGTTCCTGCCGCCGGAGTGCAGTCGGGCGACCTCGTCATCACCAAACGCCATTGGAGTGCATTTTCTGGGACCGATCTTGAAGTCATGCTCAAAAAATCCGGCCGGACGACACTGGTTATTGGTGGCATCGCCACGAACTTCGGGGTTGAGTCTACCGCCCGGGCTGCGGCAGGGCTGGGGTTCAGTGTCGTATTCGTCGAAGACGCCACAACCAGCATCGACGCGCAGGCGCATGAGTTCGCTTTCAACACGATCTTTCCCTTACTCGGACGAGTTCGAAAGACGTCCGAGGTGATTGAAGCCCTTCCCTAACTCAGTACCGCGGACTCGATGGGAACCGCCACGCGCCCGTCACGGTCTGAGCGAGGACGTTGAAGAAAGCAACGAGAGAATCATGGACAGAACAATGGAAGTGGGAGTCAGAACAACAGAATCTGCCAAGAACCTGTTTGGATTTCGCCTTATTGCTCCTCTTGCGTTGGGATCAATGCTCAATCCCGTCAACTCGACGATGATTTCGACGGCCCTGATACCAATTGCGAGGGACTTCCACGCCACCGTCGCCCAGACGAGTTGGTTGATTGGTGGCCTCTATATCACGAGTGCCATCGCCCAACCCACGATGGGACGACTTGCAGATTGTCTCGGCGCGCGCCGCGTTTACCTTGCGGGATTGTATTTGATTGCTCTTGCGGGCATCGCAGGCATCTTTGCGCCATCACTTCGCGCGCTGATATGGGTACGGGTTCTCTTGGGGATTGGTACATCCGCAGCCTACCCGACCGCAATGAAGATTCTTCGGAACCAAGCGGCAATGAATACTTGGGTTGAACCCAGGATGGCGCTGGGTATTCTGTCCATGAGCGCGTTATCGACTATGGCGGTGGGACCAGCTCTCGGAGGGATCCTGACCGGTCTCGGCGGGTGGAGGACGGTTTTTTCCGTGAATCTTCCTCTCGCCTTGGTCGGGATACTGCTTGTGTTTATGTGGATTCCGAAGGACGAAACAAAGCCCAGTGGGTTTGGGAAATTCGTACGGGAAATTGACTTCGTTGGGATCGCGTTTTTTACCGGGTTGCTTCTTACTGGCATGCTGTTCTTAAACAAAGTCTCTCACCCGAATTGGTCGCTGCTGGTTTTGTTTGTCGTCCTTGGAATTCTGGTTGTCTTTCATTCGCTGCACAAGAACAATCCATTCATCGATATCCGCATGCTTGTGAACAACCTTCCACTGACTGTCACGTATCTGCGCTACGGGACATTCTCTCTGATGGTTTACTGCATGCTTTATGGATTTTCCCAATGGTTGCAGAGCGGTCCAGGCCTGAGCAGCACGAAGGCGGGTCTCCTCACACTGCCGATGTCGGTCCTAGCTGCAGTTTCCGCTCTGGTCGGAGGACGATTGAAAACCATTCGAAATCCTCTGATCTTCGGAACGGCAGGTCTGCTCTTTGCAGTCGGATGCATCGCCGTGATTACAAGCGGAACAACAACGCTGCTCCTCGTCCTCTTGGTTCTTCCGTTTGGCATTCCCCAGGGAATCTGCTCGAACGCAAATCAGGCGGCGGTGTATGCGCAGGCGCCCCAAGAGGAACTCGGAACCGCAGCCGGGCTGTTTCGCACTTCGCAGTATGTAGGCGCGATCCTGGCTGCAAGTTTGCTTGGGTTGCTCTTCGGAAAGCACCCAACCGATCACGGTATGCATACTCTTGCCTGGGTCATGGTCGTATTAAGTGCCGCCCTACTCATTGCGACTGTAATGGATCGCACGTTGCCGCGCGCGGCCGTCCCAGAGATGGCGAGTTAAGCTTACACAGGGGAGGCGCGGGATGCGCTTCGCAACTTATGAGAGCAATGGGGCGTTGTTACTGCTGGCAGTGAAGTTAGGGATTCAATTGTGAGTGGAAGAACTCTCAAAACCCCAAGTCACATCTCCCCTAGATGAACTAGGAATATAGTCCGCACTCCCCGAGTGCGTCAAGGAGTATGGTGTGTTTTGAGCCGGTGCAGCCGGTAGAGCGGGGCGAACAATTCGGCAAAAAGTTTCATGTCTGTCGCCAGATTGTTAACGGGTAGGACGGTCTAGCTCGATAATCTCTGTCCGCAATCCCGAGCAGCTAAACTATTTCCAGCAATCCGCAATTCTTCTGGGTGGCATTTCCGCATGAAAGGGATTGTCATTTGTTGCGGCCTGGCAACACTCCATCGAGCTTCATCAGGTGGACCAGACGAGGAGCGATATGCTTGGTTCAATTTGGTGGAGTTTACTTTGACGTTGGGGAGGTGATCGCTTTTAAGCACCTTTGCCTTGTGTTTCCTTATAGCCGCTGCTGTATCCCTCCTGGTGTCCACCTTTTTTGCCGCGACGATACGATAGCCAACATGGCAATAAAACGAAAGTTCCACCGAAAAGCACGACGTCAATCAAACGCACAAGCCAGCGAATTGGAAGGTCCATATGTCCTCTGAGTGGAAGGATAGTATCGAATTGGTTTATGATGCGCCACGCGCAGAGGCGTACGAGTTGGCGCTAGTATTCCAGTCTTGTTTTCATCAAAATCGGAAAGGCCTGAATTGAAACTCTCCTATGAAGAAAGTTTCTCTCGTCTAAAAGAACTTCTCGATATTTTTGGCGACCCCACTCCCAGTGTCACTTCGACGCCCCGCCACGATGACGACCCGATGGGCCCCAGCATTTTTCGCACCATGTCTGAAGACGCAAATCTCGAAAATCTAACCATGCCGGGTCTGTTCATAGGCCGCTCTGAACTGGTTCGCGCTTCCTTCAAAGCCTCCGAGCTTCCACTTTCCAACTTGACCTGGAACGACTTTACCGATTGTGATTTCTCCAACTGCAACCTTTCCCAGTCCGATCTCCGCAGCTCCATTTTTGTGCGCTGCAATTTCGACAACGCCAATCTCGCAGAATCCGACCTCCGCCGGGCCACCTTTGAGGGCTGTACCTTCGCCAATGCCTCTTTCCGCAACACAAAGCTCTACGCTCGCAAAAAGAAATTCGGCTTATTCAAGTCGGGAGACGATCAAACTTCCCTGCCTCTAGCCAAAACCCAGAAATCAGAAGTTGCCTGGTCCGATCTGGGTCCCGAACCTGAAGGCGGCTAGCTATCTCAACTGCTGCAAAGCGGCCTGTATAAGCAGATTCGCGCTCCGCTCAACTCTCCTGCGTCGTTCCTCTTCGGTGATCTTCGGCGGTTCCGGTCCTCTCGCTGCTTCAAACTTCTCCGCGATCTTTTCTTCTTTTTCAGTCTCTCCTCGATTACCTTGATGAACCACTCCCTTCCTCGAATGAATTCCTTCAAGCGCGGCTTGTGCCTTCGCTTTACGGACCAAATCGGAACCCCCGAATTGTACAGGCCCTTCCGGGCATGCTTTTGAACAGCTTTTCAGTTCCGGGTTTGTCTTTTACACCCAGCGGGCGTGTCACCGGCGACATGGCGAACACCTTCACTTTGTCCCCGATCCGAAACTTCGGCTTAGCCACAGGAAAAATACTGCAACCCTTTATGGGCGATTGCGGCATTTGCCGCCGAATCTGTGTTGAAATGTAGCGTATGGCCGCGATGCAAACGCACCTCGAAAAGAGAAGCCGGATACTGGGTTGCATACTCGGTGGCGCTCTGGGAGACGCATGGGGAGGACCATGGGAGGGAAACCCGGGGCGCTTGGCTTTTCAAATACCATTGCGGTCATCCGTCTCCGATGACACACAACTTACCCTGGCCACATGCGAATCGATCATTGAGAGCGGAGGCGTTCACACCGAACGTCTCGCATCCCACCTCGCAAAATGGTTCGCAACAGGGCGTGTTAGTGGAATTGGTGCAAGCACTTTGAAGGCGATGCGAGACTTGGTTGCCGGAGTGCATTGGGCACTGGCAGGTAGCCGCGGAGAGTATTCTGCCGGAAACGGTGCAACGATGCGGATAGCGCCGCTCGCCTTCCTGTTGGATCCCGCAACGCCTGCCGACCGGACAGTGATTCGGGACGTTTGTCGAATTACCCATCACAATGACGAGGCTTATGTCGGCGCACTCGCCGTTGTCATAGCAATTCGGTTCATTCTCTCAGGCGTTTGGTCGCACGAGAACAGTCTTTTGGTTGCGGTTGCGGATTCCGTTCCAGATTCAGCGGTACGCGACCGCATCAACCAGTTTCTTGCTCTGACTCTTGCTCCGTCAGAGGGTGCGTCTCAATTCGGTGCTAGTGGATGGGTGGTGGACTCCGTGCCTTGGGCTTTGTACTGTGCCCAGTTTATTGCGGAGAAGCCTTTGTCGGTGGTCTTAGCACAGACGATTGAAGTGGGCGGCGATACAGATACCATTGCTTCAATTACGGGCCAGATTGCCGGGACTGCAGCGGGTGTTCCTCCCGATTACGCGGGATTTTTCTCCAGAATCACCGGAGGCGACGAAATCATCCGAGTTGCAGAAAGTTTCGCGGATTTTCTGGGCACTCGGCCAACTGCCGAGTAGAAAGTATAGATATATGGACAGTAAAGTTGCTGCGATGCGATTTTGTGGTGCACTCGCAATACTTGCCGTGGTTCTCTGCTGTGTTAACGCTGCGAAGGCGCAGATTATCGAGGGCCGCCAGGTCAATGGCAAGACGGTGATGTGTACGCATACCGGCTTATTTAGCGACCTGAAAGATTGCGGCGCTCGGTCCGATTGGTACGCAACCGTTTTCGTGGGATCCATTTCCGCGATTACCCAAGCCGAGAACGACGAAAGGGAAATTCAAATTATTCCCGAGGAAGTATTCCACGGAAATCCGGCGAGCTCCCTGACTGTCACGACCTCGCAGGGGGCCTGCCTGCCGAAGATCGAGGTCGGGGATCACTGGCTTTTTTTCTTGCGCCAGAAAAAAGATAAACCCATCGTCCTCGATTATTACGGGAACGACAGCCTGCCTGTCGCTGATGCACAGAAGCAGATCGAGACTCTCCGCCGCCTGAAGAATATCGGGAATTTCGGCGTCGTGCGCGGCACTGTTATGCGGAAGTGGGGCGAAGGGAAAACGGTGCCTAACGCGCATGTGGTGGCGCGGCGGGAATCCGATGGCGCTCAATTTGCTGCTAGTTCCGATGCGGACGGAAGGTATGAATTCGCGCCTTTGCCTCCCGGCGAGTACAAGATTACTGTGGACCCCGTCGGCTCGTATCAACCCGACGACTCAAGCGCCAGCGTGACTGGCGGAACCTGCTGGGACGTGCTGCTAAGCCGGTCTCCGCACGGGGAAATTGGCGGCCACATCCGTCATGCTGATGGATCGACCGTGCCGAATGTAGGCGTCGTAATCATGAGCGCAGACAACTCGTGGTATCTAACGCGCACGGCTGATGCAGATGGACATTTCAGCTTTGGCTCGTTAGAACCCGGACAATACGTGGTGGGAATTAATCCGCCCCGCGGAGGGGCCATGGAGTTCGGGAGTGGCGCTGGCCAGGGGGTGACTCCTCCGACTGCGTCGATGTACTACGGCGGCGCAACGCAACGTTCGGGTGCGCTCGTGATCACGCTCACGGCTGACGAGAAGCGCGATGACTTCGACTTCATTGCTCTCCAGCAGTAGCAGCTCTTATCGGCATATATCCTTATCAGTTGGGTTGGCGGACACTTGCCTTTTGGTCCGAAATCGATTTGTCGGTAAGCGCTTAAGCAGGCACAACAGAAGAGTTTTTTTGTGCGCGCGATGAGTCGTGCGAAAATTCAATTGAGGTCTTCAACGGCCATGTTCGATGTGGATTCGTTAAATCCATTGGCGCGAAGAACTTGGACAGCTCTGATTGGTGCACGTCCAGAATGGGCCGAGTTGCTTGGTACCTGCGGAGAGGACGACCTTGAACTTGCAATCGCGGCTCCAGCTGGGTCAAACGCTGGGTATCTCGTTGTTTTCACTGTCCAAGGTAAGGATTTGTGGATACGGTTTAGCCCACCCCGTATGTGTTACTCCGTTGACGACGAAACAGAAATGCTCGATGTCATCGATCAAATTCTGGCGGAGACAGTATTATTTGCGGTGGTCATGCGAGGCGACGGATGGGTTGAAACGACACTGATAAGACGGGCAGTGCCGACGGACGTTCCGCAATTAGGTCCGAACGAAGTCGCTCACATCGTTTCGTGGTCTGGAAACTACGACGAAACGATTCAACCAGGCGAATCGGTATGAGCCGCCTAATAAGTCTTATCTGCAGCCGGATGGATTTGTTCGGCCAGGGCGTTTACCAGGACGTATTCCCTGTTGGAAAATCTTAATCTCTTATTTTCGGAGCCATGTGGTTGTTGGGCTATAATCCAGGAGAGATTCATTCAATTTCTTGGTAACCCTCTTTCAACATCTGTTCCCAGGCAGGTGAGTCCGTGGCTCAACTCAGACTATCCGTTCGGTCTTTATTTCTCTTACTCATCTTTGTTGGCGTTTCCTTTGGAAAAGATCCGCCAGCTCAAGTGACGGTCTGGCCTGCCTCAGGCCAACCGGTTGTGCGTTTTAGCTTTGGCAAGTTTAGGGAATCTGGTTCGTCCGGCAAACAGCACAGCTATACAATCGACGTTACTGCGGAAAATCTTTGGGGCAAGAGGATTTCTAACGCCAACTTTTCGCTTTATCTCTTCGACAAGGACAAGATAAGAATTGGCGAAGGGTGGATCTCAATCAGTGACGTTGCGCCCACACAGGTGCTGAAATTTCAAATCTTTGCTCAAACATCCGGAACTCCCGTATCAACGGTACTCAGTCCTCGGTCCCTTCCACCGGAGCTGCAGGCGTACCTTCCGCCGAAGACGATTTCGATAACAGTGAACTCCGTGCCGCAGGGAGCCTCACTAAAAGTCGACGGTACTGAGGGAGGGGTTACGCCGAAGATCGTTCAAGTTGCGCCTGGAAAGCACATGTTGGAGTTCAGTAAGGACGGATTCAACAAAGGACATTTTCCGCTAGAGATCACGCCCGACGATGCATCTGGAGGCAGCGTGAGCTACGAACTCGGATCATCGGCTCACGACTCTATAGAGCTTCGCGACGGGTCCGTTCTGAGTGGGGATGTGGAATCGGTGTCAGCAACAGAAGTCTTAATAAGAATCGGCGGGAATGTTCAGCGTTTTGATCGAAATCAAGTAAAGCGGATCGGTTTGGTTCCTCGCGAGACCTCATCGCAGTAGCAGCATCATGACTGCCTAAGTCCCGGTAAGCCTAATCGGGAACTTGGCAAGCAACCGCGCCGCCGGGCAAGAACAAACCGTTTCGAGTGCTGCTGAACGCGGATTCGCCCTGGCCAGCAGCGAAGCCTCAGGTAGTTAAACAAACACAAGAAAAAGCTTGACAGGTAGGCTAGTGTTATAGTTATGTATAACAGTAGATGACGTGCAGCGGTCCGATCACAGCGGATCGCTCGCAACTGAATCCGCAGGAGAATGAAGCCATGAAACGCTTATATTTTGTGTTGTTCGTTGTTCTGATGTCGCTCTCCACAGTGGTTTTTGCGCAATCCGACGCGCAAAAGCCCTCCGTGGCTTCTGTGCCGTCCGAGGCGCAGAAATCCTTCACAGCCATGAAAAGCCTGGCGGGAGAGTGGGAAGGCCCGGTCACCGTCCGGGAGATGCCGGAGATGTCCGGCGGCAAGCCGATGCACGCCTCGATGCGCGTGACCTCGCGGGGAAATGTCCTCGTGCACGAGTTCCAGGAAGCCGGTACGCCGCTTGACGCGACAAAGTATGACCATCCGGTCACGATGCTTTATGTGGATGGAGAACAGTTCACGCTGATTCACTATTGTGACGCCGGGAACCGACCGCGCATGACCGGCAAGATGTCGCCCGACGGCAAGACGGTCGAGTTTGAGCTAAAGGACATCAGCGGAAGCACAGAACACCACATGCACCATTCGGTGTTCACCATCATCGACGCCAACCACCACACAGAGGATTGGACGTTCATGATGAAGGACAAGCCCATCCACGCGCACTTTGACCTGCACAGGACCAAGTGAAGCGCGGGTATCTCTAGTAAAGGTTACGTGGAAAAACGATGGACCATGAGTGGAACGACAGTCAGCCGATCTACCGTCAGCTTCGCGACCGTGTTGTCGCGATGATCCTCGACGGCGTTCTCAAGGAAGGCGATCCGCTGCCTTCGGTGCGCAATGTCGCGGCCGAATTTCGCGTCAATCCGCTCACGGTCCTGAAGGGGTATCAACAACTTGTCGACGAGGAACTGGTCGAGAGTAAGCGAGGTCGCGGCATGTTCATCAATGCTGGCGCGCACAATCTGCTGCTGCGGGGAGAACGCCAGAAGTTTCTTGCCGAAGAGTGGCCCCGGGTGTACGCAACCATTCAGCGGCTCGGCTTGAAGCCCGAAGAACTCCTGGATGCTGGCGCGACCGGCCGTGCGTCTTCAAAGTCTACAAAAGAAGAGGAGCGCTGAAGCCATGGCATGCATAGAAGCACGCGGGCTACGCAAGGCCTTCGGCACAACGATCGCGCTCGACGGCGTCGATTTGCGTGTCGAAGAGGGGCGCATCCTCGGACTCATCGGTCCCAACGGCGCAGGCAAGACCACCGCGCTCAACGCGATTGTCGGCCTCACCCCGTACCAGGGAGAACTGAAGGTGCTAGGCCGCGATCCCTGGACCGAGCGCGAAGCGCTCATGCGGGATGTCTGTTTCATTGCCGACGTCGCCGTGCTGCCACGCTGGATGCGGGTTGCGCAGGCGATCGACTACGTTTCCGGTGTGCATCCACGATTCGATCGCGCGAAGGCGGAGGGTTTTCTCGCCAAGACCACCATCCGGCTCACCAGCAAGGTCAGGGAATTGTCGAAGGGCATGGTGACCCAGCTGCACCTCGCTCTGGTCATGGCCATTGACGCAAGACTGCTGGTGCTGGACGAGCCGACGCTTGGCCTGGACATTTTGTATCGCAAGCAGTTCTACGATTCGCTGCTGACTGACTACTATGACCGCAGCCGCACCATCGTCGTGACCACGCATCAGGTTGAAGACATCCAGAATGTCCTCACCGATGTCATGTTCATCAACCGCGGCCGCAGCGTATTCAGTTGCAGCATGGATGAATTCGAGTCGCGTTATCTCGAATTGATGGTGCATCCCGAGCAGCTCGTCGCGGCCAGGGCGCTCAAGCCGATTCATGAGCGCCAGGTACTCGGCCGGAGCATCCTGCTCTTTGATCGTATCGGTCGTGATCAGCTCGTAGCACTCGGCGACGTGCGCACGCCCAGCATCACCGATTTGTTCGTTGCTGTGTTGGGGGATAAGACAGGTGCGGCACCAGGAGCGGGTCTATGAATACTCAATCGAGTACCGTGAACGAGTTCGACTCGCAGAGAATCGCGCCCGCGGCCATGTCGGTGACGCGGCCCATGTACTGGTCGATAAGACGCGAATTGTGGGAGTACCGCTCCATCTATATCGCACCACTGGTCGTCGCTGCCGTCACTCTGTTCGGCTTCCTGATCGCCACCATTGGCCGCGCCATGTCGGTAACCGACCTGGCTAAGCGGCGAGCAGTACTTGAAGAGCCTTACAACTTCGCTTCGCTTTTGATCATGGGGACCACTTTTGTTGTCGCGGTGTTCTACTGTCTCGACGCGCTGCACGGCGAGCGTCGCGATCGCAGCATCCTGTTCTGGAAGTCACTGCCGGTTTCCGATCTCACCACAGTGCTCTCGAAGGCGAGCATTCCACTCCTGATTCTCCCGCTGCTCACCTTCGCGATTACCGTGGTCATGCAATTGATCATGCTGTTGCTGAGCGGCCTTGTGCTGGTGGGGAGCGGCGTGAGCGTCACGCAGCTATGGACTCATTTTTCGTTCTTCCAGATGTCGCTCATGCTGCTTTACCACCTGGTGGCCATTCATGGGCTTTGGTATGCCCCCATTTACGCCTGGCTGCTGCTCGTCTCAGGTTGGGCGCGGCGAGCGGCCTTCTTGTGGGCGGCGCTACCGCTGCTCGCGATCGGCATCGTCGAGAAGATTGCCTTCAACACTTCGCATTTCGGCGCCATGCTGCAGTACCGGTTGAGCGGCGGCCCGGAAGGTGCCGTGTCCAACGCGGATGGCATGTCGATGGATCCGCTCACGCAAATCCATCTGGGTCAATTTCTGATCAGCCCCGGTCTGTGGATCGGCCTGGCAATCGCTGCGGCATTTCTTGCCGCCGCGGTGCGGCTACGCCGCTCGCAAGGACCGATCTGATTCGCCTGAAACGCCGGAAGCAATCCCTTTGCGTAAAGAAAAACGTATATGAGCACAGCTGCAATGCTGGTAAAAATGGCCGCGATTTCCTAGGTTTTGAGAACCGGCGTCCAAACCTGCATTTGCGAAGCAGAGCGATTGGCCCAGGCGTAGTAAGGGATAAGTTTCAATTCGACTTGCTGGGTTTTACCAACCGTCGGCGCGTGGGAAGAATAGAGCTGCATTTGCGACGAAGGGCTGTCTGATACTCTTCCCACATGCTTCAGCACGACTACGCCATCCAGCAGATTGCTTTGGAATTCATCGTGGAACTGAGACCTGCCTTTGCGCAAATCCAGCGAAACATCGAATAGATTCACACCGTCTGGTTGATCGAGTTGCTCGAGGCAATAAACGAGTGGGCCGCGCTGCACCGCGCCGCGGCCGAAATCGTCAACGACACGCGGATTTGCTTCAACGACTTCCGAAGTCATATTGAAGTTCATGCTGATCGCGTCACCGGGCGACCACTGGCGACTCACCGCCAGGTATTGGCCCGGCATGGCTCCATTCACGGGGCTCCCGTTAACCATGACTTGCGCGGAATTTGCCCAGCCGGGGATGCGGAGATAAAAGGCAAATTTTGTGGGCCTGGCTGGTGTGACGGAAATGTTTACGACGCCTTCCCAAGGGTATTTTGTTTTTTGCACCACCGTCAGTGCGGTGCCGTCTTCCAGTTGCCAGTCGAGTTCTGAATTGTCGTACAGATGCACATAGAGTCCATCCTTGGTGGTGCTGTAGAAATAGCCAGGGAGGGATGCGAAGGTGCGCTCCAGATTTGGCGGGCAGCAGGTAGTGTCATACCAATCATTGCGAATTTTGTCGCCGCCCGACGGATCAAAGGCCAGGGGATTGCGATAACAGTAGAGTGCGCCGTCCAGGGACATCCCGGAATTAATTCCGTTGTAAAGTGCGCGCTCAATGACGTCGGTATATTTTGCTTCGCCGGTGGCCGCGAGCATGCGCCAATTCCACATCATGTTGCCGATAGCCGCACAGCTTTCGCCGTAAGCGGTAAAATTTGGGAGTTCGTACGGCTCGCCAAACGCTTCACCCTGACTCCGCGCGCCTACTCCGCCGTTCACATACATCTGGTCTGTGACCAGGTCCTCCCAAAGCGTGTTGAGAGTTTTCAGATAGGAGGCGTCGCCGGTTTCCAGATAATAATCTGCCGCACCGCAACAGGCATACATGGCCCGTACGGCGTGGCCTTCGAGATGGGTTCTTGAAGTGAAGGGAATTCCGCAAAAGTGATAGACGTAGGCGCCCTGGGGGAATTTCATGCGGCTATCGCCTTGCAGGATGTAGCCGGCCAGTTCGAGGTGGCGTTTGTCGCCCGTGGTGCGGTAAAGTTCGATCAGCGCAAGTTCAATTTCCGGATGCCCCGAGAATATTGGTTTCCTGTCGGGACCAAAGTTTGGCAACAGGTAGCCATCGACAAAGCGAATACCCGCATCAAGTAAGGTGCGGTCTCCAGTTGCGCGGTAGTAGGCAATCGCGCCCTGAATCATGTGACCCAAATTGTAGAGTTCGTGGTCGGAGCGCTGCGCATTTGGCGTCATGCGGTCTTTTTCACGTTCTTTGACAAAGTAGGTATTCAGATATCCGCTGGGTTCCTGCACCGCAACGACTTCAGCAATGACTTTCTCGGCAAGCGCGCGCAACTCCGGACGATCGCCGGACTGCAGCGCGAATCCTACCGCTTCCGCCCACTTGTAAACGTCGGAATCCGAATAGACCGGCCCGCTTTGTGGAGCATCGCTCTTGCCAACCAGACGCAGGAAATTGTTCATGCGGCCATTGGCTTCCAGCAATTTCTCCATGGAGGGAATGCTGGAAGCCACATTGGTGGCGCGGCGGGTTCCCCAGAATCCCTCCGTGATCGTGACCGCGTGGATGGGGACGTTGTGAAGTTTGGCGTAAGCAGAGTTATTGAGTTGCAGCACCCCTTGTTTCTTCCAGCCAGGGATGGCCACGCCGGGGACGGAAGATTTCACCGACCCAAGAAAATGTACGGGAAGACCGCTTACCGCAACTGCGGAAACGGCAGAACTCACAAATTGACGCCGTGAGATAGTCGAACGTTTTATCATCGCGATCTCCGAGAGCACGTTAGACGAGGACAGCTCGAGTAAGCGTTTGCTCAGCCGACCCTGCTATATATAGCGTGCGTGGTCCGTTGCGTCAACGTTAACCAAAGTCGTTTTCGGACTGCCAAGTAATTTAACAAAAATCTAAATCCAGGGCGATGAAAGCAGGCGCATTTCGCCAGAAAAGTCGGAGAAAGTTCCCGTGCTCAAAGCAACGGGGTGCAACTATCGGCTTGGGGCTGTGTGCGATTTTCATAATTCCTGTCTTCCTTATATGATGTTACCAAGCCCCCGTGGCAGGGGTTTCGGAGCAAGCCAGGAAATTCAAGGCTCCCTCAATTTTCTCCAAGCCCTGCTGGACTCAGCACTCATCGATCGCTAGCGAGGGCAAATTAGGGGACTTGCAGAAAACGTGTACTTGGCTTAAGGACTTCGGATGATTGATTTTACAAACTTGGAACTGTGGTTCATTACCGGCAGCCAGCATCTTTATGGCGAAGAAACTCTAAAGACAGTTGCCGATCATTCGGGCGTTATCGCCAAAGCCCTCGCGGCCTCGTCGGCGATTCCTGTAAAAATTGTCCCCAAACCCGTCATGACGGGTGCCGACTCCATTCACCAACTGTGCCTGGATGCCAACAGTTCCAAAAACTGCATCGGCCTGATCACCTGGATGCATACTTTTTCGCCGGCGCGCATGTGGATCCGTGGTCTCGGGTTGTTAAACAAGCCGTTTCTGCACCTGCACACGCAATTCAATGAAGAGCTGCCGTGGTCCACCATCGACATGGATTTCATGAACCTGAACCAGTCGGCTCATGGCGACCGCGAATACGGATTTATTGGCGCCCGCCTGCGTCTTTCGCGAAAAGTGGTGGTGGGCTCTTGGCAGGACATCCAGGTTCACGCAGAAATCGGCGCCTGGACGCGCGCGGCAATGGCCTGGCATGACGCGCAACATTTGAAAATCGCCCGCCTCGGCGACAACATGCGCAATGTCGCCGTCACCGAAGGCGATAAGGTAGAAGCGCAGATCAAACTCGGCTATACCGTCAACGGCTATGGCATGGGAGAGCTTCTTCGCTTTGCAACCGAAGTCAGCGACTCGGAAGTCGACAAGCTTTCCGCCGAGTATGACAGCGCCTACGCGGTCGCCAAGTCTCTCGGCCCCGGTGGACCGCAACGTAGCTCTCTGCGCGACGCCGCCCGTATTGAACTCGGCCTCCGGCGTTTCCTGGCGGACACAGGCGCTGGCGCATTCACAGACACTTTTGAAGATTTGCACGGGCTGCCGCAACTTCCGGGAATCGCGGTCCAGCGTTTGATGGCCGATGGCTATGGATTCGGCGCGGAGGGCGACTGGAAAGCCGCCGGTCTGGTGCGCTGCCTGAAAGTCATGAGTCATGGCCTGCCGGGCGGAACTTCGTTTATGGAGGATTACACCTATCATCTGAAAAATGGCGGGCAGGTTCTCGGCGCACACATGCTGGAAATTTGTCCTTCGATTGCCGCTGGGCGGCCCACGGCCGAGATTCATCCACTATCCATCGGCGGAAAATCCGATCCCGTTCGGCTGGTGTTCACGGCCACGAGCGGACCGGCCGTAAATGTTTCCATGCTGGACATGGGGAACCGCTTCCGGCTTCTCGTGAACCGTGTGAATGTTGTGGAGCCGGAACATCCCCTTCCGAAATTGCCGGTAGCCCGAGCCATCTGGAATCCCGAACCGAATCTTAAGGTAGCCGCCACCGCCTGGATTCTGGCCGGCGGCTCGCATCACACCGCGCTCAGTTACGCGTTAACCGCCGAACACTTGGAAAACTTTGCGAACATGGCCGGACTCGAGTGTTTGCTCATCGACGCTCAAACTTCGGTCAACAGCTTCGCCAAAGAACTTAAATGGAATGACATGTATTACCACTTGGCCTTCGGCATTTAGAAGGTCTGCTCTTGGGGACACGGGACCAGCGCAAAAAGTTGCAATCGCCTGCCTGATGATTCTTGCAGCGCAGCGCAATTCATTCGTAACGTAAGGCCTCCAGCGGGTCGACTTTCGCGGCGCGGCGCACGGGCACCCAGCACGCCAGCAGCGCTACTCCCACAAACAGCACTCCCACAACGAGCAACGTTGCCGGGTCGCTAGGCTGTACTTCAAACAGAAACGCTGCGAGTACGCGCGACAAAGCGATCGCCAGCGCCACCCCGGCGAGTACCCCGCCGGCGATCAAGCGAAATCCCTCGCCGAAGATCAGGTTCCGAATATCTTTTTGTTCAGCGCCAACCGCGCTGCGAATCGCCAGCTCCCGTCGCCGCGAAGCCACGGAAAGCGAAAGCACCCCGTAAATTCCAACCAGCGTCAGCAGGCTGCCCACAATCGAAAACCCAACGAGTAACCGCATCGCAAACGTTCGCGACGCCAGCGAATCGTCGCGAATGTTCTCCAAAGTCTTTGGGTTTTCAATGGCGGCTGTTGGATCGACCGCTCGCAGCTCGCGTTCCACCGCAACCAGAACCGCGCGTGGGTCCGCCGTCGTGCGGATGACGAGATGTTTTGAAAACGCTGTCGCTTGCCACAATGAGAGGTAAATCTCGGGCGACGACGCTTGTGTCAAATCATCTGTTCGGGCACCAGAGACCTCGCCGACGATTTCCGTTGCGGGCTTATCACGCCCATTCAGCCAAAACTTCCGTCCGATGACATTGCCCTGCGGAAAGTAGCGATCGGCAAATGCCTGGTTGACGATCGCCACGTTTGGCGCCTTGCCTTCATCGCTTGAACGAAATTCCCGGCCCCCGAGTAGTGTCACGCCCATCAGCTTGAAATAGTCCTCCGTCACGGCACGCAGCGGTAGTGCCGTTCTCTCGCTCTCCTTGGTCGCGGGGGGCTGCCCTTCGATTTCCAGAGTCGCCGGCCAATTGTTGCCGGTAAGCGGCACTCCCCAGGCGAACGCTGTGTATTGCACGCCGGGAATCGCGGAAACCCGCTCCAAAGCGTGCCGGTGAAAACTGGCCCACTCGGAATAGCTCCGTACTTCCGTAACGCTCATCGTCAAGATGTGGCCCGTGTTGTAGCCCGACGGGACTTTCGCAATATTGATCATCGTCCGAATCAACAGCCCGGCCCCCACAAGAAGCGCAAGGGTCAGCGCCGTTTGCGCCATCGTCACACCGCGCAGAAGTCGCCGCTCCCCGAGTCCTGCTGTTCCTTTGGGCCCGGCGTTCTTCAGCACCTCCATCGGATCTAGCCGAAACGCTCGCAGCGCTGGAAAAATTCCCGCAAGAACGGATGCCACGACCGCCGCACCGAGTCCCCAGGCCAGCACCGCCCACCCGGCCGTCACGTCTTCGAGTCGCGGAATGGCGTGTCCTGCAATCAGCTTGAACAGCTTCACCACTGCAAACGCCAGCGCAACCCCCAATACCCCGCCAAGCAGCGCCAATAGCAGACTTTCCGTTGCAACCTGCCGCATAAGAGCAAGGCGCCCCATGCCCATCGCGCTCCGCACGGCATATTCCTGCTGCCGCTGCAATCCGCGCACCAGCAGTAAGGCTGCGGCGTTACCGCAACCGATCAACAGCACGAGCGCGGCGGCGCCAAGCAGCGGCACCAGAATCTTTCGGCTGTCCTGATTCATTTCGTCTTTGAGCGATTGCAGCTGAGGAACGAAACCTTGGAATCGTTTCTCTGATTGCGCCTCTCTCTCCGCCAGTACCGTCAACTCGCCTTGTCCCCGTTCCTGCGTCGAGTGATCCCTCAGTCGCGCCACCAGATACCAGTCCGGATCCTTCTCATACTTCGGGTCGGGCTCGGCCGGACTCCAGAAATCTACCAGAGCGTTGACGTTGTAATTCGGCTCCTTGGCGGCTCCCGGCGATGGCAGAAATCGCACTCCCGGCGGCATCACTCCGATGACTGTCGGGGGCACGTCCCACCGGCTGATGCGCACGGTTTTGCCTATGATTTGTGGATCGCCGCTAAACGTCCGCTGCCAGATCTCGTACCCCAGCAGAATCACCCGCGCCGGTCCCGGTCCGAAATCCTGGTTCTCAAAGCCGCGCCCCACGACAGGCTGCAGACCCAGCACGGCGAGATAGTCCTTGGTCACGGCCATACCTTGAATCGATTGGCTTCCCTCATTGCGGATCAGAAAGTTGAACTGCCAGCCGTAGCCGGCAATTCCTGCAAATGATTTCGCTTCTTTTTGCCATTCCATCCATTGCTCGGAGGGCCAGCCGCGCGGGCTTTCCTGTTTTTGCCCGTCGGTGCGCGCGGTGGGCACGAGCACGAGCTGCTGCGGTTTTTCATAGGGTGGCGGCGTCAACAGCACGCCCTGAATCAAGCTGAACACCGCCGATGTCGCGCCGATTCCGAGCGCCAGTGTCATTACCGCCATCAGGGTAAAGCCTGGTTGTTTTAGCAGCATCCGGATCGCAAATCGAATATCGCTCTTCATCTACCCCTCTTCCCGGTATCGTGCGTCACCCTGCAGGGAGTTCTACCTGTTAGACGTTCTTTACCTTTCGCTTGTTCCCACATCCTAAGGGACTTTGACGAACGAACGGCGCATCGGTTAGAAGCGCTTTGGAGACCTTCGGCGAAAACGAGATTCGCTTGAGTCTCCCATTGCGATTGTCGGAGGTATATCTCATTTCTGAAGAAGAATATTGGCAATTATTTGCGCTATATTCGCGTTTCGATCAGAATCTGTCGACGAGGCTACTCACTAAGGCTACATTGAGTTCGGACCCAGACGTAAGGCTCTTCGCTGAGGAAGCGAGTAGCACGGAGGGTGGCGCATTATAATTCGTTTGAAGTTTTTTCGGTAACATGGTGTCTCGGGGCGGACACGATCCCATGATCGAGCGATTCGACTTCTCTGATCTCCGTGAACTGTTTGCTAAAGCCAACGAAGAAAAGTCCGGCGACCAGTTGGCCGGCATAGCTGCGCGGTCGGAACGCGAGCGAGTTGCCGCAAAACAAAAACTTGCAGAGTTGACGCTGGAGGAAGTTGTGCGTCGCCCTCTGATCGACCCGTCCGACGATGATGTCACCCGTCTCATTCTGGACACATTTGACCAAGATGCTTTCCGCCCCATCGGAAGTATGGCCGTCGGGGAGTTTCGCGAGTTTCTACTAGACGACGGAACCACAGACGCTCAGCTACAGCAGCTTCAGAGGGCCATCATCCCTGAAATCGCTGCCGCAGTGGCCAAGCTGATGAGCAACAAGGATCTGGTGCTTGCGGCGGCCAAGATTCGCAACGTGACCCGTTGCCGCAATACCATGGGAGAGCGTGGCGTGCTGGGGATCCGCGTGCAGCCCAATCACCCAGCTGACGACATCGGAGGAATCCTTCTCGCTGCCTTCGAAGGCCTGCTTTACGGGTGTGGGGACGCAGTCATCGGCGTAAACCCGGCCACCGACTCAGTGGAAACCGTGAACTCAATTCTTCTGGCTTTGAATCGATTGGTGGACACATACGAAATCCCTACGCAGACCTGTTGCTTAGCACATATCACCACTCAGCTGGCCGCGCTGGAGCGCGGCGCTCCGATCGATTTACTCTTTCAGTCCGTCGCCGGTACGGAAGCGGCGAACCATACTTTCGGCTTCACTCTGAATATGCTGCACGAGGGGCGCGAGCAGGTTCTGGAGCATCATCGCCAACGGGATGTCCGCTGGGCAGGAGATCACGTGATGTATTTTGAGACTGGCCAAGGGAGCGCCCTGTCCGCCGAGGCGCATCACGGAGTCGATCAATTAACACTCGAAGCACGAGCCTACGGAGTGGCGCGAGCTTTTCATCCGTTTCTCGTCAACAGCGTTGTCGGCTTCATCGGGCCTGAGTATTTGTACGACGAGCGGCAAATCATCCGCGCCGGGCTTGAGGATCATTTCATGGGTAAGTTGCTTGGCCTACCGATGGGTTGCGATGTCTGCTACACGAATCACGCTGCCGCCGACCAGAACTCCGCCGACAATCTGCTGCTACTTTTGACAGCTGCGGGTTGTAACTACTTCATGGGGGTTCCGTGTTCTGACGACGTGATGCTCAACTACCAATCCACTAGCTATCACGACGGGTTGGCCGCGCGACGCCTGTTTCACCTGCGTCCCGCCCCCGAGTTCCTCGCCTGGCTGCAGAGTAGAGGGATCTATCGTGACAGCGAACCAGCCCCACTCGATTCGTCCGCACGCCGGCAACTAATGCAGGGTTTGGAATCATCCCTGGAGAAGGCGCTCTGAATGGCTGCGGATGAAGACAAACTCGCCCAGCCGTACGACTTGCCCGAGATCGTTAAGAAGATTCGCGATCAGACTCCGGCGCGGCTGCTTGCAGGCCGGAGTGGAGCGGCGTATCGAACCAATACTCAGTTAGAGCTGCGTGAGGCGCATGCTGCTGCCCGCGATGCCGTTCGTGTCGAGTTAAATCTCCCGACCGACTTTGGCGACGACTTCATCCGCAAATGGAACCTGTTTGAAGTCGGTTCCAAGGCAGCGAGCAAAGAGGAATATCTCTTGCGCCCTGATTTGGGCCGTCATCTCAGTGATGCCTCTCGCGCCGAAGTGACCCGGCGTTGCACCACTGGACATGATCTGCAAGTCGTGATCGGCGACGGGCTTTCGGTCACTGCGCTTGCCACACAAATTCCTCGACTCTTGCCGCTGCTGTGTGAAGGAGCAACGGTTCGAGGATGGACTGCCGGTCCGATATTTGTGATTCGCCACTGCAGGGTAGGCATTCTCAACGAGATTGGCGAACTGATACGTCCCAGAGTTGCGGTCCTTCTGATTGGCGAGCGGCCAGGGCTGGCAACGGCTGAAAGCCTGTCTGCTTACCTAACACACCAGCCAAAAGCGTCAGACACCGACGCCAATAGGAACCTCATCTCCAATATTCATGCTCGCGGCGTGAGCCCTGAGCAAGCCGCTCAGCGGATTCTGAATTTGGCAGCGATAATGATAAAAACTCACACGAGTGGTTGCCAGCTTCGAGAAGACTTCACTGCATGAACCTTCCTTCAAATACAACGGGTCATGGTGAGCCTTGGAGCTCGGGTTTTGCATCTGCAACTCGACCGTATTCCGCATGTTCCTTTCAGATCGTCAATAGAAGGAAACGCGGGAATACGGGGTCTCAACTGCGCTAGTTCGTTGCCTGGGTGGATCTTGATGCATTCATTCAGGGCTGCCGTAATGTCGTGGCTAATTTTTATTGCGGCTTGTCCACTCAGGCTGGCGTGTGGCGAATAATGTCGAAGGAATGACTCGCTGAGTAGTTCCCGGGCCTTTAGCCAGGTCCACCGGTGTATGGCCACGCGCCATTCTCAACGCGAACAGGCGCTGGCCAAAGGATGCCTTAGGAGTTTTTTTCGCGGGCATCGCGGAGTTAATCTTAGGTGGTACCGACCAACTCTTGACGCGGTGATACGGCGACGCGCATCGAACCAGGGAGGCTTGCCTATGCGATCCGACATTGTTCCCGGAGCTGTTTTTCCTGACTATGAGCTTTCTGACCACACTGCCAAACGCAGGAAGCTCTCCGGGCTGCAAGGACCACATCCGATGGTTCTGGTGCTCGGGCTTACTTCAATTCTGCCAAACTCGCGCGCCGGAACAGCAGACCTGACGCGGTGAACAACGCCACGAAGACACCATGCAGGATGGCCATATTCCGCGCAAGGTAGGGCGGCGCGCCTGAAGGCAGCATCACGGCAATCAGCGCAAGCGTCGCCGCCATCGCGAACAATGTGCGAGCCAACCCTCGCGCCTCCAGCCGCGCCAGCCAGGCCCCAACGCCCCCCACCACGAGCACGCTGTAGTACACCAGATTCGCCGGATTTTCCGAGTCCGCGACATGGACCATGTTGGCCCACCCCAAGGCGAACCCGGCCACCAGCGCCACACCAACGCCCGCCTTGTACGACCACGTGCCCATCTTGCTCGCGATCACCGCATATACCAACCCCGTCCCGAAGAACAGGACATACACGAACACGAAACCTCCCGCGTCCCAGTTCCACCCCTTCACCACCTGCGATGCCACCAGCGGCACCATCAACACAGCCAGCGCCCCCAGCGCCACTCGCAGCATCGTTTTTCCCAGTTGCGACATATGAGTTGTGTTCTCCCTAACGATTCCCACCGACGTCTCGAAAAAGATCCACAGCGCGCGCCCGAACAGTCCCCGCCTAGCGTCCCTGTGCTCCTGGCACAAGTCGTGAAATGTCTGCGCCATCCCCTCGCCGAACCGCTCACGGAAAGGCCGCGGATACAGCCGCAGCAGC
>Ga0193726_1000475_pt1 | contig 41795 bp, 41 predicted proteins | sample H2c1metaG_FD_144928 | JGI IMG/M metagenome (GOLD analysis project Ga0193726, IMG submission 144928) | Soil microbial communities from a riparian zone of the East river system, Colorado, United States - H2c1 | ecosystem: Environmental > Terrestrial > Soil > Riparian zone | place: USA: East River... | reverse complement strand
GAGCACGAAGCAAACCGTTAAAACCATTGCGTGCGGGGACGCCGGGTGATTCCGGGTACTCGTTGTTACTCGTGTGCGTTCTACCACTACCAAGTGCACACGAGGCTGCGGGTGCCACGGGCATCCGGCGTTCCCCACGCCCTCTTTGGGCGGAAGATTCATCAACGGCTCGGGCGCATCGCGCGGCGAGGGCGTGAAGGCATGTGCGCGATAGCGTCATTCCGGGATGCGCCAGTTGGCGCATGCCCGGAATCCATACTCCCTGCAGGGGTTATGGATTCCGGGCTCGCGCGGAGCCTGTCATCGGGCCGCGCTTTGCGCGGACCCGTTGGCGCGCCCCGGAATGACGTGGAGGGAGGCTTGCGGTCGGCGCAACACGACTGCCCCTTAGCAAACACATCTGATAAACCGGCCGGCAACAAGACCCCCGAAGGAAACCCCCCATGCTCACCGTCCATCATCTCAACGACTCCCGCTCGCAGCGGATCCTGTGGCTGCTGGAAGAACTCGGGTTGCCCTACGAGATGAAGCGCTACCAGCGCAACGCGCAGACGCGGCTGGCGCCGCCCGAACTCGAGGCGGTGCATCCGCTCGGCAAGTCGCCTGTCATTACCGACGGCGACGTCACCATCGCGGAGTCCGGCGCCGTCGTCGATTACATCATTCGCCACTACGGCGAGGGCAGGCTGATGCCGAAGCCCGGCAGCGCCGATTATGAAGCGTATTACGAGTGGCTGCATTACTCGGAAGGCTCGGCGATGCTGCCGCTGATGCTGAACCTCTATGTCTCGAGGTTGAAGGAGGCGGGAGCGCCCTTGCATCCGCGGATCGACAGCGAGATGGCCAATCATCTCGGCTATGTCGACGGCGCGCTGAAGGGACGCGAATTCTTTGTCGGCAATTCGCTGACTGGCGCCGATATCCAGATGAGCTTTGTCGGCGAGATGGCGAAGGTGTTCGACAAGCTCGCCCCGTATCCGAATTTGAGCGCCTGGCTGTCGCGTATGCACGCCCGCCCCGCGTTCCAGCGCAGCGTCGAGAAGGGCGGTGCGTACCGGTTCGCGAAGTAGGCTTCATGTGTTTGCAAAGCCCGGTTTGCGGACTTATCAAGTGGATCTCACTACTTCATCGGCACGCAGGGACCGCGTGTACGGTTCGAACCCTTTCCTGTCGATACACTGTTACCTGCCGCACCCGCCGCTATGTTGCTGCCTCCGGTGACCTTCCTCGCCTTTCCGGGACCGCAGGCGACAAAAACAACCTGTCCGGCGCCGAGCTGGCCAGGCGGCGGTTCATTCGACATGACTTGTTGAGCGAGTGCGGCTTCGGCAAACACAAAAGTCAAAGCCGCAAGAGAAATGGATTTAATGAACTTTTTCACTTCATGCTCCCAGTTCAAAGGTTCGCCGAGGATAGGGACAGCAGATAAAACCACAAGTGGAGAACTCCCCCATGGGTCAGGCGCCATTCGCCCGCTGTGTCGACCTCGGCGCAACGGCTGGGCCGCCGGACTCGCAAGCTGCGGAAAATTGCTGCCTCCGGCATTCCAGCGCAGCGTCGAGAACGGCGCGGTGCATACCGGTTCGGGAAGTAGGGGGAGGGTGGACGCGAGCGCGCTTCCTGCTCCCTCCCCCCTTGCGGGGGAGGGTCGGGGAGGGGGGTGCCACAAGCACCGTGCCTGGAGACCCCCACCCCCGACCCCTCCCCGCAAGGGGGAGGGGAGTTGACGTGGAGGCTCCTTGGCTTCCCCATCCCCCACCATATCTTGCATAAATAACAGGCCCGCACCGCAACCGCTTGGCCATCGCGGCCTGATATGGTATCCCGCGAGCGCCGCTTCCGATCGCCACCCGTGACCGACCGCACTCGCCTAACAGGCTGCGGCGGTGGAGATATTTCGCCCATGAGCCCTTCGCCCTCCAGTGCCAAGACCGCCTCCGCGCCCGACTCGTTCTTCACGGCCACGCTTGAGCAGGCCGATCCCGAAATCGCCGCCGCGATCAAGGGTGAACTCGGCCGCCAGCGCCACGAGATCGAGCTGATCGCGTCGGAAAACATCGTCAGCCGCGCCGTTCTGGAAGCCCAGGGCTCGGTGATGACCAACAAATACGCCGAGGGTTATCCCGGCAATCGCTATTACGGCGGCTGCGAGTGGGTCGATGTCGCGGAAACGCTGGCGATTGACCGCGCCAAGAAACTGTTCGGCGCAGGCTTTGCCAATGTGCAGCCCAACTCCGGCAGCCAGATGAACCAGGCGGTATTTCTGGCGCTGCTGCAGCCCGGCGATACCTTCATGGGTCTCGATCTCGCCGCCGGCGGACATCTCACCCATGGCTCGCCGGTCAACATGTCCGGCAAGTGGTTCAAGGCCTCGCACTACACGGTGCGGCGCGAGGACCAGATCATCGACATGGATGCGGTGGCCAGGCAGGCCGAGCAAGTGAAGCCGAAGCTGATCATCGCCGGCGGATCGGCCTATTCGCGCGCCTGGGATTTCAAGCGGTTCCGTGAGATCGCCGACAGCATCGGCGCCTATCTGATGGTGGACATGGCGCATTTCGCAGGCCTCGTCGCCGGCGGTGTGCATGCTTCGCCGGTGCCGCACGCGCATGTCACCACCACCACCACGCACAAATCGCTGCGCGGCCCGCGCGGCGGCTTGATGCTGTGGAATGACGAGGCGCTCACCAAGAAATTGAACTCGGCGATCTTCCCGGGCCTGCAGGGCGGTCCGCTGATGCATGTGATCGCGGCCAAGGCGGTGGCGTTTGCCGAAGCGTTGCATCCGGACTTCAAGATCTACGCCAGGAACGTGGTCGAAAATGCCAAGGCGCTGGCGGAGAGCCTGCGCGCCCAGGGCTTCGACATCGTCTCGGGCGGCACCGACAACCACCTGATGCTGGTCGATCTCAGGCCGAAAGGCCTCAAGGGCAACGTCTCGGAAAAAGCGCTGGTTCGCGCGGCGATCACTTGCAACAAGAACGGCATTCCCTTCGATCCGGAAACCCCGTTCGTCACCTCGGGTCTTCGTTTGGGTACGCCGGCTGCGACCACGCGCGGCTTTGGGGTGGCCGAATTCAAGCAGGTCGGCATGCTGATTTCAGAAGTGCTCAACGCCATCGCGCAGTCCTCGGACGGCAAGGCGCCCATGGTGGAGGCCGCAATCAAGGAACGGGTAAAGGCGCTTACCGACCGCTTCCCGATTTACCAGTAAGGTTCAGTTGAATGCGTTGTCCCAGCTGCAACAGTCTCGATACGCAGGTGAAGGACTCGCGTCCGACCGAGGATTCCGCTGTCATCCGCCGGCGGCGGGTGTGCGTCGCCTGCAATTTCCGCTTCACCACCTTCGAACGGGTGCAGCTGCGCGAACTTACCGTGATCAAGCGCAACGGCCGCCGGGTGCCGTTCGACCGCGACAAGCTGGTGCGCTCGCTGCAGATCAGTCTGCGCAAGCGGCCGGTCGAGCCGGAGCGGGTCGAGACCATGGTTTCGGCGATCGTGCGTGAGCTTGAAAGCGCCGGCGAGGCGGAGATTTCATCGGAGGCGATCGGCGAGATCGTGATGGAGCATCTGCGCCAGCTCGATGACGTCGCCTATGTCCGCTTCGCCTCGGTCTATCGCAACTTTCGCGAGGCCAAGGACTTTGAAGCTGTGCTCGGCGAGCTTTCCGGCGACGACGACGCGCGGCTGGCCCTGTTACGCAAATGATCTTCCGGATTCTGGAAGACCAGTTCGCGCAGAAATCCAAGGTGTCAAAAGCCGCCGACCGTCGCTTCATGGAGCTGGCGCTGACGCTGGGGCGGCGCGGGCAGGGGCGCGCCTGGCCCAATCCCGCCGTTGGCGCTGTCGTGGTCAAGGACGGCGTCATCGTCGGCCGCGGCTGGACCCAGCCCGGCGGCCGTCCGCATGCCGAGCCGGAGGCGCTCAGGCGGGCCAGCGAGGCCGCGCGGGGCGCCACGCTCTATGTGACGCTCGAGCCGTGCTCGCATGTCGGCAAGTCGCCGCCCTGCGCCGATGCCATCATTGCCGCTGGGATTGCCCGCGTGGTGTCGGCGATCGAGGATCCCAACCCGGAGGTGGCCGGGCAGGGCCATGACAGGCTTCGCGCCGCCGGCATCACAGTCGATATCGGGCTCGGCGCGCTCGAAGCCGCACATGATCATGCCGGACACTTCAGGCGCGTCCGCGACAAGCGCCCCCATGTGATCCTCAAGCTCGCGGTTTCGTCCGACGACAAGATCGGCGCGGCCGGCCGCAAGCCCGTCGCGATATCCGGCGAAGCCGCCAGGGCGCGGGTGCATCTGTTGCGCGCGCAATGCGACGCCATCCTGGTCGGGATCGGCACCGTGCTGGCGGACGATCCGCTGCTGACCTGCCGGCTGCCGGGCATGGAGGCGCAATCGCCGGTGCGGGTGGTGCTGGATCGCAGCTTGCGCATTCCCGGCACCAGCCGGCTGGTTCATTCGGCGCGCGAGACGCCGCTGTGGGTGATGACATCGAGCTTGTCGGAAGCGCCGGCCGCCATGAAGCTCGGCGCCGCCGGGGCCCATGTGATCCGCGTCGCCACCACGACCACGCCGCCGCCGGGGCTCGAGCTTGGGGCCGTGCTGCAGGCGCTGTCCGAGAAGGGCATCACGCGGCTGCTGGTGGAAGGTGGCGCTCGCGTGGCGTCATCCTTTGTCGCAGCAAGCCTGGTCGACGAAGTCTGGCTGCTGCGCGGGCCCGATGCGGTCGGAACCGATGGCATCGCCGCGCTGGACGCATTGCCGCTGACCGCAATCACCCAGTCGCCCGCGTTCAACCGAAGTGCTAGCGAAACGCTGCAAAGGGACACCCTGACCATCTACGAGCGCACTTAATGTTCACCGGCATAGTCACCGACATCGGCGAGATCGTCAGCCTGACGCCAACGGCGCAGGGCCAGCTGCACCGGCTGCGGATCGCTTGCCGCTACGACCGCGCCACCATCGCGGACGGCGCTTCGATCGCCTGCAACGGCGTTTGCCTCACGGTGGTCGCCTCGGGCGTCGAGGGCGGCAAAACCTGGTTCGATGTCGATGCCGCCGCCGAAACGCTCGGCATGACCACCGCGAAGCATTGGATCGCCGGAACAAAGCTCAATCTCGAACGCGCCTTGAAGATCGGCGACGAACTCGGCGGCCATATCGTCGCCGGACATGCCGACGGCATCGCCACCATCGTCAAGCGTGACGATCTGCCCGACATGGCGCGATTCGAACTGCGAACCACGCGCGAACTGGCGCGCTTCATCGCCGCCAAAGGCTCGGTGACGCTGGATGGCGTGTCGTTGACGGTGAATACGGTGCAGGATGTGGTGTTTTCGGTGCTGATCATTCCGCATACCCTGAATGTGACCACGCTCGGCGATTGGCGCGCCGGCGGCGAGGTCAATCTCGAGGTCGATTTGATGGCGCGCTACGCCGCGCGGCTCAGTGAGATGTCATCGTAGCGGCGCAATTCGCGGCACAGGTCGTTGTCAGAGATTACAACCATCCGGAGAAGTCCAGTGCCTGCATTCAGCGACTATCCGATCGCAACTCTGGCGGACGTGATCCGGTTCGAAAATGAAAAGCCGTTTGCGCAGCGTTACGACGCCCGCAGTGTCTATGACGTTTTCGTCAAAAGCGCCGCACGGCATCCGGACCACACCGCGCTGACCATGGTGATGACGGGAGAGGACGGCGAGAAACCGCGTCTGGTTTCCTACCGTCAATTACTGGAAGGCATCACGAAGGCGGCGAACCTCTTCACATCCATCGGCGGAGCTGCACCGGGCGTGGCTTACATCCTGCCGAGCCTGGTCGAAACTCATCTCGTGCTGTGGGGCGCGGAGACCGCTGGCTATGCGGTACCCATTAATTTCCTGCTGCAGGCACAGAACATCGCCGAGCTGATCCAGGCATCCGGCGCGACAATCCTGGTGGCGCTGGGGCCTCACCCGCAGCTCGACATCTGGCAGAAGGCCCTCGCGGTTCAGGCATTGATCCCCGACCTCAGGATAGTTCGGGTGTCGGTGTCGGACGCGCCGCTGCCGGAAGGCGTCATCGAGTTTTCATCGGCGCTGGCGACCCAGGACGGAAAAGCTCTCGCATCCGGCAATACAAGGCGCGACGACGACATCGCAGCTTATTTCCACACCGGAGGCACGACCGGTTCGCCGAAGCTCGTCGTGCACACCCATCGCAACCAGATAGTCGCGGCGTTCGGGGCGGCCGTCATGTACGACTTAAGTGAGACCGACAGGCTGACCAACAGCTTGCCGTTGTTTCATGTCGGAGGCGCCATCTCGTGCAGCCTGTCCAGCTTCCTGGCCGGCACGAACATGATCGTGATGTCTCCTGGGGGGATGCGCAACCCGCTGATGGTCAAGAATTTCTGGCGTATCGTGGAGCGCACCGGCGCCACCGTGATCGGTGGTGTGCCGACTGCGTTGGCTGCACTGGTGAACGTTCCCGTGGACGCGGATATCTCGTCGGCACGTTGTGTGATCACCGGTGCATCAATGCTGCCCCGTGCCGTCGGCGAGAAGATCCAGGCCATGACCGGTGCCGGGATTCACGAGATCATCGGGATGACGGAAACCGCCGGCGTGTTGGCGGTCGACCCTGCACGGGCGGAGTCGGTGCTGGGATCGGTCGGCTATCGCATTCCCTATACCGACGTCACCGTCCGCAAGCTCGACTCGGACGGTGTTCTGGCCGGGCGGTGTGCGCCGCATGAGATCGGCGTGCTGACGATTTCCGGCCCGCACGTCACGCCGGGATATCGCGATCCCATCCACAACGCGAGTTCGGTTCGTGATGGCTATCTCGACAGCGGTGATCTCGCTTATACCGACGAGGCGGGGCGGATTTTCATCGCCGGCCGATCGAAGGACCTGATCATCCGCAGCGGCCACAACATCGATCCGATGCTGATCGAAAGCGCGCTGGAGGCGCATCCGGCGGTGGCAATGGCGGCTGCCGTCGGGCAGCCGGACCGTTACGCGGGCGAGTTGCCAGTGTGCTACGTCGCATTACGGCCGGGCGCGCAGGCGACGGCCGAGGAACTGAAGGCATTCGCCGAACCGTTGATCGCCGAACGGCCGGCGTGGCCGAAGCAAGTCTTTGTCATCGACGCTATTCCGATGACGAGCGTCGGCAAGATATTTAAGCCCCAACTTCGTAACGATGCCGTGCGGCGGGTCGTAGTGGAAGAACTTGTCAAGGGAGTTGGTGTCGACGATCTCAGTGTGGATGTCGTGGCCGGCGGAAAGCGCGGCATCGATGTCACTGTAATGCTGCCTGTTGAACATTCAGCCAAACGATCGGCTGCCGAAGCCGCGCTGGGAGGTTACCTGTTTGACTACAAAGTCGTCATAGCGGGCTGATCCAGGCCAGTGATGAGCAGTATAGTGCTTGGCTTCCTGCGGCGCGGCGACTAAAACCCCCGCACAGCATTGAGATCGTGGTGTGAGATGGCGGACGCGCGGCGCGCACAGTTGAAAGATCAAACCGACATATCGGGCGCCCGCGCGCTGATCGTCGAGGCGCGCTTCTATGACGACATCCAGGATGCGCTGCTGGAAGGTGCCGTCGCCGAGCTGAAGACTGCCGGTGTCGGTCACGACGTCATCACCGTGCCCGGCGCGCTGGAAATTCCGGCGGCGATCGCGATTGCGCTCGATGCCGCGGAGAGCAGCGGCAAACCCTACGACGCGGCGATCGCGCTTGGATGCGTCATCAGGGGCGATACCATCCATTTCGAAATCGTCTCGATGGAATCCTCGCGTGCGCTGATGGACCTTGCGGTGGCGAGACGGATTCCGCTCGGCAACGGTATCGTCACCGTCAATACCGACGAGCAGGCCTGGGCGCGGGCGCGCGCCAGCGAGCTCAACAAAGGCGGCGACGCCGCGCGCGCGGCGTTGGCGATGCTGCGGATCAAGCGCCGGCTGACGCGGATCTGATCATGGCAGACAACAAAAAGAACCAGGAGAAGAAATCAGCCAAAGCTCCGGACAAGAAAGCCAACCGGCGTGGCGCGGCGCGGCTCGCTGCGGTGCAGGCGCTGTATCAGATGGACATCGGTGGCGCCGGCATCAACGACATCTTTGCCGAGTTCGAGAGCCATTGGCTCGGCGGCGAGGTCGAAGGCGACAAATACCTGCCCGCGGAGGCGGCATTTTTCAAAGACGTCGTTGCCGGCGTGGTGCGCGATCAGGGCAAACTCGATCCCTTGATCGACGATGCGCTGTCGAAGGGCTGGCCGCTGAAGCGGATCGACGCCATCCTGCGCGCCGTTTTGCGGGCCGGCTCCTACGAACTCGAGCATCGCAAGGATGTGCCGGCACGCGTCGTGGTGTCCGAATATGTCGATGTCGCGAATGCCTTTGTCGATGGCGACGAGACCGGCATGGTGAATGCGGTGCTCGACCAGATCGCCCGCCAGTTTCGCGCCGACGAGTTCGTGCGCGGATAGTCGAGATGAGCGCGGGCCGGCCACACATTCTGCTGTCATCATCCGCGAAAGCGGATGATCCAGTACGCCGCGGAGTTCATGTTAATTACCGGCGCGGCGGAATACTGGGTCGCCCGGTCAAGCCGGGCGATGACGGCTGTTGGACGGTTGGGGCGTCATGACAGATCGCCAAAGTAATCTCTCCGTTGAGGACTCGCTGATCGCGCGCTATTTTCGCCCCCTTGCGACCGACCCCGGCGCGTTCGGCCTCATGGACGATGCGGCGATCCTCAAGGCGTCGGGCGACGACACCGTGGTCACGACCGACGCGATCGTGGAAGGCGTGCATTTTCTAACCGACGATCCACCGGACACGGTCGCGCGCAAGGCGCTGCGGGTGAATCTGTCCGATCTCGCCGCCAAGGGCGCGACACCGGCAGGCTTTGTGCTGACGCTGGCGTTGCGGACCGCGGACGATGCGTGGCTGGTCCCGTTCGCGCGCGGACTTGGAGAGGATGCTGCGCAGTTCGGCTGCCCGCTGCTGGGCGGCGATACGGTGTCGACGCCGGGCCCTACGATGATCTCGATCACGGCGTTCGGGCGCGTTCCCAAAGGCCGGATGATCCATCGCAGTGGCGCGAAGCCCGGCGACCGTGTCGTGGTGACCGGCACGATCGGCGATGCCGCGTTGGGTCTCGATATTCTCCGGGGCGGCGCGGCCGCTGCTGTTCTCGCCGATGACGCTGCCGCACGAGAGATGCTGGTCGGCCGCTATCGCCTGCCGCAGCCGCGCACGGCGCTGGCCGGAGCGGTTCGCGATTACGCGCATGCGGCGATGGATGTGTCCGATGGTCTTGCCGGAGATCTCGCCAAGCTCTGCGCTGCGTCCGGCGTGTCCGCCGTCATCGATGTCCACAGCGTCCCGTTGTCCGCGGTCGCTGCAACATTGCTTGCGCGCGGCACGATCGGTATCGAGACCATCGTTTCCGGCGGCGACGATTACGAGATCTTATGCGCGATCCCGGAGAATCACTTTGAGGCGTTCGCGCAAGCCGCAGGACGGGCCGGGGTGGCGGTAGCTTCGATAGGAACGGTGATCGCCGGGGCGTCGGTTCCGAAGTTTCTGGACGCGCAGGGCAGGGAGATAGCGCTGCAGCGCCTCTCTTACAGCCATTTCTGAGATGTTGCGGAAAATCGGCAGCTCGTCCGTTTCACGCAAAATACCTGCCGAATTCGACCGTTTCTGGCCTCCGCAGCGTTGCGCCGGGGGTACGATTTTGGCATGGTCCCGCCGATTTGAGGCCGTCTTTTGGGCAGGGCGGGCCTTCTTTTTATGCGCGCGCCGCTCCCGCGGCGATTGGCGTCGGGTAGACCAGGATCTGAGGCAAATTCAATGACAGCATTATGGGTGATCGTGCTCTGCGGAGCGCTTTCGATCGTTTACGCCATCTGGGCGACGGCATCGGTCATGAAGGCCGATGCGGGCAATCCGCGAATGCAGGAAATCGCGGCTGCGGTGCGCGAAGGCGCGCAGGCCTATCTCAAGCGCCAGTACATGACGATCGCTGTGGTCGGCATCGTGATCTTTGCGCTGCTGGCCTACTTCCTCGGCATGCTGGTGGCGGCGGGCTTTGCCATCGGCGCGGTGCTGTCGGGTGCGGCCGGCTTCATCGGCATGAACGTCTCGGTTCGCGCCAACGTGCGCACCGCGCAGGCCGCGACCACGTCGCTGGCCGGCGGACTTGAACTCGCCTTCAAGGCCGGCGCCATCACCGGCATGCTGGTGGCGGGTCTGGCGCTGCTCGGCGTCACCATCTACTTCGCCTATCTGACGCATTACATGGGGCTCGCGGCCAACAGCCGCACCGTGGTCGATGCGCTGGTGGCGCTCGGCTTCGGCGCTTCGCTGATTTCGATCTTCGCGCGTCTCGGCGGCGGCATCTTCACCAAGGGCGCCGACGTCGGCGGCGATCTCGTGGGCAAGGTCGAGGCCGGCATTCCCGAAGACGATCCGCGCAACCCGGCCACCATCGCCGACAACGTCGGCGACAATGTCGGCGATTGCGCCGGCATGGCTGCCGACCTGTTCGAGACCTATGCGGTGACCGCGGTCGCCACCATGGTGCTCGCCGCGATCTTCTTCGCGACCTCGCCACTGCTCGTGAACATGATGACGCTGCCGCTCGCGATCGGCGGCGTCTGCATCATCACCTCGATCATCGGCACCTTCTTCGTCAAGCTCGGCGCCAACCAGTCGATCATGGGCGCGCTCTACAAGGGCCTGATCGCGACCGGCGTGCTGTCACTGATCGGCGTTGCCGCGGTGATCTACTGGCTGATCGGTTTCGGTCCGCTGGCCGGCGTGAAGTATACCGGCATGGCGCTGTTCGAGTGCGGCATCGTCGGCCTCGTCGTCACCGGGCTGATCATCTGGATCACCGAATACTACACCGGCACCGAATATCGCCCGGTGAAGTCGATCGCGGCATCGTCGGTGACCGGTCACGGCACCAACGTGATCCAGGGGCTGGCGATCTCGATGGAATCCACCGCCGGTCCGGCGCTGGTGATCATCGCCGGCATTCTCGTCACCTACAGCCTTGCCGGCCTGTTCGGCATCGCGATCGCCACCACGACGATGCTGGCGCTGGCCGGCATGATCGTGGCGCTCGACGCCTTCGGTCCCGTCACCGACAACGCCGGCGGCATTGCCGAAATGGCCGGTCTGCCCAAGGAAGTCCGCAAAGCCACCGACGCGCTCGACGCCGTCGGCAACACCACCAAGGCGGTCACCAAGGGCTATGCGATCGGCTCCGCCGGTCTCGGCGCGCTGGTGCTGTTCGCAGCCTACAATGAAGACCTCAAATTCTTCATCGCCAACGCTGCGAAGTATCCCTACTTCCAGGGCGTGCTGCCCGACTTCTCGCTGAACAATCCCTATGTCGTGGTCGGTCTGCTGTTCGGCGGCCTGCTGCCCTATCTGTTCGGTGCGATGGGCATGACGGCTGTGGGCCGTGCGGCCAGTGCGATCGTCGAGGAAGTGCGGCGCCAGTTCCGCGAAAAGCCCGGCATCATGCAGGGCACCGACAAGCCTGACTACGGCAAGGCGGTCGATCTTCTGACCAAGGCCGCGATCAAGGAAATGATCATTCCATCGCTGCTGCCGGTGCTGTCGCCGATCTTCGTCTACTTCGTGATCTTCGTGATTGCGGGCGGTGGTGCTGCCGGCAAGTCGGCGGCGTTCTCATCCGTCGGCGCGATGCTGCTCGGCGTGATCGTGACCGGTCTGTTCGTCGCGATCTCGATGACTTCGGGCGGCGGCGCCTGGGACAATGCCAAGAAATACATCGAGGACGGCCATTACGGCGGCAAGGGCTCCGACGCCCACAAGGCCGCGGTGACAGGCGATACCGTCGGCGATCCCTACAAGGATACGGCGGGCCCGGCGGTGAACCCGATGATCAAGATCACCAACATCGTGGCGCTGTTGCTGCTGGCGGTCCTGGCGCACTGAGCGTTACATTACGACTGAAACGCGAAACCCCGCGGCGTGAGCCGCGGGGTTTTTGTTTTTGCCGCCACACGGAACCGCCTCATGGTGAGGAGCCGCGCTTCTTGCGCGGCGTCGCGAACCATGAGGATGTTTCTCATCTCGCGCGAAGAGCGCGTTCCTCAGGATGAGGCTATCTCGTGAACGGCGCTATGAACGCGATGGCGCACCTCAATTCACATCCATCTGCAGGCCTTCCTGCTTGATGATGGCGGCGAACTTGGTGGTCTCCGCCTGCACGAAATCGGAGAACTGCTGCGGGGTGCCGTAATCGGTTCGCGCGCCCATCGCCGCGATGTTCTTCCTGGTGTCGTCGCGCTCCAGGAACACCTTGATCTCCCTGTTGAGGGCATCGACAACAGGAGCGGGAGCGCTCTTCGGCAGGAAAATGCCGAACCAGGACGAGACGTCGAATTTGGCCAATTCCGGCCCGGTCTCGCGCACGGTCGGAATGTTCGGCGCCGATCCGCTTCGTTCCGGCGTGGTCACCGCAAGCGCGTTGAGCTTGCCGTCCTGCACCTGCGGCAGCGACGGAAACAGGTTGTCCGACAGAATCTGGATGTCGCCCGACAGCGCCGCCTGCAGCGCCGGGCCGGCGCCCCGGAACGGCACATGCACCATCTTCAATCCCGTGAGTTGCAGGAGCCAGGCCATGGTGAGATGCGGGCTCTGCCCGACGCCGGACGAGCCATAGGTCAGCTTGTCCGGATTGGCCTTGATGTAGGCGATGAGGTCGCTGATCGACTTGATCGGAACCGACGGGTGCGCCGATATGATATTGGGAATCCGGATCAGGTTGCTGACCGGCTGCAGCTGTTCCGCCTTGTAGTTCATGTTGCGGAAAATGCTGTAGGCGATGGCGTTGGGGCCGGGGTTGCCGACCAGAATGGTGTGTCCGTCGCCCTTCTGGCGTACGGCCTCTGCCGTGCCGATGGTGCCGCCCCCGCCGGACCGGTTCTCCACGATCGCGGACTGGCCCCACGCGGTCTGCAGATGTGCCGCCAGCAATCGTCCCATCACATCCGTGGTGCCCCCCGCTGCGGCGGGCACGATGAGACGGACGTTTTCGGTGGGCCGCCAGTCGGCGGCCTGGCCAAGGCGCGGCAAGGCGGCGGTCGCCGACAGCACAGCGGTTGCGGACAGCACGCGGCGGCGAGAAAGTAGACTGGTCACGTTTCACTCCCTGCTTGGATTTTCTTTTGCAGGCGAGCGTAGGAAATGCGCGGGGGGCCGGCAAGCTGACGGCTTGGCGCAGGTGACGGGGTTAGAAGCTGAGCAGCTTGAACAGCGGGGTCAGGTAGCTGAGCTCCTGGCCCGATGTCGGCGTGGTACGGCTGATGAAGTCGAATATCTTGCCGTCCTGCAGGCCGTAATTGGCGAGCCGCTGCACCTGGCGGTTCTTGTCGAAATAGATCGCGATGACCCGCTGGTCGACGACCTTCTGGTTCATGAACGCAACCATGCGTTCGGATCGTTGCGAAATGTAGTAGAAAACTTCGCCGTTGAGGGTTGCGACCGTGGACGGCGTTCCCATCACGATCAGCACCTGATCCTGGCTCGCGCCCATCGGGATTTGCTCCAGCGCGCCCGCTGGCAGGATGTAGCCCTTCTGGAACTGCTCGCCGGTGCAGCCGCCGAGTACCGCGCACACCAAAGCGACGACCGCGGCCGCGCGCATGCCGCGCCAGCGCGCAGCCAAGCCGCGCGCCGCGCACACGCTTGGGCGTGTCTGGCTTGTTTCAATCATGCCGGAACTGGTCCCGTCGCCTTACATCGCGCGAGGCGTTGACATACCGGGCAGCACGTTGGATTGCAACATGCGCGGGCCCGGATGGCTCGCTGGCGGAACCCGCAATGCTTTGGCCGTTCAATCACTTCAGGAAACCCCGGGTACCGTCGCGCGGCACCATTGAGGGCATCTATGGCATGATCGTGACGCAAGCGCGAGAACCGTTGTTTTATCGGGACTTGGGCGTGCCGGACACGGTTAATGGCCGTTTCGATCTGCTGGTGCTGCATTTGTGGATGGTGTTGCGGCGGCTGAAGACGATTGAGGGTGGCGCGGACCTTTCCCAGGCGCTGTTCGATGGTTTTTGCGACGATATGGATGCGAACTTGCGCGAAATGGGCGTTGGCGATCTCACCGTCCCGAAGCGAATGCAGGCCTTTGGGGAGGCCTTCTACGGCCGGGCTGCGGCCTACGATCAAGCCTTGACCGCCGGCAAGGAACCGCTGGCGCAGGCGCTGTGCAAGAATATCCTGAACGGAGCGGAAATCGAAAAAGCTCGGCAGCTTGCGTTCTATGCTGGGGCGGCCATCGCGGCGCTGACGGGATTGGACGATGCGACGGTGCAGAGCGGTGCGTGGAGGTTTCCTTCGCCGGCGCGAGTAGGCGCACAGCAATGAGCAGAGCGGGCAGCATGACGAACAAGGCCGATTCCTGGAGCGTTCCGATCACCGTGGCGCAAATACCGGATACCGGATTGCATCGCGATATCGAGGCTGGCCCCGCCGCACGCGAGGCCATGGCTGAAGTCGCCGGCCTGCGTGAAATTCTGTCGGCGGGTGCTTCGCTGGATGTGACTCCGGCGAGCGAGGGGCGCGTCCGTGTCGAGGGGCGTGTTCGGGCGCGGATCGGGCAGACCTGTGTCGTTACGCTCGATCCAATCGAAAACGACATCGACGAGCCGATCGACCTGATCTTCGCTCCGCCTGAGCAAATTCCACAACTGGCCGATCTGGTCGATGAAGCCGCCGAAAGCGATGCCGAGATTCCGGACCCGCCCGAGCCGATCGAAAACGGCGTCATCGATCTTGGCCGGCTCGCAACCGACGCGTTGTTCCTCGGGATTGATCCCTATCCGCGCAGGCCGGACGCGGTTTTCGAGCCGCCGGTTGTGGTTGCAGATCCCGAGGATCACCCGTTTGCCGCACTCAAAGCACTGCGGCTCGATGCAAAACCGACCGACGTGAAGAAGCCCAAGATCCGCTAGAGAACCGCTAAAGAACCGCTGAAGGGGAGCTGAAGAAGCGTCGAGTTCCCATTCCAACAAATATGGATGCGAGATCGGTTCGATATTTCGAACTAACACACTGAACTATCTTGAAATATTTGTGTGAATCGGTTTCGCCTCGCCGCCGTCCGGCATTCAAAAAGAGGGTGGTCAAGAGGTTGTGTCGGCACAGAGACACGCTATTGTCGCGGCCCGGCCGGGGTGCAGCGTTGCGCTTCGCCGATCGCCGCCATTCATGGCGATTTCCAGTCCGCGGCCGAGCGCATCAAGACCGCATAAGATCAGGTTTCCGGGACGTTCATGCCTCAAAAGGTTCGAATCGCGCTTGACGCCATGGGTGGCGATGTGGGCGCAGCGGTGGTCATTCCCGGCGCCGCTATTTCGCTGACCCGACATCCCGACACCGAATTTCTGCTGTTCGGCGAACGTGGGCTGATCGAGGCGGAACTCGCCAAGCATCCGGCGATGAAGGCGGCTTCGCGGGTTATCCACACCGATGTTGCCGTCAGCATGCACGACAAGCCTAGCCAGGCGCTGCGCCGTGGCCGCAAGACGTCGTCGATGTGGCTAGCCATCGACGCCGTCAAGAAGGGCGAGGCCGACGTCGCGATCTCCGCCGGCAATACCGGCGCGCTGATGGCGATGGGCCGGTTCTGCCTGCGCATGCTGCCCGGAATCGAGCGTCCGGCCATTGCGGCGATCTGGCCGACCGCGCGCGGCGACTCGGTGATCCTCGATGTCGGCGCCACCATCGGCGGCGACGCCCAGCACCTCAAGACGCTAGCGCTGATGGGCAGCGCAATGGCCAGCGTGCTGTTCGACCTGGAGCGCCCCACGGTGGGTCTGCTCAACATCGGCGTCGAGGAAATGAAGGGCCGTGAGGAAATTCGCGAGGCCGCCGAGTTGCTGCGCAATCTAGACCTGCCGCAGCTGAACTTCATCGGTTTCGTCGAGGGCGGCGGCATCGGCAAGGGCGCCGCCGACGTTATCGTCACCGAGGGCTTCAGCGGCAACATCTCCATCAAGGTCGCCGAGGGCACGGCGCGGCAGATGACCGAATTCCTCCGCGCCGCGATGTCGCGAACCTGGCGTTCAAAGATCGGCTACCTGTTCGCCCGAAATGCCTTCAAGGCGCTTAAGGACAAGCTGGATCCCAACAAGTCCAATGGCGGGGTTTTCCTGGGGCTGAACGGCATCGTGGTCAAAAGCCACGGCGACGCAACCCCCGACGGCTTTGCCTATGCCATCGATGTTGGCTATGACATGGCCAGCTACGATCTCCTGACCAAGATCAATCAAATGCTCAATCGCGACGGCAGCGCATTCGCTTCAGCGCCGACCGCGCAGGAGGCTGTCTCGTGACTGCAATACGTTCGGTGGTGCTCGGCTGCGGCTCCTATCTGCCGCAGCAGATTCTGACCAATGCCGAACTGGCGGGGCGGATAGACACCTCCGACGAGTGGATTGTGCAGCGCACCGGCATCCGGCAGCGCCATATTGCCGCCGAGGGCGAGTTTACCTCGCATCTGGCGATCCATGCCGCGCGCGCCGCCATTGCCAATGCCGGGATCGACGCGCAGTCGATCGACCTGATCGTGCTCGCGACCTCGACGCCGGACCACACCTTTCCCGCCACCGCGGTCGAGGTCCAGAACGCGCTCGGCATCAACCACGGCGCGGCCTTCGACCTGCAGGCGGTATGTTCGGGGTTTGTCTTCGCGCTCGCCACCGCGGACAATTTCCTGCGGACCGGCGGGTTCAAGCGCGCGCTGGTGATCGGCGCCGAGACATTCTCCCGAATTCTCGACTGGAGCGACCGTGGCACCTGTGTGCTGTTTGGCGATGGCGCCGGTGCTATCGTGCTTGACGCCGAGCTGCAGCCCGGCAAGTCCTCCGACCGCGGGATACTGACGACGCATCTGCGTTCCGACGGCCGGCACAAGTTGAAATTATACGTCGATGGCGGTCCATCCACGACCCGCACCGTGGGCTATCTGCGGATGGAGGGCCGCGAAGTGTTCAAGCACGCCGTCGGCATGATTACCGACGTGATTGTGGATGCCTTCGAGGCCACCGGCACCACCGCCGAAGACATCGACTGGTTTGTTCCACACCAGGCCAACAAGCGAATCATCGATGCTTCAGCGCACAAATTGCATATTGCACCGCAAAAGGTGGTGCTGACCGTCGATCTGCACGGCAACACCTCGGCGGCATCGATTCCGCTGGCGCTGTCGGTTGCAGTCGCGGACGGGCGTGTGAAGAAGGGCGATTTGGTGCTGCTGGAAGCCATGGGCGGCGGTTTTACCTGGGGCTCGGCGCTGTTGCGCTGGTAAGCGGCGTTAAAATATTGCCTGTATTGCAACGGTCTTTCATGCGACTGCATTGATGAGCGCTGTTGACCATCGCTTGTTAAGCTCATAATTTCAGATAGATATGTTCGCCGTGAGTGGGGCAGGCGATGACCGGAACCGGAAAGACAGTTACACGCGTCGATCTGTGCGAAGCCGTCTACCAGAAGGTGGGCTTGTCGCGCACGGAGTCGTCCGCTTTTGTCGAACTGGTCTTGAAAGAGATCACCGACTGCCTCGAGAAGGGTGAGACGGTGAAGTTGTCCTCGTTCGGATCGTTCATGGTGCGCAAGAAAGGCCAGCGTATCGGCCGTAATCCGAAGACCGGCACCGAGGTGCCGATTTCTCCGCGTCGCGTGATGGTGTTCAAACCTTCGGCCATATTGAAGCAGCGAATCAACGGCAACGGTACTGGCATCGGCGACGTCAAAGCCGACTAATCATTCATTCGGCCGGGCTGGCCGAGAGGAGCGGGCATTTGGAGAAATCCCCGGATGCGTTCCGAACCATCAGCGAGGTCGCTGCCGATCTCGACATTCCCCAGCACGTCCTGAGGTTCTGGGAGACGCGGTTCACGCAAATCAAGCCGATGAAGCGGAGCGGCGGCCGGCGCTACTACCGCCCGGACGATGTCGATCTGCTGCGGGGCATCCGCCGCTTGCTCTATGGCGAGGGCTACACCATCCGCGGTGTGCAGCGCATTTTGAAAGAGCACGGCATCGCGTCGGTCCAGCGTCTGGCGGATGGATCGGCGATCGCCTCGTTCGGTGCGATCGAAGAGGCCGTCGGTTTAACCATTTCGGAAATGGATCACGATCCTGTCGCCGGCATCGATGTCGACGACGACGATTATGAGGGGACGGACGGCATCGATTTTCGCCTTCTCGAAGACGACGAGGAGGAACTCTCGGCGGCGTTCGGCGGCGGCCCGATTCCCGGCGTCGAGACCCTAACGCGTCCGGTCGATGTCGGGCGTCTGGAAGGCGTGTTGAAGGACTTGATCGCCTGCCGGCAATTGCTCGATTCGGCGCTGAAGGAAGGCTAGCCGTCAGCGGAATTGACGCTTCCACCCGATCGGCCGCCTTGCGCGCAGGGCTGATCGAAGCTAAGGGAACGGCATCGGAGCGTGGCGCAGCCCGGTTAGCGCACTAGTCTGGGAGACTAGGGGTCGGAGGTTCAAATCCTCTCGCTCCGACCAAAATTGCCAGCAATTTCAATCGATTGGAACAGTGCCGCCGCTGGTTGGGCGGTGCTGCGCGCGGAGCTTTGGCCGCAGCGCCGCTCCCGCTCCCGGCGCGGGCGGCGATTTATTAACCAAGATGGGTTCTGATGGGGGCAAGCACCTTGAAGGCCCGAATCCATGAAGCTCGTGCTCTCGCGCTGTCATCCGATCGCTGATGCGCAAACGCCGACCGGGTATTTCGCGCGCGAAGCGCTGTTTCGAACTGACGACGGATCGTTTCTTCTCTACATAGCCTCGGAAGACAAGACCGGGCGCGAAGAGCGCATCCTTTTTCTCGGTTGCAGGGACGCCTTGGTGTGGCTCAACGCGACTTCGGACGTCTTGGGGACATCCTCGCAGTTCGCCGGGGGCGGAATTCCGAGTCATCTTTCAAGGAACGCTGCCTTGCTCATTTCGAAGGAAATCCGGAGATGATCGAGCTGGAAGCTCTGACCCGCAGCATCAATGGGCTGACGGAATTGCTGAGGGTTGCTCGCAGCGGCCTTGCCAACCCGATCCTCACGCCGTTCGAGCGCCGCGAAGCGCGCCACGAGATCGACCGGTGCTGCGTCGAATTGCGGCGCCACCTCCTGCTGATCGAAGCTGAGCGCAGTCGCGTCCGAAGAGAATCTTCGGAGCAAAACGGCGGCCGCAACTTCCCCCATAGCCTGAACCGGAGCGCCGAGACTCGGCGCGAACCGTTGGCCGTCTAGGCGCTGCGACCGTTCGACTGAGGATCGCTGCGCGAAACCAAGACTTCCCTCGGACCAATCGATCATCTCGAAGATCTGCCGCGCCGGAGCATTTCGACTTCGAAATGCGGCAAAGGCGAACCATCTGCTTTGGATTCTGCCGCGAACGGCTCGGTTCTCGGGAGCAGATGCGCACGGTAACCTTGACCGGTTAGGTTAAGGCGCGGATCAGGTTGCGGCATTACGGCTTGGCGCTATCGTTTGCGAAAGATTGCCAGGCGTCGCAGCCGGATCAGATCCGGCCGGCATTTTCATCACCGGCGGCACTATTAGCCGTTTCAATCAAACGCGATGGCAAGACAAATTAACCACGCAGCCATGGCTGGAACAGCAATGAAAAAGCCTAAACCGCCAACCGACAAAGGTCCCAAAATAGGCGATCGGGTGAGACTCGTTTCCGAAGCGCCGCTGCGGAAGGACGAGATGGACCTTCAAGGCAAGACCGGGGAGATTATTGAGTGCACCGAAGGCAAGAGGGTGACGGTTCGCTTCGCCAACGGCAGGCTGCTGATGGGAAAGGACGTCACGCTGTTTGAGCGCGCATAGCTCGAGACTGAAGTCGAAGCGCAAATGGCGCGGTCAAGGCCGCGACCATGGACCGAAGCCGAACGGCACCGATGAAGGACGTTGAAGGCGAGGCGGAATCATGCGTCCGACGCTCGTGCATGTAATGCGGAAGTAACCGCATCCGCTGGCGGCGATTCCACCGTGTTATACGCAGCAGAGATATAATATTGGATAGCATATAGGCCTGTCGCGCAGAGCAGACCTGCGCGGTTATCCTTTGTTTGCCTCATTTTAGCCATTCGGGGCGGTTGAGTCCTGAAGCATCAAGCCTCGTATTGCCAGTCAATTCCCTCGGCAGTTTCAAACGGGCTTTAATCACTCCCGCTTTTCTGGCGGGACTTCAGATCGCGCTGCAGCGCTTTTCCCCAACATAAGGATTCTCATGTTCCGGAACATTTTAGTCGCAACGGCCGTGCTTTGTGCTTGTGCGACCACGGCGGAGGCCAAGTCGCGCCATCATCAACGTCACAGCCATTATCGCCACCATCATTACCATCACGCCTCCCAGCAGGCCGCGCGTCCGCGAGCGTGGTGCGGGTGGTTTATGCGCGGGCAAGTCGGAAGCGATCCGGGCCCTTCCTTCAATCTCGCCCGGTCATGGGCCCGTTACGGGTCAAACGCGGGCGGTCCCGAGGTCGGCGCCATCGTGGTGTGGCGCCATCACGTCGGGAAAATTGTCGGCCAGGAAAACGGTCAGTGGATCGTTCAAAGCGGCAACGACGGCCACGCCGTACGGACCCGGCCCCGATCCATCGCAGGCGCTATCGCATTCCGGCGCGCCTGAAACCGGAGAGGGACGGGCGAGGGTTGGCGTCATGACCTATCTCCGACGCAAGGGCGCTCTCGCTGCGATGTGAGAGAGCTGGATCGCAAATACGGAAGGCCGCCTGCGGGCGGTCTTTTTGCCGGTTACGTTGGCCTGGTGTGAACCACGCGAGCCACTCGCCCTCGGTGCGCCGCCTCCGGCGTGCGACAGCAGTTTTTAGTTCGCTAATGTGACATCACTCACATTGGTTGCACACGGGCTGAGTTACCAACGCTCCAGCTGATCTCATCCGTGGGGTCGAGCCTGGAGATCGCAAATGGCTACTATAGCAAGAGTGCTCTCGCTCGCGTTTCCCGCAAGTCAGGCTGAAATCGAAACTCTCAAAGTCATTGCCACGTTTTGCGGAGTTGGGCTGGTGGTATCCTTGCTGCTGGCAACGTACGGCCTGGATATCAGCGTCGGGTTTTTCTGACCGCGGCTGTTAAATCTCGTCCCACACAGGATACGCGACACGCGCCTTTTTAAGGCGTGCTCCGCTTGGCATGGTTCTTGCGAATGTTTTCGCCAGAACATGCGAGACGCTCCCGCTGTGCCAAACCGGCTCATCGGGAGCGCGTGAAATGAAACACCGGCGTCATTTTGAGAGTTCGAGTCGATGGAACGTCTGGGCGATCTTGTAAAAGAGCATCTCATTCTGGGTACCGACAAGCAGGATGCCGAAAGGCAGAGAGACCTGTGGCTGTCACAAAATCCAGCTCTCAGGGTTGTCAGGATGCATCCGGTGAAACCGGAGCCGCCAACCTTGTTGACGCGTATCGGCAGCAAGCATGTTCCGCGCGTTTCGATAACGGTGGAGTACGAGGAACCCGACATCCTCACCGAAGCGCTTTCATGGCCGGCGCTTCCGTCGGAAGAGAACCACTGCGAGAAATATCGCGATGGCGACGGTTCCCAAAATCGCGTTTCGAATCTGTTCGCGGGGAACGTGAAGTAGATGGCGCAAGGCAGCGGCGCTCACCACCGCGGCGACAAAGAAGCCGAGTAGTTATCTCATCCGAAACTTGACGGGGTCCGTTGCGCGGATCGACAGTCGCACGATTTTACTTTTGACATGGCCATCCGCGCCAGGGTCTGCCGGCACATTATGGTCGCGTTCGTTCGGGCAGTGCCTGAAAGAAACGCCGCTGGTTCAACGCGCTAGCAGTGGCTTCTCAATCGCCAACGGGTTATCGCGGCGACTTCGCGGCCTTCATGATTGAACGGGCGAAACGAACTGCAGCGCCGTGAAAACATCAGAAAAAGCATTTGAGTTGCCGAGATTTCTGTGGCTTGTGCACAGGGCCGTTTTCAAGTGAAGTGGAAACCGGTTCGCATCAGGAAAACGCGTCAAATCATGAATCTAGAGCCCCGTTCGATTCCATCGCAACGGAAAAGGCTCTAGTCTGAACAAGCGTGAAACGCCAATTCGAACGTCTGGGAGACGAGGGGGCGAAGGTTCAAGACTTCTCGCTTCCGGCTAAAATCTTGCAATCAGAACCGGAAAGGTCAGCGATCCCCCCATGAAGGATTTTGCCGGAAAGATCGCCGTTATCACCGGGGGCGGCACGGGCATGGGCCGCGAGCTCGCGCGCCAACTCGTCGCCGAGGGCTGCAATGTCGCGATGTGCGATGTCTCGGCAGCCGCGATGGCGGAAACCAAGCGGCTTTGCGAGGTGGAAAAGCTGCCGCAGGGCCTGCGCATCACCACGCATATCGCCGACGTCTCCATCGAGGATCAGTTGCTGCGCTTCCGTGATGAACTCGCCGAGCAGCAGGCGACCGACAAGATCCATCTATTGTTCAACAACGCCGGCATCGGCGGCGGCGGCAGCCTGTTCACCAACACGCGCGAGCAATGGGAAAAAACCTTCAACATCTGCTGGGGCGGCGTTTATCTCGGCGTCCGAACCTTTCTGCCGCTGCTGCTGAAGGCCGAGGAGGGCCATATCGTCAACACCTCCAGCGTCAACGGGTTCTGGGCCTCGGTCGGGCTTGGCGTGTCGCACACCGCCTATAGCGCCGCCAAATTCGCGGTGAAGGGATTTACCGAAGCGCTGATCAACGATCTGCGTCTCAACGCGCCGCACATCAAATGCTCCGTGGTGATGCCCGGCCATATCGGCACCTCGATCGTTTCCAATTCCCGCATGATCCTGAGCGGAAGCGAATCCGAGCGCCTGAGCGAGACCGAAATCGCGGTGACCCGCCAGCGTCTCAACGGCATGGGCATCGACACGGCGCCGATGTCGGATGAAGACATTCAGAAGATCGCCGCCGATCGTGCGCGGACCTTCCGCGACGAGGCTCCGATGACCGCGGCGGCGGCGGCAAAGGTCATCCTCGATGGCGTCAAGGCCGGCCGCTGGCGCATCCTGGTCGGCGACGACGCCCACCGCCTGGACGAGCGCGTGCGGCAAACGCCGGAGCGCGCCTACGACGCCGAGTTCTACCAGAGCCTTGTCGCCGAGGTCGGCTGGCGGCTGGGTTAGCCCCGAACTCGAAGCTTGCCGCCCGCTGAACTGGGCGAATCGACCGGCTCTGCTTGTTCAGGAATGCGGCCGACATGCGGCGCCGCCCCCTTTTGCGCAGTTCCAAATTTAACGTCCCCGTTAAGGATTCGTTAACCTCGTTCTTGTCCTCTGGGGCGGGGTTGAGAATCGTTCGTACAGTGGAGTATTGCGCATGCGACCCGACCCTCAATTGCCTATAACCGATGCCTCCCGCCGCCGTGTGACGCGATGGCTGGTCGGCTTCCCCATCAGAGATATTGAACGCGATCTTGTGATCGAGACGCTCGCCAGCACCCGCGGCAATCGTACCGCGTCGGCGCGTGTGCTCGGAATGTCCGTTCGCACGTTGCGGAACAAGATCGCTGAATACTCGGCTCACGGTATCGACGTTCCGCGGCCGCAGTGAACCCGAACAGGGCCCGGCATCGAGCCTGCTGAGTGCTGCTCAGACGGGCTTGATGCCGGCCTTGGCGACGATGTCACGCCATTTCGGTACTTCGTCGTCGATGCGCTTTCGCATCCCGCCGGGTCCATTGGCGATGACCTCGAAGCCATTGTTGCGCAATTGCTCGGCGATCGCAGGCCGCTGCAGAACTTCGATCGACTTGGTCGATAGCAGTTCGACAATGGCCGGCGGCGTTTTCGCAGGTGCGAGAAAGCCCTGGAACGTGTCGGAGATAAAATCCTTGTAGCCGAGTTCGACCATGGTCGGCACGTCGGGTAGATCGAACCAGCGATGGACGCCGGTGACGGCAAGCGCCTTCAAGGCGCCGGATTCGATATGCGGATGCGCCGGCGGCAGCGCTGCGAAGGCGACCTGCGTGGTGCCGCTGAGGATTGCCTGGATGGCCGGCCCGGCGCCGGAGAATGGCACATGCGTGATCTGGATTTCGCCGACGATCTTGAAAAGTTCGCCGGAAAGATGCGGCGTGGTGCCGATACCAGGGCTCGCATAATTAAGCTCGTTGGGATTGGCCCTGGCACGCGCGATCAGGTCAGCAATCGTATTCACGCCGAGCTTGGGATCGACCAGGATCACATTGGGCGAAGTTCCGAGTTCGGCAATCGGTGCGAAATCCGTGTAGGGGTCGTAGGGAATTTTGGCGTAAAGACCGGGATTGACGACGTAGGCGCTCGACGTGATCAGCAGCGTGTGGCCGTCGGGCTCGGCGTGCGCCGCGGCGCCGATTCCGATATTGCCGCCGGCTCCCGGTTTGTTTTCGACGATCATGGTACCGCCAATGGCATCGCCGAGGTGCGCAATGAGAATCCGCGCCATGATGTCGGTCGGTCCGGCGGGTGCGAAGGGCACGATGATCTTGACGGGGCGTTCGGGATAGCCCGCCGCCTTTGCCCGCGCCGGCCCGAGGCTGGACGTCGCGGCAGCGCCTACCAAGAGACCGGTGGCCCTTAGAACCTCGCGGCGCGAGCGAGGCGCGGATATTTCATCGGACATGGTTGCTCCCGGGATGCGTCGCCCGGCTGGCGCCGGGTCCGTCTTCTTCAGCCTTGGTCTGGGTCTCAGATGTCGAACACGGCGACGGCGCGGATCGGCGAGGCGGTGCCGCCGCGCCACTTCATCGGCAGGCCGATGAAGGTGAACTGGCCCTTGCCGAGCAGGGCTTCCAGATTGCACAGGCTCTCGATGTGGGTGATGTCGAGGTCGAGACACGCTTTGTGAACCAGCGCGTTCACCTTGCCTTCGGGCCCGGGCCGCATCGAATCGATGCCGAAATGCACGACGCCCTGCCTGGCCAGCCATTCGGTGGCGGCGACGTTGACGCCTGAATTGTCGGTCGCATATTCCTTGCGCGGGAAGCTACGTTCGTGGTGGCCGGTGCAGAGCAGAACGGTGCCGCGCTTCGGCACCGGCATGCCGGCTTTCCGCACCGCCGCCTCGAGATCGGCAGGCGCGATCTCGGCGCGCGGCGCGATGTGGCGCAGGTCGATGCAGATGCCGGGCACGATGCAGTTCTCCAGCGGATATTCGTCGATCGGCAGACCGGTTGCTCCGAAGTGCCGCGGCGCGTCGATGTGGGTGCCGGCGTGGTCGGGCATGGAGATGAACATCGACGAAAGCCCGTGTACGTTGCCGGACTCTGCGAACGATTCCTCGTGAGTCTTCCAGATGCCGTGGATGACGGGAGGATGGCCCGGATAGTTCGGGGTACGGTGGTAGAGTTCACGGCTGAGATCGACGATCTTCACGACTGGTACCCTTTAAGGCGAGATGGCCCGAATGGCCGCTGACTGGTGCGAAATGCTGGCGCTTTTCGGGCCTTTCTGCAAGACAGCCCAAAAGATGCGGAGTGCCATCGCTTTTGGGCGGCCACACGCTAGGCAAGAGTGCATGAACTGCTCGCCATTAGGTGATTGCGCACCGGCGAGTTCGTCCCGGATCAATCGCTGGGGTTGTCCGCGATAGGTCCAATTTGCTCGCAAAAGCAACCCGGGAACGGACATCGCCGGATGTCACAAAGGCGAAAATTTCAGGCAACTTATGCTGCAATTGATGTTACACGGCGCTTATTCGATGTTTTGTCTTATTAGCCGAGCATGATGATGCGTCTTTGTTGGCAAGTGTTCGCCGTTGCCATTATTTTCTTCGCGACTCCGTCAGTTGCCGAGCCATTCCATGGCAGCCGATTATTGGGGCATGTCCAGAATTCCAGAGAATTCAGCCCGCCCCTGATTCTTGTCGTGGATGAAACCAAACGACGAGAACCGGACACCATCATACTCGCGTTCATGTCGGGCAAGTGCAGCAAGCTTAAAATCGCGGGACGCGATTTCGCGTGCAGGGCGGTTGCGTTCTACCAAACCGAGCAAGGCCGGGCCAATTTCACCATCGCTCTCGACGACCCCAATGACAATACTCACATCATCACGTTCTCGGGTGAAAATGCCCGGAAAGAACAAGACAATCTGTACGAACTAGCTGTCGACCGGATGCTGCTGAAATCCAAGGACAGACCGAAGGTCGATGGCCTGCCGGCGCCGTTGGTCGAATTATCGACGGGAGCATGCAAGCAGCTTGGAAACTTCGCGACCGGGCAGGTTTCCAGCATCTCCTGTGTCGCGACGGATTCAAATGCAAAAAAATATGAACTGCAGTTCGAATCCGATGGCTCACCCATTAAAGTGATGCGGCTCAGGGAATCCCCGGTGCCGACGGAAAAGCGCCGGGCCAAGCAGATCGAGCAATTTGGATGCCGTCTCAAGGCGGATGAGGCCAAGATCTTGCCGAGGGATCGAACTGCTTACATCATTCAATGCCTGGGAGAAGACAGCCAGGATCCCATGACAGCAAGGCCGCAATAAAGCGATGCTGTCAGGGGTGTGATCCTGGCGTCCGCTTTGCGGCCACAAGCGCCTCCCGCTCAGCCGTGCACGACCGTCTTCGCGATCATGCAATGGATGCCCTTGGAGCCGTTCACGGTCTGCGTGACGCGCAGATCCGCGGCCAGACTGCAGAGCGTGTAGGCATCCTCCCGTGACAGATTGCGTTTTTCGCCGAGCAGCACGATCATGTCGCGCAGCGCCCGCACCACGCATTGATCGAGGTCGGGATCCATCGCCATCGTCATGTAGTGCGTTGGCGTTTCGGCGCGGGGATAATCGAGCCGCAAATCCTTGCGCAGTGTCAGCCTGAAACGACCCTGCAGCGCGGTCTCGATCGCGGTGACGCAGACTTCGCCATCGCCCTGGACGCCATGACCGTCGCCGCAGGAAAACAGCGCGCCGGGCACGAATACCGGCAAATAGAGTTTGGCCCCCGGTATCAGTTCCTTGTTGTCGAGATTACCGCCCATCGCGCGCGGGATCAGCGAGGTGATGCGGCCCCAGGCCGGCGGCGGCGCCACGCCCATCACCCCGAAAAACGGCTTGAGCGGCAGATCGAGCCCCCATGGCAGCCGGCCTACCATCCGCTTCGCATCGAGCGGAATGTTCAACAGCCGCGTCTCGTGGAAATCGTCGGGCAGGGTGCCCGCGAGAGGCCGGATCATGTTGTAGCCCCAGTCCTGCCTGAGCCTGACGTCGAGAATTTCGATCTCGAGCACGTCGCCAGGTTCGGCGCCTTCGATCGCGACCGGACCGGTCAGGATGTGGCCGGGCACCATCCGCTCGCTCCTGGCGTGAACCTCGTCGAGTTCGGGCGGTATGTGAAACCGGCTCCGGTCCGGCACCACGTCCGGGCCGCCGCTGATGGTATCGATGGTCACTTCATCGCCGCTGGCGATGGTGAGGACGGGTTTCAATTTGGCTTCGAAAAAACCCCAATGGCAGGTCTCGGGGCTGGAATGCAGATGATGATGCGTCATGAGGAGGCTTCGGGTTGGGGCAGGGGCGGCGATTGTGCCTGCGCGGGATCGTTCTGTCGAATATCGCTCTCTGTCATTGCCAGGCCTTACCCCGCAATCCATCATTTTCGAATGGTGCTTCCAGCGAAAATGGATGGATACACGGGTCAAGCGCGCGTATGACGCTGAAGGCGCAGCGGTTAGCCTGCCGTTCAGGGAGTATCGGTTCATGCAGCAAGCAGCCACAAGGGACGAAAAACTCGATCTGGCCGGCATGGTGGCGGATCTGAACAGCCTGCTTCGCCTCAAGACCACCGTGATCGGCATGAAGATGTTCGCGCGCGTGGACGAGATGGAGGCCATCCCGAAAATCCGGCGGCCGACGGCGGTTCACACCACCGATCAGATCGTCAGCATGGCCTCGCGGCTGGGCTGGACCGTCGGCATCACCGCCGACGATCTCGTCGGCGCGCAATGCCGAGCGGTGATCGGTCTTGCGCCGCAGGACGAGAAGTGGCTCGCCGGCCAATCCTATGTCGGTGTCTGGCATGAGAATGCCGACGACGCGCGCAAGCGCCAGGAAGCGCTGGACGTCGTTCCCTATGGCCAATACCAGGCGCTGGTGGTGAGTCCGCTGGCCAGCGGCCGGCTCAACCCGCCGGACATTTGCCTGCTCTATGCGACGCCGGGGCAGATGATCATTCTGATCAATGGCCTGCAATATACCGGCTACAAGAAATTCGAATGGGGCGTGGTCGGCGAAACCGCGTGTGCCGATTCCTGGGGGCGGGCGCTCAAGACCGGCGAGCCCAGCCTGTCGCTGCCGTGCTATGCGGAGCGGCGCTATGGCGGCGTGCCGGACGAAGAAATGCTGATGGCGCTGTCGCCTGGGCATCTCGCCAAGGCGATCACCGGCATGAAAGCGCTTTCGAAGAACGGTCTGCGCTATCCGATCGCGCCCTATGGTATTCAAAGCGACGTGCGCGCCGGCATGGGCGTTTCCTACGCCAAGAAATAAGTTTGAACGAATTGGACCGTCATTGCGAGGAGCGAAGCGACGAAGCAATCCATGCTTTCTTTTTGGCCCTATGGATTGCTTCGCTTCGCTCGCAATGACAGAAAACGCCAACAGTCATCTCAGGGAAATCGAGCATGAAGCCTTCGTCGAAATTCGACATCGTTGTCTACGGCGCCACCGGCTTCACCGGCCAGCTCGCCGCCGAGTACCTCGCGGCGCATTATCGAGGCGACAATCATCTTAAATGGGCGATGGCCGGACGCAGCCTGGACAAGCTCGCGTCCGTCCGTGACGCGATCGGCGCGCCGGCCGATACGGCGTTGATTGTTGCGGACGCCAGCGATCCCGCATCGCTGAAAGCCATGGTTGACCAGACCAGATCGGTGCTGAGCACTGTCGGCCCGTATCAGCTCTATGGCTCCGAACTGGTCGCGGCCTGCGCTGCCACGGGTACCGACTACCTCGATCTCTGCGGCGAGCCGGTCTGGATGCGGCACATGATCGATGCCCACCAGGCGACCGCGCAATCGAGCGGCGCCAGAATCGTGTTTTCCTGCGGCTTCGATTCGCTGCCGTTCGAACTCGGCGTGTTCTTTTGTCAGGAGACGGCGAAAAAAGTTCTGGGCGCGCCGGTCAACCGCGTCAAAGGCCGCGTGCGCGCGATGAAGGGAACGTTCTCGGGCGGGACTGCGGCGAGCATCAAGGCGACCTTCGCGGCCGCCTCGAAAGACCTGAGCCTGGTGGCGCTGTTGAAGAATCCATTCGTATTGACGCCGGGCTTCGAAGGCCCAAAGCAGCCGCCGGGCAACAAGCCGCTGTTCGACCAGGAGCTGAATGCGTGGACCGCGCCGTTTGTGATGGCGACCATCAACACCCGCAACGTGCACCGCTCCAATCTGCTGATGGGTTTTCCCTACGGTAAGGACTTTGTCTATGACGAGATGGTGCTGACCGGCCCCGGCGAGAAAGGCGAAGCCAACGCCAAGCTCGTTGTCGCCGCCAACGCCCAAATGGGCGGCGCCGGTGGACCAAAGCCAGGCGAAGGTCCGTCCAAAGAAGAGCGCGAGAACGGCATGTACGACCTGCTGTTCGTTGCATTCGCGCCCGACGGCCGTCAGGTCCGCGCCGCGGTGCGCGGCGACCGCGATCCCGGCTATGGATCGACGTCGAAAATGATCGCGGAATGTGCGATCTGCCTGCTGCGCGACACCCCGGAAATTCCCGGCGGCATCTGGACTCCGGGTGCCGCGATGGGCCATCGCCTGATCACGCGGCTTGTCGATCACGCCGGCCTGACGTTTGCCGTTGAGACGTAGATCCCGCAGCACGGGGATCGTAGGCATACATCCAGTCCATACCCTTTGCCGTGACCGGTAGCAGCAATTTCAGCATCCGGTCGCGGATCCAGGCGCCGGCCGCGCTGAACTCGCGCTTGCTGTTGCCATTGCGGCGGGCAAGTGCGACCACGCGTTCCGCGCGCGGGCGGCGCTCCCTTTCGAAAGTGTCAAACGTTACGCCAAGCTCCTGTCCGTCCTGCATCAGCCGGCCGAGCCGCATGGCGTCCTCCAGCGCGATCGAAGCGCCCTGGCCGGCGTGAGGGCTGGTGGCGTGGGCAGCGTCGCCGATCAGAAGCACCCGCTTGCGCGACCAAGTCGGCAAGGTCGCGACATCGAGCGTTGCGGTGACGACGATGTTTTCGGCTGCTGCCAGCAATTGCGGAATCGGATCGTGCCAGCCGGCGTGGAACTGAAGCAAATGCCGTTTCAGCGCGTCCTGATCCATGGCGCGGAAGATCGCCGCGTCGATGCCATGCGCCGGCTGGGTGCTCCACCACATCACGCCGTCGTCCGGATCGGAGCTGCAGAAGCCGTAGCCGAAAAACCCGCTCTGCCCGAACGTCGTCTCGACGCGCTGTCCGATCGAGGTGTTCTCGATCAGCGACCTCGGCACAAAGCCGCCAAAACCGATCAGGCCGGTATCGAAGGGTTGCGGGCCGTCCGGAATCACATGGGCGCGCACGGCCGAATGCACGCCGTCGGCGCCGATCAGGAAGTCGCCTTCGGCGCTGCTGCCGTCGGCAAAATGCGCGACAACCGGCTGATCGGCGCGATCTTCGATGCGCACAAGCCGTTTCTCGAAGGCGAGCTCGACGTCCTCGCACCAGGCCTTGTTCACGATCGCCTCGTTGAGCGTGGCGCGACGCATGTTCACCGCGGGCTGACCGAAGCGCGCCTTCATGTTGCGGTTGACCGAGCCGAGCCGCATCCCGGACTGCGAATAGAAATCGAATGATTCCGCAATCGAGCCGCGGCGGATCATCTCGTCGGCAAGGCCGATCTCGGCCAGCACATGCATGCCGTTGGGCGCGATCTGCAGACCGCCGCCGATACCGGTGGAGTAGGGCCAGGCTTCCAGCACCTGCGCGTCGATGCCGGCCTTCTTGAAGAAGATGCCTGTCACCGGACCGGCGATGCCGGCGCCGATGATGAGGGCTTTGCGGGGTCGCTTCGTCATGGCTTGCTCCTGATACCGTGGGGATGGTAAGAAAGCACAGTTGCTAATTATCTTATTATCTAAGATATCATCGGACTAAGATATGAAACCGGCCTTGTCAAGACCGAAAGCGCGCGCCGCGTTGATGGAGGAACTGGAACACGCCGTGCGGCGGTCCTCTGCGCTTGGCGTGATTTTCGGGCAGACGGTTGCCAGCCGGGTCGGCATTTCGAGTTCCGACCTCGAATGTCTCGATTTCCTCAATCTGGACGGCCGCGTGACCGCTGGAAGGCTTGCCGAACTGACCGGCTTGACCACCGGCGCCATCACCGGCGTGGTGGACCGGCTGGAAAAGGCAGGCCTGGTGCGCCGCGAGCGGGACGAGAGTGACCGCCGCAAGGTCTTCATCGCGACCGTTCCGGAAAACATCGCCAAGGTCGGAAAATTCTACGAGCACATGCAGCGGGCGATGCTGAAGGAGTGGGAGAGCTACTCGGATGCCGAGCTGAAGCTGCTGCTTCGCTTCATGACCCAGGGCTACAAGACGATGCTGGCGGCCACCGAGGAGCTGAAGGCGATGATGGAGGCGCCCAAGGGCAAGCGCGCGGGCGCTAAGAGGCCTGCGCGGGCGCCGTGAGCGCTTGGCCTGAACTCGCCTTGTAACGCTGCGCGGCGGCGAACAAGCCCCACATCGCCCCCAGCATCAGCCAGAAGTGCCGCCAGTGGTCGGTGTCGATGATGAAGCTTTCGCCGACGGTGCCGAGGAACGCCGCGAAGATCGCCAGATAGGCGCGTTGCCAGGGCACGCGGACAAAGATGTGCCGGAACCCGATGATGACGGTGACAAACACCAGCGCCGGATAGCAGATGCCGCTGATCCAGCCGCCGGACATGAAGGCGTTCAAATAGGAATTGTGGGTGTCTTCGGGAAAGTAGCGGTGGAACTGCAGCGGGCCGATTCCGAACGGCAGGTCGAGCGCCATCTCCGCGCCGAGGATGTGGCGTCCGAACCGGCCGAAGCGGCCCTCGTCGTAGCTTTGATCTAGGCTCGCGCGTTGCTTGAACATGTCGCCGATCGAATCGAACGACAGCAGCACGGCGATCAGCACGACCAGGACAATCGAGGCGACCAGCGCCGTCACGATGATGCGCGAACGCTGGGCCTGTGACCGGCTGCTCAGCACCATCAGCGCCAGCATGGAGGCCGACGTGATGGCGAGCCCGCCCCAGGCCGCGCGCGAAAACGCCAGCAGCAGCGCCAGCGACAGGATGCCGAGGATGATGGTGCTGCGGAGCGATTTGCCGAGACCATCGGAAACGACGCTTTGCAGGGCGAACAGAGCGGGCAGGATCAGGAACGCGCTGAACACGTTCGGGTCCTTGAAGGTACCGCTGGCGCGGTCATACAGCGTCAGCAGGCTATGTGCGCCGGGAAACAGGCTGAAATAGCCGGCGATGCCACCCAGCGCCGCAATCAAGGCACCTACGATCAGCCCGCGGCGGATCATATCGAGCCGCGCCGCGGTGTCCTCGGACATGACCATCGCGAACAACACCACCGTCGCGGCCATGTACCAGGATGTCGCGATCCAGCTGGCGACCTCGGGCTTGTCCAGCAGCGGAATGGCGCAGATGCTGTAGCCGATATTGACCAGGAACAGCAATATCAGCAGCGGCATGAAGACCAGCCGCATCCGCAAGCCGGTAGCGACAAAAATCACCGTGGCGAACAGCGTGGTCAACTCGTAAGGGCTTGGTTCGATGAAGACGATGGCGCAGGATGCGCCGACCAGCCACAGCAGCGCCCGCTGCAGCGCCAGTACGCCCGGCGCCGCCGTCATCGATGGAAGGAAGCCCTGGGCTGTCGCCGCATACGCCATCACACACTCGCAAACTTACGCAACGCTTACCGACACGCGACGCCTGACCGGGGCGTCTAATAGGCGTTCTCGTGCTTCGTTATCAGCGCCAGCGGCGTCTTGAGAAGAATGTAGAGGTCGAACAGCACCGACCAGTTCTCGATGTAGTAGAGATCGAACTCGACGCGCTTCTGGATTTTCTCTTCGCTGTCGACTTCGCCGCGCCAGCCGTTGACCTGGGCCCAGCCGGTGATGCCCGGCTTGACGCGGTGGCGCGCGAAATAGCCGTCCACCGCTTCGTCGAACAGCCGGCTCTGCAATTTGCCCTGCACCGCGTGCGGACGCGGGCCGACCAGCGAGAGATTGCTTTTGAACACGACGTTGAAGAGCTGCGGCAATTCGTCAAGGCTGGTCTTGCGGATGAAGCGTCCGACGCGGGTGACGCGGCTGTCGTTCCGGGTCACAACCCGGGTGGCCAGCGGATCGGCCTGATCATGGTACAGCGAGCGAAACTTGAGGACGTCGATGCGCTCGTTGTTGAAGCCGAACCGCTTCTGGCGGAACAGCACCGGCCCCGGACTGTCGAGCTTGATCGCGAGCGCCACCAGCGCCATCAGCGGCGTCGCCAGCAGCAGAATGACGGCGCCGACGAAATGGTCGAACAGCCACTTCATCACCAGATCCCAATCGGTGATCGGCGCCTCGAAAACATCGAGGGTGGGGACCTTGCCGAGATAGGAATAGGAGCGGGGACGGAAGCGCAGCTTGTTGGTGTGAGCCGAAAGCCGGATGTCGACCGGCAGCACCCACAATTTCTTCAGCATGTCGAGAATCCGCGTCTCCGCCGAAATCGGCAGCGCGAACAGCACGAGGTCGACGCGGGTGCGGCGGGCGAATTCGACGATATCGTCGACCTTGCCGAGTTTTGGACTGCCGGCGCAGGTATCGAAGGCGCGACTGTCATTGCGGTCATCGAACACGCCGAGGATCTCGATATCCGAATCGCACTGGGCCTTGAGCGCCTCGACCAGCTTCTCACCGGTTTCGTCCGAGCCGACCACGATGGTGCGGCGATCGAGCCGGCCGTCACGCGCCCAGCCGCGCACCAGCGCGCGAAGAAACAGCCGTTCGGCCATCAGCGCGGCCAGGCCGACAATGAAAAACGCCGCGAGCCAGAGCCGCGATACCTCGCCGCCGAGTTTGGCGAAGAACGATGCGCCGATGAACAGCAGGAACACGAATGCCCATGACGAAATCATCCGCGTCATCTGCCGCAGCTGTCCGCGAAACACCTGGACTTCGTAGATATCGGCGGCCTGGAAGCAGAGCACCGCGGTCGCGGTCATGCCGAAGATGGCGGCGATGTATTCCCAGTGAAAGCCGCTGAGGGGAACCACATATCCAACATAGAGCGCGATGCCGACGAGACCGACCAGGACAAAATCGGCGACGCGAACGGCGCCCGTGATCACGATCGGCGAATAGGCCTTGCGCACTTTCTGGTGGGTGACGATGAGTGCGGCCAGCGACAGCCGGAGGCGCCGTTCGGTTGCAGGGCGATCCGCCGTGACGGTCATTGCGGCGGCTGCCGCTGCATCCAACATCGAGCGAGCGTTGATCGGTTCCACTTTATCAAGTCCGTTCTTGCACAGGCATTCAGGCATGCGCGCGCCGGGGCGGAATTCCGCGCTTCCCGGCTTAGAGGACAAATCGGAAGAAACAGTTATCGCGGGTGAGAACGGTTAACGATTGGCAAAAGCGTCGTGATAGCCCGCCAGCACCCCGTCGACCATCGCATTCTGCGAAAAATGCAGGAAGATTCGTTCTCGGAGGGATTTTGCCCGAGCCAGTGCGGCCTCGGGATCATCCAGCGCGATCTCGATCGCGTCGGCCATCGCGCCCGCGATATTGGGGGCGAACAGTGCCTCGGTATGCGGTCCGAAAATTTCCGGGATGCCTCCGATATTCGCGGCGACCATCGGAATTCCGGCCGCCGCCGCCTCGATCACGACATAGGGCATCGAATCCCCGCGCGACGGAACAACCAGGACGTTGCCTTTCGAGAAACCGTATCGCGCCTTGACGTGACCGATGAAGCGGACCGCCTCGGTGAGGCCGAGCTTTTCGATCTGAGCCTTGAGAGCCTCGAGTTCCTCGCCATCGCCTGCCAGCGTCAGCGTGACCGGTTTACCGTCGGCGCGCAGCCGCGCCACCGCATCGACCAGGAGGTCCGCCCCCTTGATGTGCCGGAACTCGCCGACATAGACGATATCGGTGGCGTCAGCCGCCTTGACGACAGGGTCGAACTCGTCCGCGGTCACGCCGTTGAACACGCAGCGCACCAGCCCCTTGGGCGTGCCGATGGTGCGCTGATAGGTATCGCGGGCGAAGGCACTTTCGAACAGGAACAGATCGGTGCGGTTCATCAGCGTGCGTTCGAGGCGACTGTAGAACGCGCCGTTGATGGTATTCAGCGGGTAATGCAGCGAGCCGCCATGCGGCGTGTAGACGTGAATGGTGCTTTTTGAACGAGGCTTCAGGCGGATGAAAGCGCCGGTCTTGGCGCCGTGGCCATGCAGGACGTCCGGCTTCAGCCGCCGGATCAGTTGCATGAAACGCGCCCACACCCAAACGTCGCTGGGAAAGGGTTCGCGGCGAATGGCAAGGCGATGAACGCCAAGTTCGAGGCGGGGCGCGATTTCCTTGAGCGCGGCCTCGGCGCGCTCGCCGCCGGTCAGGCTGTCGGCGATCAGGCCGACGCGGTGGCCACGGTCAACCTGCCCGTTGGCGAGGTCCAGGATGTGACGGAAGATGCCGCCGACCGGCGTACGCACCGCGTGCAGGATACGAAGCGGCTGATCTGGAACGACGGCCATGATCAGAACCAGCGTTCGCCGACGAGGACGGTATCGCCGGGGCCAAGCGCGGTGCCGAGCGGCACCACGGTTCGGGATGAGCCCGAATTGTCGATATGGGTCAGCGTAACGCGATCGCGGCGCGCGCGCGGCGAAAAACCGCCGGCGATCGCCACCGCACTTTCAACGCTCATACTGGGCACATAGGGATATTGCCCGGGGGCCGCAACTTCGCCGAGGATGAAGAACGGCCGATAGGCCTCGATCTCCACCGCCACCGACGGTTCGCGGATATAGCCGTTGCGCAGTTTGGCGGTGATCTGTGCCGCCAACCCCGCTGGCGTTCGTCCGCGCGCCGGCACCGCGCCGATCAGCGGCATGGTGATCGAGCCGCCGGCATCGATGGCATACGTATTGGTGAGACCTTCCTGGCCGTAGACCACGACGCGCAACTTGTCGCCGGCATCGAGCCGATAGGCCGCGTCATGAGCCACCGGCGTTGGCGCCGCAGCAGCATAGGCCGCCGCCGCTGGGGCAGGGGCCATGCGGTAGGATGGCCGGTAAGCAAACGAATCGAGATCGCCTTGCGGCTCGACGGCGGCGACCGGCGCGGATCTGCGCATGCAGCCCGCCAGAGCGAGCGCAGTGAGCAGACAGAGGATAGCGGCGCGAACGCCTCGCATCGGACAGCCCTGAGAGAATTATCGATTCCGATTAAGGGCATTCATGGTTAACAAAGCATGAGCGCGGCGGCGCGCGCCCCGGCGTTCCCAGCGGCCATCTGCGGAATTAACCCAGCGGCAACCTTAATAGAGTGTAATCGCAAGGGTTGAGCGGAGCAGTTTGCGTCTGCGGGGGTGTGCGATGCGTTTAGCGTTCCGGCGTGCAGGCGAAGACATAGCGGGCAACGAAAACACCGTTGCCCAGCAGGTTGTCTCAATGCCTGCGTCAGCCACCGACAGGCCGGCCGCCGCCGAATCCGGTGACCTTGATCTACGCGCGCTTGGCCAGGCCCTGTTGCGCAACAGGGGCTGGATTATCGTTCCGACGCTGCTCGCCGCCGTACTCTCGGTTGCCGCCGTCAACATGATCACGCCGCGATACAAATCCGAAGCCCGGATCCTGATCGACGGCCGCGAAAACATCTTCCTGCGGCCAAACGGCGAGCGCAACGAGGAGCGCAACGCGCTTGATGCCGAGGCGGTCACCAGTCAGGTCCAGTTGTTGTTGTCGCGCGATCTTGCGCGCGAAATCATCAGGAAGAACAAGCTCGCCGAGCGGCCGGAGTTCGATCCGGTGCTGCAAGGCATTTCGCCGGTCAAGTCGCTGCTGACATTATTCGGGATCGGTCGCGATCCGTTCTCGCTGACGCCGGAAGAGCGTGTGCTGGATGCCTATTTCGACCGGTTCACCGCCTATGCGGTCGACAAGTCGCGTGTCATCGTCATCGAATTCCAGTCGCGCGATCCGGAATTGGCGGCGCGTGTCGCCAACTCGATCGCCGAAGGCTACCTGGTGGTGCAGCAGGGCGCGCGGCAGGAGCAGGCCAAATCGGCCGGACAATGGCTGTCCGGCGAAATCGATAATCTGCGCAGGAAGGTTGCGGAAGCGGAATCCCGCGTCGAGGACTTTCGCTCGAAATCGAGCCTGTTTGTCGGCACCAACAACACCACGCTTTCCAACCAGCAGATGGGCGAACTGAACACGCAGTTGAACAACGCGCGCGCGCTGAAGTCCGACGCCGAGTCGAAAGCCCGGCTGATCCGTGAAATGCTTCAGAGCGGCAAGCCGATCGAGGCCTCCGAGGTTCTCAATTCCGAACTGACCCGCCGGCTGTCCGAACAGCGCGTCACGCTGCGCGCCCAGCTTGCCGAGCAGTCATCGACGCTGCTCGACAACCATCCGCGCATCAAGGAGCTGAAGGCGCAGCTTTCGGATCTTGATCGCCAGCTTCGCGAAGAGGCGAGCAAGATCTCCCGCTCGCTCGACAATGATTCACGCATCGCCGGCGGCAGGGTCGAGGGCCTGAGCGCCAGCCTCGAGCAATTGAAGAAGCTGGCGACCTCGACCAACGGCCAGGACGTTCAGCTTCGGGCGCTGGAGCGGGAAGCCAAGGCGCAGCGCGATCTTCTGGAATCCTATCTTGCGAAATATCGCGAGGCGACGACCCGCGAGAACATCGACGCCGCGCCGGCGGACGGCCGGATCATTTCCCGCGCCAGCGTTTCCAATACCCCGGCTTACCCCAAGAAGCTGCCGGTCGTCCTGATCGCGACGCTGGCGACGCTGATGCTCAGCGCCGGCGCGATCGCAACCGGCGAACTCCTGCGCATGACGGCGCCCCGTGCCGCGGCGGCGTTTGCGCCTTCGCCGGCTCCGGCCGATGCGCCAGCGGCAGCTGCGCCAACGGCAGCCATGGTCATCGCTGATCCCGAGCCCTTCTTCGGCGAAACCGGCCCCGACATCCCGGCCGAGTTTACCGAGATCGAGAAACTCGCCAATGATTTGTGCGACGCAGGCGAGGCCGCACGCAAGATCACGATCCTCGGCACCGCCCCGAGCGAAGGCATCACCCTGACAGCGCTGACGCTGGCACGCCTGATGGCGCAGACCGCACGGGTCGTGGTGGTCGATCTGTCGGCGTCGTCCGCGACCATTTCCTTAAGTTCGGTCGATCCGACCGCGCCGGGGCTGGCGGATTTGATGATGGGCGAGGCCTCCTTTTCGCAAGTCATCACCAAGGATCGGCTGTCGCGGGTTCATCTCGTCAGCGCCGGACGGCCGGGCTCGGACCGCGCGGCGCTGCAATCGCCGCGGCTCACGCTTGCGATCGATGCCTTGCTGCGGGTCTATGATCACGTGTTGTTGGACGCCGGCACCGCCGCCGACCTGCCTGCCGAGTTGCTGACGGCGCAGGCACGCGCCGTGCTGGTGCCGGATGCATCGATGACCGCGGACGCCCGCAGCTCGATGTGCGATCAGTTGAGAGCTGCCGCTTGCTTCACCGAGTTGACGATGCTGAGCAAGCCGGTACAGCCCGCCGATACCGTCGAGATCGGCCCGCGGGTGGTGGCGGCCTGAACGCAGATCCGCCGTGGCTTAGCTAGCTGTGACCCTCATGGTGAGGAGGCGCGTTTGCGCCGTCTCGAACCATGAGGAAACGCATAATTCATCCTTCGAGACGCGGCGAAGACGCCGCTCCTCAGGATGAGGTTGTGGACCTATCTGCTTCGGTGAAGCGCGCTTCGGAGCCTTTGCGCGATCTGAAAAAGTGCCGGATTGTGCTTCACCAGATGCTTGGCGCGGTTGATCCCCGACATCGCGGCCGCCGCGACCTTGCCGCGCAGGCTGAGCGGGATGAAGCAGTCGAAGATCGGCTCGTCGCTCTTGCAGAACAGCCTCTTGTAGTCGTCCGATCCGATCCCGAGGTCGAGCGCGCGATAGCCGCACTCGGCATAGTGATCGACGATATCGCGCATCAGGATCAGTCCGGGGCTGTAGCGCGAATTATCGGACATGGTGTAGGTGTTGAACATCATCGAAAACCGATGGCCGTCGGCGACGCCGGCGAACAGCGCGATCACCTCGTCGTCGCATTCAAGCGCGTGAATATCGATGGCGTGGCCGCCGCTCGCAACTGGCGTAAGGCAGGCGCCGCGAATAAAATCCTCGACGCCGGGTTCGGCGAACACGTTGGGCAGTTTCTGCTCCGCCATCCGCAGCGGCTTGATGCGGAAGAACGCCTCGAGCAGCCGCTCGATCTCGTGGTCGGTTTGCGCCACGCCATAGCGATAGCCTGGCAGGGCCTGCAGCTTGCGTTCCTTGCCCTTGAGCCGGCGGCGGAACGAATTGCTGATCCGCGCCGTCGGCGGTTCGCCGGGCATGATGGTCATCAGCGGACAATCGTTGACCGAGGCCTGGTTCGGCAGCAGCGCCATCGGATTCGGCAAATCCCGCCAGCGCAACGGCTGCTGGTCAAGCGCCAGAACGTCGGCCTCGGATCGTTGGCGTATTCCCGATACCAGCGCGTCGAGATCGGCAGCGGTCGCGTCAGCCGCAAAATCCCTGTCCCAGAGCGCCATGTTGTAGGTGGCGTGCTTGCCACCCATGAAACAGGCGGTACGAACGCCGTGCCGGTGCCTGAGCGTGAGCGGAAGCAGCAACAGCGGCCGGCGCTCGGCGTCGTAGGCGATAACGATGAAAGGGATAAGGCCCTCGCGTGCTCCGACCTGGCGTTGCCAGGAGCCAAGAAAATCGAACCGCTGGTAGGGTGTGGAGAACTGCCGCCGATCTTCGAGGCCGCGCCAGACCGCCTCGGCATGAACAAGATCGTGAAGGATATCGACGCTGGCGATACGGCTTGCTTTCGACCACGCCTGCGCGTCGGCCGCCTGGCTTTCGATCGCGGCAGCCATGGTCATCGGAAAACCTGCCTACAGGGAATTGTTTACATTTTGCGACGCGGCCGACCTTTGCAAAGAAAGGTCAACAAAGCGTAATGACAATGGCCGCGGGCGGGGGCGATGGCGGCAGCGAGGGGACGGGACGTTTGCCATCTGAGAACCCTTTTCTGGCCCGCGCGGGCCTGGAGCTTGCCTATTTCAGCGGTTATTCACGGCTGATGCAGCGGCGCGCCGGCGGCGCCGGAGTCATTTTGCGGTTCGAACGCGTGCGCGCGCGGCCCGCCGGACGCTTCCAACCGCTCAAATCCCGCGAAATCACGCCCCGATTTCTCGACCGAACGATCGCTGCGTTGAAGCGCTGGAAATTCGACATCGTTTCAATGGACGAGGCTTGCCAGCGGGCGGTCACGCTGGCTTCGCCAAGACGGTTTGTGTGCCTGACATTCGACGGGGCTTACAAGGACCTGATGACGTCGGCCTATCCGCTGCTGGCGAAGCACGGCGTTCCCTTCACGGTTTATGTGCCGACGGCGTTTCCGGACCGTCTCGGCGAGGCATGGTGGCTTGCGCTCGAAGCGGTGATTGCGCGCGAGAAGCGCGTCAGCCTGATGATGGATCGCAAGGAGCAGCGCTTCGATGTCGGAAATACTTCCGAAAAATATCAGCTGTACGATTTTCTTGAGGGGTGGATGCGCTCGCTGCCGCCGCCCGATCTCTCGCTGGCGATCAAGGATCTCTGCAAACGCTATTCCGTGGACCTTGCGGCGCTGTCACGTGACGCATCGATGGACTGGAACGACCTGGCGAAGCTTGCGGCGGATCCGCTGGTGACGATTGGAAGCGCGACGGTGAACTATCCCGTGCTGTCGAACCTGAAGGATAACGCCGCGTTGCGCGAGATGACGATGGGGCGGGCGGTCGCCGAAGCCGCGTTCCGCCGCAAGGTCCGACATTTCGCCTACCCGTTCGGCGATCGCGCAGCCTTCGGCCGGCGATATATGGCGATGGCAGAGGAGGCCGGCTTCGCCAGTGCGGTGTCGGCGATATCCGGCGTCGTCGAGGCCGAGGGACGAACCAATCTGCACGCGCTTCCGCGCATCGCCTGGGACGGACGACAGCGTTCGCTGCGGGTCATGCGTGTGATTCTTTCGGGCATCACATTCCGCCAGGCCAAGCGCGCTCCGGGTTAAATCCCAGCAGGAGGCCACGCTCGATGAGACAGTTGGCACTCATCGCGATTCACAAATTTCGACGTTGCAGGTGAAATGGCGCGATGGGCCACGAGGAGACTTCCATCGTTCGCTTGAATGTGATGCAGCTATCGTCGATGGGGCTATAATAGCGGCCGTCGCGCTATTGCTGGAATATCACTTGTGAGTCGGACGGACAAAACGATGCAAATTGACCGCAGGCCATTATTCGACCGACTCGCTGTCTTTCCTCGCTTAGGTTTGGCCAATCTGCCGACCCCACTCGAGCCGATGAAGCGACTGACGGCTCATCTCGGCGGACCGCGGCTGTGGGTCAAGCGCGAAGATGCTACTGGGCTCGGATTTGGCGGCAACAAGTTGCGCAAGCTCGACTACGTCCTGCACGAGGCACTTTCAAGGGGCGCCGATACGATCGTCTCGGGTG
>Ga0193726_1000474_pt1 | contig 41815 bp, 37 predicted proteins | sample H2c1metaG_FD_144928 | JGI IMG/M metagenome (GOLD analysis project Ga0193726, IMG submission 144928) | Soil microbial communities from a riparian zone of the East river system, Colorado, United States - H2c1 | ecosystem: Environmental > Terrestrial > Soil > Riparian zone | place: USA: East River... | reverse complement strand
CCGCCAGGCGTATTCCCCGCCCGCGTCGAGCATCGACTTTAGCACCGGATCGGTGTCGTCGAACGCCGCCCGGTGGATGCGTATCGCTTCTTCCGCGACCTGGAAAATATCGATGCCTTCGATCGATGAAGTCGTGCCCGTAAAGTACTTTCCGACGAGCGAGCTCGCGAGCCCTACCGCCTCGAAAATCTGCGCGCCGGTGTAGGACATGTAGGTCGAGGTGCCCATCTTGGACATCACCTTCTTCAAGCCCTTGCCGATCGCCTTGACGAAGTTCTTGATTGCCTTTCTGCCGTCGATCTCCGAGCCGAAATCACCCTTTGCGGCGAGTTCGAGTAGCGTCTCGAGCGCGAGATACGGATGCACGGCTTCAGCTCCGTAGCCGCCGAGCAGCGCGAAGTGGTGGACTTCGCGCGCGGAGCCGGTTTCGATAACGAGACCGGCGCTGGTGCGCAGTCCCTTCGCCACGAGGTGCTGGTGGATCGCCGAGAGCGCAAGCAGCGCCGGGATCGCGACCCGATCGCGTTCCACCTGACGGTCGGAGACGATGATGATCGAGTAACCTGCGCGCACTGCGTCCTCGGCCTGGGCGCAGAGCGACGCCAGGCGGGCTTCGATTGCCTCCTTACCCCATGCGAGAGGGTAGGTGGTGTCCAGCTCGAACGAGCGGAACTTGCCGCCCGTGTAGCGCTCGATGTGCCGGATCTTCTCCATTTCGAAGAAATCGAGCACCGGCTGGGATACCTCCAGGCGGAGCGGCGGATTCATCTCGTCGATACCGAGCAGATTCGGCTTCGGTCCGATGAAGGACACGAGCGACGTGACCAGTTCCTCGCGGATCGGGTCGATCGGCGGATTGGTCACCTGCGCGAAGAGCTGCTTGAAGTAGTGGTAGAGCGTCTTGTCCTTGTTCGACAGCACCGCGAGCGGCGAGTCGTTGCCCATCGACCCGACGGGCTCCTCGCCGTTCGTTGCCATCGGCGTCATGATGAATTTGATGTCTTCCTGCGTGTAAGCGAACGCCTGTTGCCGGTCGAGCATGCGGACCGCACTTTTCAGCGGAGGCGTCTTCTCGGTCTCGACCTCGTCGAGCTTCACGCGGATGCGCTCGATCCACTCGGCGTAGGGTCTGGTGGCAGCGAGTGTGTCCTTCAGTTCCTTGTCGTCGATGATGCGGCCCTTTTCGAGGTCCACGAGGAACATCTTGCCGGGCTGCAGTCGCCATTTCTTGACGACTTTCTCCTCGGGTACCGGCAGGCAACCGCATTCAGAGCCCATGATCACGAGGTCATCGTCGGTCACGATGTAGCGCGAGGGCCGCAGACCGTTGCGGTCAAGCGTCGCGCCGATCTGGCGTCCGTCGGTAAAGGCGATCGAGGCGGGGCCGTCCCAGGGCTCCATCATGGCGGCGTGGTACTCGTAGAACGCGCGCCGGGCGGGATCCATCAAGGTGTGGTTCTCCCAGGCCTCAGGGATCATCAACATCATCGCGTGCGCGATCGAATATCCTCCCATGACCAGCAGTTCGAGCGCGTTGTCGAACGATGCGGAATCGGATTGTCCGTCATAGATCAGCGGCCATATCTTTTCGAGATCGCGTCCGAGGACTGGACTCGAAATCGCGCCCTGGCGCGCGCGAATCCAGTTGACGTTGCCGCGCAGCGTATTGATTTCGCCGTTGTGGCAGATCAGGCGGAACGGATGCGCGAGATCCCACGATGGAAACGTATTTGTGGAAAAACGCTGGTGGACGAGCGCGAGCGCCGACTCGACGCGTGCATCCTGCAGATCCTTGTAGTATTCCCCGACCTGGTGCGCGAGCAGCATGCCCTTGTAGCACGCGGTGCGCGCCGACATCGAGGGAACGTAGAACTCCTTGCCGTGCGCGAGCTTCAACGCCTGGATCGCATGGCCCGCGCTCTTTCTGATGATGTAGAGCTTGCGCTCCAGGGCATCGGTAACCGTCACTCCTTTGCCGCGCCCGATGAACACCTGACGGATCACCGGCTCGACCCGCTTGGCAGGCTCGGCAAGGTCGCTATTGTCGACGGGAACGTCCCGCCAGCCGAGTAGAACCTGGCCCTCGTCCTTGATCGCGCGCTCGATCTCGTACTCGCAGGCAAAGCGCGAGGCGGGATCTCGCGGCAGGAACACCATGCCGACGCCGTACTGGCCTGTTGGAGGGAGTTTCACGCCCTGCTTGGCCATCACTTCGCGGAGAAACTTGTCGGGAATCTGGATGAGCAGGCCCGCGCCATCGGAGAGCTTTGGATCCCAACCCACGGCACCCCGGTGGGTGAGATTCCGCAGTACGGTCAAGCCCTGCTCGACGATCGAATGCGATTTCTTGCCCTTGATATGGGCGACGAACCCCACACCGCAGGCGTCATGTTCGTTTGCGGGGTGGTACAGGCCCTGGGGTTCTGGACGATGAGTCACTCTGAGCTCGGGCGAATAGGTTGCCGGTGGCAAAATCCCTGTATTTCGCGCTTTTTCGAGACCGGGTCTTTGACTATACCTGCGTTCCCTTGCTGCTTCAAGTGCTTAGCCCCACGGGTAGTGTCTCAGTTTGATGGTTACAAGGTTTGTAACCCGCTGAAAACGCAGTGCAACAAAACCCGCCTCTATTCCTTCTTGAGCAGTCCCCGGCCCTCCTTGTATTTCCTTACGAACTCGCTCTCAACAAGCTCTTTGATTGCATTGTTGAGTAACGTGCGAAGCACGGCGCTTCCGTTCGTTCCCAGTATCTGCAGCGCAACCAGTTCTTGGATGAATTCGGACTGCTCTCTCGAAATCCTATAGCTCCTGGGGACAGTTTTGCCGGCCATAGCGGCATCTTAGCATCGGTTTGTATGCCAATTGACATACAAACGGGATGAAACTAGACTGGCCGTGTGTTCACCGGCGCATAATCCCCAGTCTAGGGAGAGACACCAAAGGATAATCGGTTAGGGACGCGGACTTCTGGTGACACCACCGGAGGGAGTCGAACCCCCGACCTCAAACTTACCGAGTAAGCGCTCTATCCACTGAGCTACGGTGGTAGGTGCTGCAACAACAGGGACCCGCGAAAGCGGGTCTCTTTTTTCCACTCGCCAATCAGCACCAAATCAGCGAGCTTCCCTATGGACCACAATGTATAGGGCCTTGAGTCGAGTGTGCAACTAATACTAGTGTAGTGTCAAGATGCAAGCGTAGTTTTCTCAAGCGCCTTCGGAACTCTGCCCCGGATCAACTTGCGAGCGCTGCGATTTCCTCCAATGTCCATACGTGATCCGAGATTCCAGCTTGCATTGCTGGAGTGACGCGCAGCGTTTTGTGAATCCTTGCGAAGTTATAAAACATGTAGTGCAGCGCGACTGCGCAACAATGGTTCTCGACTTTGCGGCTAAATCCATTCGTCAGCCGCGTGAATCGACGCATGTGCATCCGCATGGTTAGATTCTGCCGCTCAACGAAACTCGTGCTGATGTGCTTTTCATCGGGATTTCCGCATACCGCATTTTTGCGCGCTCCACAGCACTCGCCGGGGCTGTAGCGGCGGCTCTCGATATTGGTAGCGGGGTTGCTGTAAAGCTTCACGAGCATAGCGTAGTCAATATTGCGCCCGAACGAGCCTTCAACAGCAGTTAGATATGGCGTATGACCATCGCTCGTAAGCTGAACGCGATTCGCCATCCGCGAAGCTAGATCGTCAATAAAGAGCTTCGCGTATTCGAGCCAACGTTGCCCGATGAGCCAGGACGGCACTAGTTTGGTATCAGCGTCAATTGCCACCCAGGTGTAGACATCGCCATAGCCAAGCTCGCCCCGGCGCATCGGGGGAACGTTCTTTTCTTTCATTCCGCAGAACGACCAAATTTCATCCACCTGAACGCGCTTGCACGGCAGATTCCGCAGTGTTTCGTTCTGGTACAGATCACAGGCCGTCCCTACGTCCACCAGCAGCTTGGTGACGGTATTGATGCTCACGTCGCACAGGCGAGTAGTGGCGCGCATGCTCATGCCTTCGGTCAGGCATCCGATGATCCGGGCGCGGTCTTGGAGGCCTAGGCGGTTCATAATGAACATTATGCTTAACAAATGCCGCCGTGTCAACACGGTTACTATTATATATGTTGCAAACAGCCATCTAGTTAGTTAACATGTGCATCAGTTAATTAAATTGCTAGCGGTGACATGACGGCGAAGCAAACGCTCAGTGATGCGGATTGGCAGTCAAAGACCTATGAAATCATAGAGTTATTCAGCCCAGGCGCGCCTATCGACGAAAACGACCTTTTCGCGGGTAGGCAACACGAAATCAGCCAGATCATCGAGGCCGCCCTTCAAAGGGGCCAGCACGCAATCGTCTATGGTGAGCGTGGCGTCGGGAAAACCTCGCTCGCGAAAACCTTCTCGCTTCGGCTAATTCGCCCAACAAAGACCCTCTCCAGCGTAATCGTCAATTGCGATCCGCAGGATACGTTTACTAGTCTTTGGCGAAAGGTCTACAAGGATCTTGGCGAAGAGGGCGGCGGAAATGTTTTAGATGGCACAACCATCAACGATATTTCCCCTGATGATGTGCGCAGGGTGCTAACGCGGTTCGACCTGACGACTACCCCTATCATCATCCTGGACGAGTTCGACAAACTTCAAGACCCAAACGCGAAGGCGTTAATCGCGAACACCATAAAATCCTTGTCTGATTATTCCGTTGCGGCCACGATTGTTCTGGTAGGCGTCGCCAAATCAGTCAACGACTTGCTCAGGGACCATGCATCCATAGGGCGCGCACTAATCCAAATTCCAATGCCCCGCATGAAAGCGGCGGAATTGGCAGAAATCATAGACAAACGCCTGCCTAGAGTAGGGATGACGATCACACCCGCAGCTAAAGCACAAATTGTTGCTTTATCTGCTGGATTGCCCCACTACACGCATTTGCTCGGACAACATGCTGGCCGTCGCGCAATCGAATCAAGATCGCTGACGATAGATGTGCAGCATGTCGATGATGCTGAACGCGACTGTTTGGAGCGCGCCCATCATTCGATTAGGGAGCAATACCATCGGGCAACACAAAGCCCGAGAAGCGGGAACATCTACAAAGAGGTACTACTTGCTTGCGCCCTTGCCGAACCGGATGAATTGGGTTTTTTCCCCGCAAAGGCCATAGAAGTTCCGCTCTCAATAATTATGCAAAAGCAATATAAGGTAGCCATGTTTGGCCAGCATCTGAAGATACTGTGCGAAGCGGATCGCGCAAAAATGTTAGAAGTGACGGGGTCCCCACGCAGATTCCGCTATAGATTTGAGGAACCCTTAATGCAACCGTATGTGATTTTGCGCGGACTTGCAGATGGGCTAATAACAAAAAACACGCTTAGACAATTGATGCCTAACTATCTCCAGCCACGACTTTCTGGCGGCGAGGTCTAGCGCCCCATCTGGCCTTGGCTGCTTTTTGAGCGATTTGGACTCTTCGTTGCGGGGTAAGAGTCTGCGCTCGTATGACTCCACCCTTCAACCCTCCGGGCCGCCCTCGTATGGGCTCTTTTTGCCGTTCCTCTTCAATGCTGCCCGTGGAAATATCGACAATTAGCTTGGCTAACTGATTCGCGTCGCGCGGTCTGCGGGGACGTGTTGCCATGCCCCCATTTTATCCCGCCTCATCCCGGCCAGTCCCGCAGCGTTACTTTCAAACTGAGACACTACCGCCCCACGGGTAGTGTCTCAAACTGAGACACTACCGCCCCACGCTGCGAAGCAACATTCCCCGGCACCGCTAGTGCTTACTTAGGCGGCAAGCCGCGAGAGCGTGTGCTCGACCGCATCGGGCGGTAAGTCCGCACGGAGAAGCGCTGCGCCCAGACGCTCCAGAAGAACGAAATGAATGCGACCCGCTTTCGCTTTCTTGTCCACCTGCATCAGTTGCCGCATGCGCTCCGGCGTGATGCCTTTGGCAGTCGTCGGAAGTCCTGCGCGCTCCAGCAACGAACGAATGCGCGCTACGTCGGTTTCCGAAAGATAGCCGACACGCCGCGACAGATCCGCCGCCATGACCATCCCGGCCGCCACCGCTTCGCCGTGCAACCACACCCCGTAGCCGAGGCCGGTTTCGATGGCGTGTCCGAAGGTATGCCCGAAATTCAGGAGCGCGCGCACGCCGCTCTCGCGCTCGTCCCGGCCGACGATTTCGGCCTTGATCGAGATCGAGCGCACCACCGCGTGTTCGAGCGCGTCCGGATCGCGTGCCAGCAGGCGATCGAGATTCGTCTCAATCCACTCGAAGAACGCCGCGTCGCGGATCAAGCCGTGCTTGATGACTTCGGCAAGCCCGGAACGCAGTTCGCGTTCCGGCAGTGTCTCCAGAGTTTCCATGTCGGCGAGCACCAGCCGCGGCTGGTGGAAAGCGCCGATCATGTTTTTCCCGAGCGGATGATTGATCGCGGTCTTGCCCCCGACCGACGAATCGACTTGGGCGAGCAGCGTGGTCGGAATCTGTATCAGTGGCATGCCTCGCTGATAGGTGGCGGCGGCAAACCCAGCCAGATCCCCGATCACGCCGCCCCCGAGAGCAATCAATGTGGTATCCCGCGCACATCGTTGCTCGAGCAATGCGTCGAAAATCGCATTCAGCGTGCGCCAATCCTTGTGCTCTTCGCCATCGGGAACAACGATCCGGACCACTTCGAAGCCATCGCGCGCCAACGCTCCTGCCACCCGTTCGAGATAAAGGGCCGCGACAGTGGAATTGGTGACGACGGCGGCCTTCTTTTGGCCAAGGAAGGGCGTGATGAGGTCGCTCCGGTCAAGAAGCCCGATGCCGACGTGGACCGGATATGAGCGCTCCGCGAGCGCTACGCTGAGAGTTTGCATGCCTCGCCGAATTTCGCCAGCACCTGACCCAGCAATGCGCCAATACCCTGGCGGCCGGTGTCGATCACCAGGTCTGCGACTTCCCGATAGAGGGGGTCGCGCAAGGCGTAGAGCGCTTCGAGCTTCTCCCGAGCCTCGCCGCCCTGCAACAACGGCCTGGACTTGTCGGTATGGGTGCGCTGCCACAACACCAAGGGTGGCGCATGCAGGTAAATAACGAAGCCGCGGGTCTTGAGCAATTCGCGGTTGCGGGGATCGAGCACCGCACCGCCCCCGGTGGCGAGCACGATGTCCTCCAGGGCGGTGACCTGTTCGATCACCTCGGCCTCACGCTTGCGGAAGCCCGCTTCGCCTTCTATGTCGAAGATGACGGCGACCCGGACGCCGGTACGGGCCTCAATTTCGCGGTCGGAGTCGAAAAACGCCTTGCCCAGCCGTTTGGCGAGCTGGCGCCCGACGGTGGTTTTGCCAGCGCCCATCATGCCCACGAGGAAAAGCCTGTGAGTCGTCTTCATGGAAGTATTGTAGCAATCCATCCGCACCGAACTGAAAAACAAAGGGCCAGCGTAACGCTGGCCCTCGGCCGATGGGTGAACCCGCGGGTCAGCGCTGGCTGAGCCTCTGCTCGACGATGCGCGGGGTAATGAACACCAAAAGCTCGGTCTTGTTGTCCGAGCGGGAATTGTTGCGGAAAAGTACGCCGAGCAGCGGGAGGTCGCCGAAAAACGGCACCTTGGTGATAGTGGTCTGCAGAGTCTGGGTGTAGATGCCTCCGATCACCACTGTGCCACCGTTTTCTACCAGCACCTGCGTCAGAACGTGCTTAGTATCGATAGCGAAGCCGGCATTGGTACTCTGGCCCACGGAATCCTTGTTGATGTCCAGATTCATAATGACGTTGCCGTCGGGCGTGATCTGAGGCCTGACCTTGAGCGCGAGGTTCGCCTTGCGGAATGAAATCGAGGTCGCACCGCTCGAAGTCGCCTGCTGATAAGGCAATTCTGTGCCCTGTTCGATGAGCGCTTCGACGTTGTTGGCGGTCATCACCCTCGGACTCGAGATGATCTTGCCCTTGCCGTCGGCCTCCAGCGCGGAAAGTTCAAGCTGAAGAGCCCCGGTGAGTTTATTAGTGATCAGCAATGCGATGGAACCCGCTGCCGCAGCATTTCCAACCGGGGCCGCCGGCAGGTTGACGCTCAGGTTATCCGGGGTCTTGGTCGTTATCTGTCCTCCTCCCGCCGGAAATAGATTGGGCAGGTCGGCAAGTGTTCCGGTTTGCGTTACGGCCACACCCGTGACATTGCCACCTATGGGACTCGGTCCGCTGCTATTGCCGCTTTGCGCGAGCGGCAGCGACACATTCCCCATCCGCACCCCTAGATTTTTCGAGAAACTGTCGTTGGCTTCAACGATACGCGCCTCGATCAGCACCTGCTGTACCGGAACGTCGACCTGAGTCAGCAATTTTCGTACTTCCTCCAGTCGAACACCGACGTCCTGTACAAACACCTGATTGGTGCGAAGATCGACCGAAGCAGCACCGCGCTTGGAAAGGATACGTTGCAGCGGATCGGCGAGAAGCTTCGCGAAGGCATCGGCCTTGGCGTAATTGAGCTGGAAGGTTTCGGTGCGCAGGGGTTCCAGCTCCGTGATTTGCGCCGTAGACTCGAGCGCGAGCTTCTCCTTCGTGGCGAGCTCGTCGCGCGGCGCGATCCAGATCACGTTACCGTTCTTGCGCATGTCCAGGCCCCGGGTCTGCAGGATGATGTCGAGGGCCTGGTCCCAGGGCACATCCTTCAGGCGCAGCGTGAGGTTTCCTCCCACCGAGTCGCTGGTGATGATGTTCAGATCGGTGAAGTCCGCGATGACGTTCAGTACGCTCCTCACTTCGACGTTCTGGAAGTTGAGCGAAAGCTTTTCACCCGTATAGCCGCTACGCGTGCCCTGCACGAGCTTGTTCGGATCGTACTGGATCGGCTTTACCTCGAGCACGAACTGGGTGTCGGTCTGGTAGGCGTTGTGTTCCCACAACCCGCGCGGTTCGATCACCATGCGCACGTTGTCGCCCTGCGGAAAAACGCTCAGGGTCTGGACCGGGGTTGCGAAGTCAACCACGTCGTAGCGTTTGCGCAGCGTTTCGGGGACGCTGGTCTTGAGAAAATCAACGATTACAGTCTGCCCCTGTTGGCGGATGTCCACCCCGGTGGACGTATCGGATAACTCAACGACGATTCGGCCTTCGCCGCCGCTGCCGCGCCGGAAGTTAATGTCCCTGAGGGCGTGCTGGACGTCAGACCTGCCTTCCGCGAAACGCGCGGAGCCGCCGCCCGCAGCCTGCCGTGCAAACCCCGAGGTAGCGGCTGCCAGAGTCACCAACAAGTTGTTTCCCTCGATCTTGGATTCGTACGAAACCATGTTGCGCAGGTTGAGCACCAGGCGGGTGCGTTCGCCCGCTTGCACTACGTTCATCGAGCGCAGCACCCCCTCGCCTATATCCTGGCTGGTGCGCCCGAGGCCATTGGAGGTATCGGGAAAATCGAATGCGATCCGGGCAGGATTGGCTATGGTAAAGCTGCCCGGAGCAGCCGGGATGGGACTCTTGAAGCTTACCCGTACCAGGACTTGTCCACCGCTCTGAGTGACGTCGAAGTTCTCGATGCTGTTCTGCTGAGCCTCGGCAAGAGACGCGAACAGGAGCAAACCGAATGTGCCAATAGATGCTTGAATGAATCTTCGCACCAGGACGTTACTCATTATCTGCCTCCTCCGACTTCCTGCAATTGCAACGTGCTCTGGCGCTCCGTCCAGTCGCCGACGGCATCCTGGATGAGCTCACGCAACTGGACCTGGCTTTCGGTAATCGTCGTGATGAGACCGAAATTCTGACCCACGTAGTTGCCGACTTTTACGCGGTAGAGACCCGCATCGGCTTTGATCAAGGCAAAGTTCGCCTTCTTCTGCTGCAGCACGCCGACCATTCTCAGCGACTCCAATGGAAAAGCTTCCAGCGGTTCCTTCGGCCGATTGAGATCGGGCTTGAGTCCGCCCCCGCCGGTGCTCGCCGACTTTGTGACGAGCTCGATCTTCGCGCTGCTGAAGGGGTCACCCTGATCGAACGCCGTGTAGGGGACGGGCTCATAGGGCTTTACGACGGGCAGCGGATCTATCCGACCGCGAAGATCCTTGGTTTTGTCCTTGAGCTCCGCCTTGAGGTCACCAAATTCCTCGCCGCCACACGAGACGAGCAGCAGACCGAGCACGACGACCAGGACCGGCCTCATTTCCTGCCTGCCTTCGCCGTCTTCGAAGCCCTGCTCTGGGCCGCCACCTCTTCATCGTCCAGATAGCGGAATGTCTTGGCCGTCACGTCCATCACAAGAGAACCGTCCTTATTCCCGGTCAGAGCGATGTCGTTCAGCGTTACGATCCGTGAGAGCTGGCCGATATCGCTCGCAAACTGCCCCATGTCGTGGTAGTTGCCGCTGAGTTTGAGCGTCACCGGAAGCTCGGCGTAGAACTCGCGCCTGGTCTCCGCTGGAGCCGGCTTGAACAGATCGAATTGCAGCCCGCGGCCGAGTCCCGCCTGATTGATATCCACGAGCAGCGCATCCATTTGCGACCGGTTGGGAAGCTGCCTCAGAAGAGCCCCGAAGGAGCTGTCGATTTCACGCAGTTGCTGACGGTAGAGATCGAGATTGATCGCCTGTTGTTGCTTGGCGACATAATCGTCCTTGAGCTTTACCTCTTGGGCGCGTCCGGCATCAAGCGAATCCATCTCCTCCTGCCAGTCAAGGAAGTAGCCCAGGACAACAATGCCGACCAAGACCACAACCAACAACATCGCCTTGGGTAGCGGCGGCCAGGCGCCTGGATCGCGCGTATTGAGATTCTTGAACTGATCGAGCAACTGCTTCATTGGGTTCTCTAGCCTTTTGCCGCAGCCGCTTTAGGTGCGGTCTTGCCGGATTTGGCGGCATCTTCAGTCTGGAGCCGCTTGAGACTGACATTCATGTTGAATTCCGATACGCGCTTGTTGTTTACGATCGCCGCCTTGATCTCGACAAGGTCGGGATTCTCAAGATAAGGCGACGCGGCGAAATTACGCATCAGAGTCGAGACACGGGCATTGGATTGCGAATAGCCCGTCATGTTGATTTTCAAGCCGGTTTGCTTGATCGACCTGAGATACACACCGTCGGGCACTTGCTGGACCAGCTCCTGCAGCAGGTAGACGGCCTGGGCTCGGTCTGCTTGCAGCCGCTCGATGATCTGTTTGCGGGCAAGCAGGGCCGCGATCTCGGTCTTGAGCTTCTTGATCTCTTCGATTTCCTTGTCGAGCCGGACGTTTTCCTTCTTCAGAAACTCGTTGCGACTGCTCTGCTCCGAGATGTACCCGGCGATCGTCAGGTGCACCGCTCCGACAATCAAAAGTCCCAGCACCGCAACCATACCTCCCACCACGCCAAGATGCTGGCGCTGGGCCTTGCGGCGCGCCTCGCGCCACGGTAAAAGATTGACGCGGATCACGGATCAAATCTCCGCATGGCGAGGCCGCACGCAACCATGAGCGACGGCGCGTCCGCCACGAGTTTCTTCAGTTGAACGCGCGGCGAAATCGCCATGTTGGCAAAGGGATTCGCGACGAGCGCGTTGATCTGAGTGCGACTCTGCACCATCTCATCCAGCCCCGGGATCACTGCGGAGCCCCCGGTGAGCAGGACGTGCTCCACTGAGGTGTATTGGGTCGATGTGAAGAAAAACTGCACTGCCCGCTGGATTTCCAGCGCTGCGTTTTCCATGAAAGGCCGCAACACCTCAGATTCGTAGTTTTCCGGAAGGCCGCCGGAACGTTTGGCTGCTTCGGCTTCTTCCAGGCTCATCCCGTATACACGCATGATGTCCTGCGTGAGCTGGCTGCCGCCGAACGCCTGCTCGCGCGTGTAGACGGTCTGCTCGTTGCGCAATACCGTGATGTTCATGACGTTCGCGCCCAGGTCGACCAGGGCGATGTTCTGGTCTTTGCCATGCTCCGGGAACTGCTGCTGGATCAGTTCAAACGAAGACTGGACCGCGTAGGACTCTACGTCCATGACTACCGCCTTGAGCCCCGAGGCCTCGGCTACCGCCACCCGGTCCTCGACTTTCTCCTTGCGGGAAGCGGCAATCAGCACTTCAACCTCCTCCGGCCCGGAAGGAGACGGTCCGATCACCTGGAAATCGAGATTGACTTCGTCCAGCGCAAACGGAATATATTGATTGGCCTCGGTCTCTACTTGGATTTCCAACTCTTCGTCACGCAACCCCGCCGGCACAATGATCTTCTTGGTGATCACCGCGGCCGAAGGCAGTGCCAAGGCCACGTTTTTCGTGCGCGTCGCCATCCTCTTCCACCCGCGCTGAGTGGCATCGACCACTGCATCGAGGTTGGTGATGTTGCCGTCCAGGACCGCGTCCTTGGGCAGGGCTTCGATGGCATAGCGCTCCACCCGGGGAGCTCCTTTCCCTGCGTCGGTGAGCTCCACCAGCTTCACCGAGGACGAAGAGATGTCCATCCCGAACAGCGGCGGGGTCTTCGCCCTAAAAATATCCATATCAAAGGTGAGCTTCAACCCGAATTTCTCCTTCAGGTATCGCCTGTTAGGCGCGATTGGTATAATTTACGTTAAATGCTAGCAACAACTCCCCACCCTGTAAAGTAAATTATTTACGCTAGATATTAATAACTTATGCCGAACTTACGTCCCCCCCGCTTATCTATAATGGGCGACCTTTTTTGGGACATCCCCTGAATGTGGCTTCGATGGTTCGCCTTCCCGGCACTGGCGTTGGCTGGGCTGGCGGTGGTGGGTCTGGCGCTGGCCGGTTTCGTCATCCTCCTTGCCTATCCTAACCTTCCCTCGATCGAGGCACTCACCGCATACCAGCCCAAAATCCCGCTGCGGGTCTACACCGCCGATGGTGTTCTGATCGGGGAATTTGGCGAGGAACGCCGTTCGGTCGTCCGAATCGAGGAAATTCCTCCTCTGATGAAACAGGCGATCCTCGCAGCCGAAGACGAGCGTTTCTACCAGCACACCGGGGTCGACTACCACGGGGTGCTGCGGGCGGCCTACTCCAACCTGGTGACCGGCGGCAAAACGCAAGGCGCGTCCACGATCACCATGCAGGTCGCGCGAAATTTCTTTCTTTCCCGCGAAAAGACGCTCACGCGCAAGCTATATGAGGCGCTGCTCGCGTTCAAGATTGAAAACAGTCTGACCAAAGACCAGATCCTGGAGATCTACGTCAATCAGATCTACCTGGGCCAGCGCGCCTACGGATTCGGCACCGCGGCGCAAGTCTATTTTGGCAAGACGCTTTCCCAGTTGAATACTGCGGAGATCGCGATGCTTGCCGGGCTGCCGAAAGCACCGTCGTCTTTCAACCCGGTGATCAATCCGAAGCGCGCCAAACAACGCCAGCTCTATGTGCTGCGGCGCATGCGCGAACTCGCGCTCCTTGACGACGGGCAATACGAGGAGGCGCAAGCGGTTCAGATCAATGTCAAGCGGGAGACAGCTACCGGGTACGAGATTCACGCCGAGTTTGTCGCCGAGATGGTCCGTCAGCTGCTCTACGAACGCTATCCGGAGGATATCTATTCACGCGGATTTCGTGTTTACACCACGATTACGCGAACCGATCAGGAGGCCGCTTACGAGGCCTTGCGCCAGGGCGTTCTCGAGTACGATCGGCGCCACGGCTACCGCGGCCCGGAAGGTTTCGTCGACCTCAAGGACGCGCAGGAAGAGGACTACGAAGAGGCGCTGCAGGATCATAGCGACAGCGACGACATGCTCGCGGCGCTGGTCCTGGAGGCGACACCGAAACGCGTAAAGGCCTATCGGCGCGGAGGAGAATCCGTGACCATTGCCGGGGAGGGGCTCAAGTTCGCCGAACGCATGCTAGATCCTCGAACGCCCCAGATGCGCAGGATCCGCCGTGGTGCCGTGATCCGCATTCAGAAGGACGTCAAGGACGACTGGCAGATCGTGCAACTGCCTGAAGTCGAGGGAGCCTTCATCTCCGTCAATCCCCAGGACGGCGCCGTGCGCTCGCTCGTCGGCGGTTTCGACTTCAACCGAAGCCAGTACAACCACGTGACCCAGGCTTGGCGCCAACCCGGCTCGGGTATCAAACCTTTCATCTACTCGTCGGCACTGGAGAAGGGGTTTACGTCAGCCACCGTCATCAATGACGCGCCCGTTGTGGTCGATGCTGCCCTGACCGGGGGACAAGTATGGGAACCGAAGAACTATGACGGCCGGTACGAGGGGCCGATGAGCCTGCGAATGGCCCTTGCCAAGTCGAAGAACATGGTGTCGATCCGTGTTTTGCAGGCGATTGGCCCACAATATGCGCAGGATTACATCACGCGTTTCGGCTTCGATGCCGACCGGCACCCGCCTTATCTCACCATGGCGCTCGGAGCGGGCTCGGCCACGCCCCTGCAGATGGCGCGCGCGTTTTCGGTATTCGCCACCGGGGGATACCGCACGGAGCCTTACGTGATTCAGAAGATCGTCGACGATCGCGGAAACGTGCTCGCAGAAGCGCAGCCGGCTCGGGCCGGCGATGAGTCCTTGCGAGTCATCGACGCCCGCAACGCCTTCATCATGGATAGCATGATGCACGACGTTATGCGCTATGGAACCGGAGCGCGCGCCATGGCGCTCGGGCGCACGGATCTTGCCGGCAAGAGCGGCACCACGAACGACTACATCGATGCCTGGTTCAGCGGCTATCAACCTACGTTGGTGAGCATCGCCTGGCTAGGCTTTGACCAGCCGAAAAAACTCGGCCCCGGGGAGACTGGGTCGGTTGCAGCGTTGCCGATCTGGATGAGTTACATGGCCAAGGCGCTGAAGGGCGCGCCTGAAATGTTCCAGCGCAATCCCGAGGGTATCGTTACGGCCAAAGTCAACGAAAACGGACTTCAGTCCCCCGATGGAAGACCGGAGTTCTTCTTTCGCGAGAATGTACCGCCCGAGCAGGGTCCGGTGGATCCCGGAGTACGCACCGCCGAGGACGTCAAGAACCAGTTATTCTGAACTCGATGTCCGCCCGCTAGTCAGCGCAGTACGACGGGGTGACCCGACTGTTCGCTCACCAGCTTCGAAAGCGCAGCCAGAAGCTCGCCGCCTTCGCGGGAGTCGACCCAGGCTGAGCCATTCCAGCGGAAATGGTAGCCTCCCGCCTTAGCGGCAACCCAGATTTCCTGCGCAGCCGCGTGACGGTTGACGATAATTCGGCTGCCGTCGGTAAATTCGAGTTGGAGCACTCCCGAACCTTTCGGTTCACAGTCGCAATCGGCCGCGCTTTCCTCAAGCGCCTGCGCAATCCGCTCGAGCATCGTATCGGTCAGGCTTTCGAACTCGCTTGGGTTCATCACCGTGCTAGACTAAATGGTATTTAACTATCGGCTTCGCCATGCGCCGCGCCGTTGGTTTCATTCTCCTGCTCCTCACCCTGTCGGCCTGCGGCAACAAGGCGGGCCTCTACCTTCCTTCGTCGGAGAAGGATCCGCGGCAGGATAACAAGTCCACGCCGCGCCAGTGAATTTTTTTTCGTATCGGGACGGCACGCTGTGCGCGGAGCAAGTTCCGCTGGCGACAATCGCAGCACAGTTCGGTACGCCTTGCTACGTCTACTCTCGCGCGGCGCTGGAATCCGCATATCGCGAGTTCGAGCAAGCCTGTGTCGGGCGTGACGTTCTGATCTGCTACGCCGTCAAAGCCAATTCAAATCTCGCCTTCCTCAACCTGCTCGCGCGCTGGGGCTCCGGGTTCGATATCGTGTCGGGAGGAGAGCTCGCACGCGTGCTTGCCGCTGGGGGCGTCGCCGCGAAGATCGTTTTTTCCGGCGTCGGCAAAAGCGAAGCGGAGATGCGGGCGGCGCTTCAGGCCGGCATTCTCTGTTTCAACGTCGAATCCGAGGGTGAGCTGGAGCGGCTCGCACGAATTGCTTCCGATCTCGGCAAAGTGGCGCCGGTGTCCTTGCGTGTCAATCCCGACGTCGATCCGCGCACGCACCCTTATATCGCCACTGGTCTGCGCGAGAGCAAGTTCGGCGTTGCGTACGAGGATGCCCCGCGACTCTACCGTAAAGCGGCGTCCCTGCAGGCGCTACGTGTTATCGGCATAGATTTTCACATTGGTTCGCAGATCACCGAGATCGAACCCTTCGTTGCCGCGCTCGACAAAGTCCTCGAATTCGTCGACATGCTGGACGCGAGCGGAAGTCCTCTGCAGCACATCGACCTGGGTGGCGGGCTCGGTATCCGTTATCGGGACGAGGAACCCCCCGCGGTAAAAGACTACCTCGCTTCGCTTTTCAAACGCATCGGCCGGCGCAAGTTGAAGATACTGTTCGAACCGGGGCGATCGCTGGTGGGCAATACCGGGCTCTTGCTCACCCGGATCGAGTACCTCAAACACAGCACGACCAAAAATTTTGCCGTAACGGACGCTGGCATGAATGATCTGTTGCGTCCTGCCTTATACGAGGCATGGCACGAGGTTCTGCCGGTCGAGAAGCATACTGGGCGAGCACAATCCTACGATATCGTCGGGCCTGTCTGTGAATCCGCGGACTTTTTCGCGCACGACCGGACATTGACGCTTTCCCCCGGCGATCTCCTGGCCGTCATGTCGGCGGGGGCCTATGCCATGAGCATGAGCTCGAACTACAACTCGAGACCGCGGCCCGCCGAAGTGATGGTCGATGGGAAAGCGATCCATCTCGTGCGGGAGCGAGAATCGACAGAAGGTCTTTTTGCGTCCGAGCGTCTTTTGCCGTAAATTTAGTGGTTTGTCGAATGGAGTTCGCGGGCCGTTCCAACTTGGAATACTCGACCTCCCCGAATCGTTAGCGTGTCCATGGATTTATCCCATCAGCCGCAGGCTTCACTGAGGATCGGCCAAAAACGGCTGTTCTTGTTTGGTGGCGTCGGTCTGCTTATCGTCGCCGTGGTGTTGTTCACCTATTTTGGCACCGAGATCCGCGCCAACGAACCCAAAGCATCCAAAGCTGCGCCGCTGGTCCCAGTTACGGTAGTGCCGGCCGCAGTGCGATCCGTCCCCTTTCGCCTGCAAGCCATTGGCAATGTCGAGGCCTTGTCCACGGTAAGCGTCAAGGCGCGCGTGGATGGGCAAATTCTCGAAGTCAACTTCAAGGAAGGCGAGGAAATCAAGAAAGGCAGCGTGCTGTTCAAGATCGATCCGCGGCCTTACGAAGCGGCGCTGCGCCAGGCCGAGGCGACCAATGCGCGCGACGTCGCGGCGAGGGATCAGGCCCAGGCTCAGGAGCGCCGCTACAAGGATCTGCTGGAGAAGAATTTCGTTTCCAAAGACGCCTACGCCCAGTTCCGCACCAACGCCGATACCGCGGCGGCCGTGGCCGATGCCAGCAAAGCGGCCGTGGACAGCGCCAGACTCAACCTTGAATATTGCACTATCCGTACGCCGATAGATGGCTACTCCGGAAAAATCCAGATCCAGCTGGGCAATCTGGTCAAGGCCAGTGACCCCAATCCGCTGGTTGTGCTCAACCAGGTGCACCCGATCTACGTCAGCTTTGCCGTTCCCGAGCAGACCTTGCCGGCGATCCGCAGCTATATGTCGGCTGGCCCGCTCACGGTCGATGCCAGCCCACCGAACTCGACCAAAACTGGCGCCTCAGGCCGGCTGATATTCGTCGACAACGCGGTCGATTCCACCACCGGTACCATCAAACTGCGCGGGCAATTCGCCAACAAGGAAAACGCGCTCTGGCCGGGCCAGTTCGTCAACGTCAGCATTAAGCTCTATGATCAACGCGACGCGGTGGTGATTCCGTCGCAGGCGATCCAGAACGGACCTGATGGTGAATACGTGTTCGTGGTGAAGCCCGACATGACCGTCGAAGCGCGCAAGATCAAATCGGACCGTACCGAGGGCGACAGCGTCATCATCGCCTCTGGACTGAAAAGCGGCGAGCAGGTGGTCACCCGCGGGCAGTTGAAGCTCACCTCGGGCGCCAGGGTAAAACCGGAATCCTAGGCCGACAGTCGTGAACCTGTCGGAGCTCTTTGTCCGCCGTCCGGTCATGACCGTGCTGGTCATGGCGGGCATCCTGATTTTCGGCATCGCCGGCTACCGGCAGCTTCCTGTCTCGTCGCTGCCCAGCGTAGATTTCCCCACCATTCAGGTTTCAGCCGAACTACCCGGCGCAAATCCGGAAACGATGGCTGCCGCCGTGGCCACGCCCCTGGAGAAGCAGTTCTCCACCATCGCCGGCATCGATTCCATGACCTCGGTGAGCGCCCAGGGCCTCGCCAGCATCACCATCCAGTTTTCCCTCGACCGCAGCATCGACGCGGCCGCCCAGGACGTGAATTCGGCCATCGCCTTCGTGGCCAAGCAGCTTCCGCCGACCATGTCCACGCCGCCTTACTTCCGCAAGGTCAATCCCGCGGAAGCTTCGATCTTCCTGCTCGCCCTGACCTCCGACACGCTGCCCATCGCCACAGTCGACGAGTACGCCGAAACCTATCTCGCGCAACGCATTTCCACCGTGAGCGGCGTGGCGCAGGTGCAGGTATTCGGCCAGAACAAGTACGCCGTGCGGGTGCAGGTCGATCCCAACGCGCTCGCCGCGCGTGGCGTGGGCATCAACGAGGTCCAACAGGCCGTCGCCAATGCCAACGTCAACATTCCCACCGGCACCTTGTACGGCAAGGACCGCGCGTTCGCTGTGCAGGCGAGCGGTCAGCTCTTTGACGCCGCCGCCTATCGGCCCATTATCGTGACCTACCGCAACGGCTCGCCCGTTCGCCTTGGCGAGCTCGGGCGCGTCATCGACGGCGTGCAAACCGACAAGGTTGCGGCCTGGTTCAACGACAAGCGCGGCGTCATCCTCGGCGTGCAGCGCCAGCCCGGCGTGAATACCATCGAAGTGGTCGATGCGATAAGGAAGCTGCTGCCGGCGTTCCGCGCCGAAATACCGGCGAGCCTGAACGTCGAGGTGTTCTACGACCGGACCAACTCGATACGCGAGTCGGTGCACGACGTGCAGTTCACCCTGCTGCTCTCGCTCGCCCTGGTGGTCATGGTGATCTTCCTTTTCCTGCGCAATCTCTCGGCGACAGTGATCCCGAGCGTCGCTCTGCCCATCTCCCTCATCGGCACCTTCGCCGTAATGTATCTGTTCGGCTACAGCGTGGACAACCTGTCGCTGATGGCGCTCACGCTCTCGGTGGGTTTTGTCGTGGACGACGCGATCGTGATGCTGGAGAACATCACGCGCCACATGGAAATGGGCAAGAGCCCGCTGCAGGCAACGCTGGACGGCTCGAAGGAGATCTCTTTCACCATCCTGTCCATGACTCTTTCGCTCACGGCCGTGTTCATCCCGGTGCTGTTCATGGCGGGCATACTCGGGCGCCTGCTGCACGAATTCGCGGTCGTCATCATGGCGGCTGTGCTGATCTCGGGCGTCGTATCGCTCACGCTCACGCCGATGATGTGCAGCCGCATTCTGAAGACTCACCAGGGCGAAAGCCACGGACGCCTGTTCATGCTGTTCGAGCGCGTCTTCGACGCCGCCAGGGACATCTACGGAGCAAGCCTGACCTGGGTGATCGAGCACTCCCGGCTCACGATGGCGGTCTTCGTGGGCATCCTGGTCGCCACCGCCGCGTTGTTCGTGCAAATGCCCAAGGGCTTCCTGCCCAGCGACGACAACGGCCAGTTGTTCTGCTTCATCGAAGCGCCGCAGGACGCTTCGTTCGACGCCATGGTCGAGAACGCGCGGCAAGTGATGGCCATTCTCATAGCCGATCCCAACGTGGCCGCGGCCCAGAGCTCCGTCGGTGGCAATACCGGCAGCCCCTCGCTCAACATCTCCCGCATCAACGTCGCGCTCAAGTCCCGCTCGGAACGTAAGCCCGCAGACCAGGTCATCAGGGACCTGCGTCCCAAGCTGGCCAACCTTGTAGGCTTGAAGGTGTTCATGCAGAACGTACCGTCGATCCGCATCGGCGGCCAGCTCACCAAGAGCCCCTATCTTTACGTGCTGCAAAGCGCCAGCACCGATGAGCTCTACCGTTGGGCACCGCTCCTTGAAGCCAAGTTGAGATCGCTGCCCGGCATCATCGACGTTTCAACCGACCTTCAGATCACCCAGCCTCAGGTCGTGGTCAACATCGATCGCGAAAAGGCTTCGGCGCTGGGCGTGAGCTCTGGCCAGATCGAGGGAGCGCTCAACAATGCCTATGGCGCGACGCAGGTGTCGACCATCTACACGGCGACCAACCAGTACTGGGTCATCCTCGAGCTCGACCCAAAGTATCAGCGCGACCCCTCGGCGCTGTCCATGCTGTACGTGCGTTCCTCCACGGGCGCGCTGGTGCCGCTCAATGCCCTGGCGCAGATCAGCTACAAGGTCGGTCCGCTGACCGTAAACCACCTCGGTCAGCTTCCCTCCGTGACGTTGTCCTTCGACTTGCTGCCTGGCGTATCGCTGAGCGAAGCGATCGCCCAGATCAAGAAAGCCTCGGGCGAGATGAAAGTTCCCGAGACGCTGAACACCAGCTTCCAGGGCACGGCTCAGGCGTTCCAGACTTCGCTGGCAAGCATGGGCATCCTGCTCGTGATGTCCGTCCTCGTGATCTACCTCGTGCTCGGCATCCTGTACGAAAGCTTCATCCACCCTCTCACCATTCTCTCGGGCCTGCCCACTGCCGCGCTGGGAGCGCTGCTGACCTTGAAGCTCTTCGGCATGGAGCTCAACATGTATGCGTTCGTGGGCATGATCATGCTGGTCGGCATCGTCAAGAAAAACGCCATCATGATGATCGACTTCGCCATCGAGGCGCAAAGGAAGGAAGGCAAGGCTCCGGCCGACGCCATCCACGAGGCCGGCATCATCCGCTTCCGCCCCATCATGATGACCACTTTCGCCGCCCTCATGGGGACCCTGCCGATCGCGTTTGGCCTGGGCGCCGGCGGAGAAGTGCGGCAACCCCTGGGACTGGCAGTGGTGGGCGGCTTGATCGTATCGCAGGTGCTTACGCTCTACATCACGCCCGTGGTCTACATCTACTTCGAGCGCTTGCAGGATTGGCTATCGCAGCGGCGCGGCCCTCGCCACGTAGTAAGACTGGGCACGGCCGATTGATTTGGCGAGGGATGATTGATTTGGCGAGGGATCGCCAACCGCTATCGCGGGCTCGCTACGGGTTTAGCTGTTTGTAGACAACCTCGGCAACCTGGAGCAGTTGCTCCCGTTTGACCTCGCCGGAAAGCGCGTAGCCGAAATTCCCGTCGACCCAGTAGAACACCGAAACCCGGTCCTCCTGACTGAAGCGGAAGGCGGTGTCGCGCGGCTCTCCTCTCTGTTTTGAAACGTACAGCGTGAGGCGCTGCCCGCGGGTGTCTTGATACATGAAGTGCGCGACGGGTCCCTGCGGACCGGAGAGCAAGCGGCCGCCCACCAGTTCGTATCCGAGCGGAGCGAGGTGCGGCGCTTTCAGGGTTGTGCCGAGGCGTTTCGACAGCCATCTCACGAGGTGTTCTTCCTCGTTGGCGGTCACCTCGACGGGATGGCGCACTTCCGGGGAATAGACAATGTGCGCGGTTGCCGCCTGGCGCGCCAACGACAACGGGATAAACTGCGGTGCGATAAGCGCTCCTCGAATCGTCCAGCCCAGTCCCATTCCGAGCGCTAATATCGCCGCAGCGGCGGCATAGCCTCGCCATGCATGCGGGCGCACGGCGAGCAGCGCCGCAGGTACGGGCTCGTCAATCACCGGGTGATACAGCGAGCGCAGCATGGCGTTTTGTTCGGCGTACGCGCGCGACCGCTCTGCATCTTCAGGATGGGCGGCGAGCCAGGCCTCGATCTCGGCCCGCGCACCCTCGGCAAGCCTGCCATCCACGTAGCCGTGCAATTCGGCTTCCCCGACCGGTTTCACTTCACCACCTTAAGGGGCACTACGACTTGGCCCCCGAGCAGCTGGCGCATGCGTTCGCGCGCTCGCGACAGCCGTGACATGACCGTGCCTATCGGTATGTCGAGCGCGCGGCCGACCTCCTCGTACGTCAGCTGCTCCACTGCGACTAGGAGAACGACTTCACGCTGCTCGGACGAGAGCGAACGCAGCACGCGGTCCACGTCCTCCAGCTCGAGTTGCTCGCCCTGGGTCGCGCGAACCGCAACCGTCGGGACTTCTTCCATCGCTTGCTCGACCTCGTAGCGGCGGCGGCGCACTTGATTTACGAACACGTTATGCATGATCGTGAACAGCCACGCCCTCAGGTCGCTCCCGGGGCGCCAAAGATAGAACTTGTTCCAGGCGCGTTCCAGCGTGTCCTGAACCAGGTCGTCGGCAATATAGCGATCGCCGACGAGCGCACGCGCGTAGCGCCGCAGCCTGGGTATGTGCTCGATAATGAGGCGACGATCCATCTGCCGCGCATTCTAGCGCGCCACCGATCCTCCCGGGAGTTCTACCTTGCATGGGAACGGCACGCGACAGGTGTGCATCGCGAGCATCCCAGTAGCAAGGAATGCAGACCCTGCGCATTGCCTCCCTTCCAAGAAAAAGCAGTCTTACGATACAAACGCACAGCTCTGGGGATTTATTCCGTGGATTGCGTCTGACCCGTGGAATTTCCGCCGCGCACTGCCGGTGCAAACACCGATCAACGTCGCAATTCCGGCGGGTCAGGCGGGATCTGGGTCGGGACTTGCAGGGGCGCCGGCAGCCTTGACCGCCCCGGAAGTCACGCCCGTTCGGCGAGGGTGAAACTCAGCGCAGTCCGGCGGCGTAATCGGCGACTGCGCGAATTTCGGGATCGCTCAACTTTCCTGCGATCGATTGCATCATCTTGTTCGCGTCGTTCCTGCGCTCGCCTGAGCGGAAAGCTTTCAGCTGGGCTTCGGTGTACTCGGCATACTGCCCGGCAAGCCGCGGGTACTGCGCCGGCAAGCCGACACCGTTTGCGCCGTGGCAGGCTGCGCACGCGGGAAGACCCTTGGAGACATCGCCCCCGCGCCAGATTTTTCGGCCGAGGACGAAGGTTTCCTGGTTCTTGGTCGCCCCCGATTTGGCTTGCTGTGCCGCGTAGTACGCTGCGACGTCGCGCATATCTCCGTCGGATAGGCCGGCGGCCATGCCCCCCATGATCGGGCTGGAACGCTCGGCTTTGTTTCCGGAAGTCGCTTTGAAATTGGCGAGCTGTTTCTGAAGATATTCCGGAACCTGGCTCGCCAGCTTGGGATTGGCCGGAGTGGGACTGTTACCATCGGCCCCGTGGCACGCCGCGCAAATCTTGTTGGCGATGCTTTGACCCTTTGCCGGGTCGGCTTTCGCGGCAGGCTCGGCAGCGGCGAGCGAACCAGCGCAGACTGCAAGACTCAAAAGCGCCAGAGCTCGTTTCATGCCGTTTTCTCCCTTTGAATCTTCGCCGAAAAGGCTGATATTCTAGCAAAATTGATCCCTTCACCCATGTCGCTCTTCCGCGGTGCTTTTTTCTTCAAGAGTGTGGCGTCGCTCGACGACGTTCCTGCGAGTACGGGTGAAATCGCCTTTGCCGGTCGATCGAACGCAGGCAAGTCGAGCGCCATCAATACGCTTACGCGGAGGCGATTGGCGTTCGTGAGCAAGACCCCGGGCCGCACCCAACTCATCAACTACTACTCGCTCGGCGCAGAGCGATTCATCGTGGATCTTCCCGGCTACGGCTACTCCAAAGTTCCCGACGCGATCCGGGCGCCTTGGGAGAAATTGCTGGGCGGGTATCTTCAAACGCGAGAGCCCCTGCGTGGCCTGGCCCTGATCATGGACGTGCGGCACCCGCTCACCGATCTCGATCAGCGGATGCTCGATTGGTTTTGCCCCACCGGACGACCGGTACATGTGCTGCTCACCAAGGCGGATAAACTGTCGCGGGAAGCTGGGCAGAATATATTGCGCAGAGTCGAGAAGGACATCGCGACGCTCACGCCCAATGCATCGGTGCAACTCTTCTCGAGCCTAAAAAAATCAGGCGTCGAGCAGGCCACCGCTGCGTTCCAGAAGTGGCTGGATCCGAGTGTTCCGGCACGTCTCGGATCGAGCCAGGCGGAAGGGACCCCCGATGAAATCAGGAGTCCAGAAAATAAAACCCCCGGGCCTAAAGGGGAAATCAGCCCGGGGCAAAATGCCTTAAGGTTTAAGGCAGCCCGCTCAGGGAGGAGAAGCGGGAGGCGACCAAAGCCGCCTACAGCATAAGAGTGGCTGGGCGTCGGAAAGGTTCCCGCAGACGATCGTTCTAGAAATAAGAGACTGATCTGTCTAGAAAAAAGGAGAAGTCATGCAAGTCTACGGCAATTTTCCAGCGGTGCGCATGCGCCGGATGCGGCGCGATGATTTTTCGCGTCGATTGATGCGTGAGAACGTCCTAAGCCCTGACGACCTGATCTATCCGGTCTTTGTGATCGAGGGCAAAGGCCGCAGCCAGCCCGTCCTTTCCATGCCGGGGGTATCGCGTTACACGGCCGACAAGCTCATGCCGGTGGCGGAGCGCTGCCTGAAGCTTGGCGTACCCGCGATCGCGCTCTTTCCCGCGATCGAGCCTTCGCTGAAAAACCCCGAAGGCGATGAAGCGACCAATCCTGAGGGTCTCGTCCCGCGAACTATCAGAGCTCTCAAGAAGCGATTCCCCGAGCTCGGCGTCATGACCGACGTGGCGCTCGATCCCTATACGAGCCACGGCCAGGACGGAGTGATCGACGCGAACGGCTATATTCTCAACGATGAGACCCTCGCCATTCTCGAGAAGCAAGCGCTGGTTCAGGCGGGGGCCGGCGTGGATATCGTCGCGCCCTCGGACATGATGGACGGTCGCATCGGGCGTATTCGGGCCGCGCTCGAAGAGAGCGGGTTCATTCACACGCGCATCATGGCCTACTCGGCGAAGTATGCCTCGGGGTTTTACGGCCCGTTCCGCGACGCGGTCGGTTCCGCCGCAAATCTCGGCAAGGGAAACAAATTCACCTACCAGATGGATCCCGGCAACAGCGACGAGGCGCTGTGGGAAGTCGGGCTGGACCTGCAGGAGGGTGCCGACATGGTGATGGTGAAGCCGGGCATGCCGTACCTGGACATCGTCAGGCGCGTCAAGGACGAGTTCAAAGCGCCGACCTACGTCTATCAGGTGAGCGGCGAATACGCCATGCTGAAGGCGGCGTTCAAGAACGGGTGGCTCGCGGAGAAGCAATGCGTGATGGAAGTCCTGCTCGGATTCAAGCGCGCGGGCGCCGACGGCATCCTCACCTATTTCGCGCTCGACGCGGCGGGCTGGCTGAAAAACGGGCGCTAGAAATTCTGGTGGCGGGCGAATCCAGGGCTAGAAGCGTGTGGTCAGGTCGAGCGACCGGAGAAATTTTTCGGGCGGCTGGTAGCCGATCACGCGTACATTTTCGATTTCCCGGCCGTTCGCATCGAAAAAGACAATACCCGGCGGCCCGAACAGGCGAAAGCGCTTGAGCAGCGCCTTGTCATCGGGCGAGTTGGCTGTCACGTCGGCGCGCAGGAGCAGCATCCCACCCAGGCGGGCCTGAACTTGCGGGTCGCTGAAAGTGAAGCGCTCCATTTCCTTGCACGACACGCACCAGTCGGCGTAGAAATCGAGCATCGCGGCTTTGCCCGCAGTCTTCAGATGCGCATCGAGATCGGCAAGCGTCCTGACAGTTTGAAAGGGCACCTGCTGCGTCTCGGCCGCTTCCGAAAGCACGCCGGCCAGGGGGCGCAGAGGATCTCGCGCGCCCGACAGAGCTCCTATGCCTTGCGCGATGCCCGCGATCAAGGCGAGGATGCCGATCGCTTTCCACATCCTGGCCCAGCCCGAAGCCCCGTGGGACAGAGGTTCCAGCGCATTCAGAAATACGCCCGATCCGACAAGCAGCACGCCCCACATCAGCATCTGCGCGGCGACCGGGATCACCGGCGAAACGATCCAGATCGCCACGCCCAGAAGCAGCACCCCGAAAATCCGCTTGATCGCGTTCATCCAATGGCCGGCCCTGGGCAGGAGCGCGCCTTCGGAAACGCCGACCAGAACGAGCGGCACGCCCATGCCGATCGCCATCGAGAAGAGCGCGGTCCCGCCGAGTACCGCGTCATGCGTCTGCCCGATGTAGAGAAGCGCTCCAGCGAGCGGAGCGGCCACGCAAGGGGACACGATCGCCGCCGACAGCATTCCCATCAACACCACAGCGCCCCAGTGTCCCCCGCTCAGCCGGTGACTCGCATTCGCAAAGTGCGATTGCAAGCTCGAAGGCAGCTGCAGCTCATAGAAGCCGAACATCGACAGCGCGAGAACCACAAAGATCGCGGCAAATGCGCCTAGCACCCAGGCGTTTTGCAGCGCCGCGGAGAACAGGCTACCGGAGAGGGCCGCGGCGATCCCGATGGCAGTGTAAGTCACCGCCATGCCCAAGACGTAGGCGAGCGATACGAGCAGCGCGCGGCGGCGCGTGACCTTGCGGCCTTCGCCCACGATGATTCCGGAAAGAATCGGGATCATCGGCAGCACGCATGGCGTAAACGTGAGCAGCAGCCCGGCTCCGAAGAATACGGCCATGACCAGCCAGATCCGCCCCGATTCGATGATGCCGGCAAAACGCATGTCCTCACTTCCCGCGCCAGGCTGAACGCCCTCCGGCGTCGGCGTGGAAGCCTGCGGTCCGTCTCCTATGAAGATCGAGGAAAACGTGGTTCCCGCCGACGCAAGCCGGAGATCGGCGCTTTGAACCTGCGGCACATAGCACACGCCCACGTCGGCGCAGCCCTGGGAGGTGACCTGAAGCTTCACGCGTTCGGCGCCTGCGGCTTCGATCGGCAGTCGGATGCGCACCTCCTTGCGATAGGTCTCCTGCTTGCCGAAGAACTTGTCCTCGTGGATTTGCCCCTTGGAAAACTGAGGCTCGCCGAGCCTCACCGAAGGCGGTTCGACGGCGAAGCGAAAACGCTCGCGGTAGAGGTAATACCCGTCGGCGATCGCGTAGCGCACCTCGATCGTGGCGGCATCGAGCACACGCGCCGAAAAGCGGAACGCCTTGTCCGGCTCGAGCAGATCGTCGGCGCCCGCTGCGCGCGCAGACGGCAACGCGGACAGGAGCAACAGCACGATGAGCACAAGTCGACGCATGTCTAGGCGGGCCGTGTTTCAGAATCGACCCACTCGAGATAGGCGGGCAATCCTCCCGACAGTGGGACCGCGATGATCTCCGGAAGTTCGTAGGGGTGGTGGGCGCGGATGGCCGATTCCAGCTCCGGGTAGCGGGTCCGCGTCGTCTTGATCAGCATCGGGAATTCCTCCACGTCCTCGGTTTTGCCTTGCCAGCGATAAACGGAGCGACACGGCGAGAGGATGTTGATGCAGGCTGCGAGATGCCCTTCGATGAGCGCGTGGGCCAGTTTCGCCGCGCTGTCGCGATCCGGCAGATTGGTGATGACGAGATAAGTGTCCGCCGTCTTCATGCGGCCTCCTTGATGCCGGCAACTCCGTCGGCGACCGTAGGATAGCGCAGCCGCACGCCGAGCTCCGCTTTCATCCGCCGATTGGAAAGACGCCTCGATTCGTTCATGAATGAAAGCAACGCCGGGGGCAGCAGGCGCGCGGCTTCGGCGCGCGAGACGCGGGGCGGCCGCGCGAGTCCCGAGCGATCGGCCACGAGATCGAACCAGTCGCCCATCCTGATCTCGCTGTCGTCGCTCGCATTGTAAATTCCGGACGCTTGCGCCGACCCCAGCGCCAGGACGAGGATAGCCGCGAGATCGTCGGCGTGAATGTGGTTGGTGTAGACGTCCTCTTCCGCGCGCAAAACCGGGGTGCCGCGCGCGATACGGTCGAGCGGCAATCGGTCTTTGGCGTAGATGCCCGGGACGCGCAGGATGACGACCTCCACCTTGTTGCGATCTCCCCAGTCGGAGACCGCCCGCTCGGCATCAAGGCGGCACATCGCACGCTCGGTCTGCGGCCGGGGTGCGCGCGTTTCCTCCGCCCGCTCGCCTGCGCAATCGCCATAGACACCGCTCGTGGAGATATACACGAATCGCCGTGGTAACATTGCGCCGCGTTTTTGCGGTGCCGACAGCGCCGCGAGCAGATTCCGGGTACGCAGGTCGGCTTGCCCGCCTGCCGCGGGCGGGGCAAGGTGCGCAACGACCTCCGCCCGACCGGCAAGCGGCGCGAGAGATTCGGGGTCGTCGAGATCGCCTTCGATCAATTCGATACCCGAGGCGGCAAGAGCAGGATCGCGTGAGCGCACCAGCGCGCAGACGTGATACCGCTGCTTGAGTACCGGCAAGGCACGGCGGGCGATGTCGCCGCAACCGATGATGAGCAAGGTGTCCACGAGCGAATTTTACGCGCCCCGATGACGCATCAGGTCACGATCCGCAACACCGGTCACCAGTTCCCGGCCCAAGACGGCTCGAGCATTCTTCAGGCCGCGCTCGACGCCGGCCTCGTGCTTCCCTACGGCTGCCGCGACGGCGCCTGCGGCAGTTGCAAGGGGAAACTCATCGAAGGCCGGATCGACTACGGCCATTATTCGGAAAAAGCGCTCAGCCCCGAAGAGCGCGAGCGGGGGTTCGCGCTGTTCTGTCAGGCGCGGCCTCTCTCGGACGTAGTGATCGAGGCCCGCGAGGTGCGCAAGGCGGGCGACATCCAGGTCAGGAAGCTCCCGGCGCGCGTGCACAAGCTGGAGCGCGTGGCGGGCGACGCCATGATCGTCTATCTGAAACTCCCGGCGAACGAACGTCTGATGTTCCTGCCCGGCCAGTACATCGACATCCTCTTGAAGGACGGCACGCGGCGAAGTTTTTCCATGGCCAATGCCCCTCACGACGACGAGTTCGTGCAGCTGCACGTGCGCCACGTGCCGGGCGGTTCATTCACCGATCACGTGTTCCAGACCATGAAGGAGCGCGATATCCTGCGCTTCGAAGGGCCGTTCGGGACTTTTTTCCTGCGCGAGGAGTCCGCGAAGCCCATCGCATTCGTCGCTTCGGGCACAGGATTCGCGCCGATCAAAGCGGTCATCGAGGCTGCGTTCAAAAAGGGCGTCGCGCGTCCTATGACCCTTTACTGGGGCGCTCGCCGCCCTAAAGATCTTTACCTGAACGCTTTGGCCGAGCGCTGGGCCGGCGAACACACGGGTTTCAGGTATGTTCCCGTCATCTCCGATGCACTCGCGGAGGACCACTGGACCGGCCGCACGGGATTCGTGCACCGGGCAGTCATGGAAGACACATCGGACCTTTCCGGCCACCAGGTCTACGCCTGCGGAGTGCCTATCATGGTCGACTCGGCGCGGCGCGACTTCACGCTGAAGTGCAGTTTGCCGGAGAACGAGTTCTACGCCGACTCCTTCACCACCGCCGCCGACAAGGCGCCTTAGCGTGCACCTCTGCGATCAGGCCGCGGCCTCGCCGAGATAAGCCTCGCGCACGCGCGGATCGGCAAGAAGCGCGTGCGCTTCTCCGGAGAGCGTGATCATCCCGCTTTCCATGACATAGGCCCGGGCCGCGAGAGCGAGCGCTGCCCGCGCGTTCTGTTCCACGAGCAGCACCGTCACGCCGGCGCGATTGATGTCGCGGATCACCCCGAAGATTTTCTGCGCGACCATGGGCGCAAGTCCCATGCTCGGTTCATCCAGCGCGAGCAGCTTCGGCCGGCTCATCAGAGCGCGTCCGATCACGAGCATTTGCTGCTCGCCGCCCGAGAGCGTGCCGGCGGTCTGTCGCCGGCGCTCCTTGAGCAGCGGGAACAGGCTGAACGTGCGATCGCGGTCCGTTTCCACCTCGCCGTCGCTGCGGGGGTAGGCTCCCATGGCCAGATTCTCATCCACAGTGAGCTGCGCGAACACGCCGCGTCCTTCCGGCACCATGACGAGCCCCCCACGCGCGCGCCTGAAGGCGGGCACGCCGGCGAGATCGCTGCCGCCGAAGCGCACCGCGCCCGGCGCCGTCGGCACCAGGCCCGAAATCGCGCGCAGCGTCGAGGACTTCCCGGCGCCGTTCGCGCCGATGAGACACACCATCTCGCCAACGCCGACCTCGAGGTCTATGCCTTTTACGGCGCGGATCCCGCCATAGCGGACTTCGAGGCCGTGGATTTCGAGCAGGCTCATGCAACAGGTGCTCCCAGATACGCCTCGATCACCTTCGGATCGCGCTGCACTTCGGCGGGTGTACCCTCGGCGATGCGCTCGCCGTGATCGAGCACGAGCACCCTGTCGCACACGTTCATGACCAGCCGCACGTCGTGCTCGATCAGGAACAGGCTTATTCCGTCTCCCCGGATGCGATCGAGCAGCCCGCGCAGCGCCAGCGTTTCCGACGCATTCATCCCTGCGGCCGGCTCATCCAGGCACAGCAGTCTGGGATCGGTGGCGAGGGAACGGGCGATCTCGAGCCGCCTTTGGTCGCCGTAGGGAAGGCTGCCCGCGGCTTCGTTGGCCCGGTGGCGTATCCCGACGTAGTCGAGAAGCTCGGCGGCGCGCCGCTCGATGGCGGCTTCCTCCTCGCGCGTCGCCGCGTTTCGCAGCACTGCGCCGATCACGCCCGCACGGGTGCGGACATGGCGGCCGATCATCACGTTCTCGAGCGCGGAGAGATTGGCGAACAGACGGATGTTCTGGAAAGTGCGGGCGACACCGCGCGCCGCGACCTCGTGCGGCTTGAGGCCTGAGAGTTCCGCGCCTTCGAACGCGAACCGCCCGCCGTCCGGAACATCAATCCCGGTAAGGAGATTGAAGAGGGTCGTTTTTCCCGCGCCGTTCGGGCCGATCAGGCCGTAGATCTCGCCGCGCCGGATCGAGAAGCCGACGCCGGCGAGCGCCTGCACGCCGCCAAATTTGCGGGACAGTCCGGAGGCTTCGAGCAGATCGCTCATGGCTTGCGCTCCGCGAGCTCGCGCCTGCGCACCGCCGAAGGCCACAGGCCGCCGGGCCTCAAGATCATGACGAGAACCAGGGCAAAACCGAAGATCAGCATGCGGATCACCTCCGGCTCGATGAGCATGCGGCCGAAGAGCCGCGTCTGCACCGGCTCGACGGTGAAGCGCAGGATCTCCGGAACGAAGGAGAGCAGCACCGCGCCGAGAATCACGCCCCAGATGTTGCCCATTCCGCCGAGCACGACCATGGACACCACCATGATGGACTCGACCAGGACGAAGCTCTCCGGAGAAATGAATCCCTGGATCGCCGAGAACATTCCGCCGGCGAGGCCGCCGAAGGACGCGCCCATGGCAAAAGCAAGCAGCTTGAGGTTCCTCGTGTTGATTCCCATCGCGCGTGCCGCGACTTCGTCCTCGCGCACCGCCTCCCAGGCGCGGCCGATGCGGGAATTCTGCAGCCGCACGTTGATGAAGATCACCGCGAGCATGACGATGAGCAGGAAGTAGTAGTACTTGATCGGCCCGCTGAACGTCAGCCCGAGAAAGGTCTCGGTCCTGGCGAAATCGAAACTCCCGAGACGCAAGGGGTCGATGCGGGCGATGCCCTGGGGTCCGTTGGTGATGTTGACGGGCTGGGACAGATTGTTGAGAAAAATGCGGACGATCTCGCCGAATCCCAGCGTCACGATCGCGAGGTAATCTCCGCGCAGCTTCAGGGTCGGCGCGCCGAGCAGCACCCCGAAGACCGCGGCGACCGCGGCGCCGAGCGGCAGGGTCACCCAGAACGGCCAGTGGATGTCGAAGTGCGGTGAGGCGAGCAGCGCGTAGGTGTAGGCGCCGACCGCGTAGAAAGCGATGTAGCCGAGATCGAGCAGTCCCGCGAAGCCGACGACGATGTTCAAGCCGAGCGCGAGGAACACGTACAGGATCGCGAGGTTGGTGATTCTCACCCAGGCCGTCCCTCCCGCGGCGAGCGCGAACGGCAGTGCGAGCAGCGCAAGCGCGATGAGCGCGATACCCGCGCGGACGACGGCGGGTCGCGTGCTCCACTCCTTCACGCCCTGTCTCCCACGCGTTCCCCGAGCAGGCCCGAGGGCCGCAGTATCAGCGCCCCGATCAGCACGATGAAGGCGAACACATCCTGGTAGTTGGATCCGAACACGTTCCCAGTGAGATCGCCGATGTAGCCGGCGCCCAGCGCTTCGATCACGCCGAGCAGCACGCCGCCCAGCATCGCGCCCGGGATATTGCCGATTCCGCCCAGCACCGCGGCGCAGAATGCCTTCAGGCCGAGCTGCGAGCCCATGGTGTAGTGCGCGATGCCGTAGTAGCTCGCCACCATGACGCCTGCGACGGCGGCCAGCGCGGCGCCGATGACGAATGTAAAGGCGATGACGCGGTTCGCGTCTATGCCCATCAGCCCCGCCACCTGCGGGTTTTGCGCGGTCGCACGCATCGCCGTGCCGAGGCGGGTGCGGTACACGAGCGCGATGAGTCCGGCCATCATGACGACGGAAATCACCATGATGGCGATCTGCACATTGGTGATGGTGGCGCCGCCGATGTCGTAGGACTGCAGCTTGATGATCTGCGGAAACGCGAGCGGGTTGCGACTCCAGATCAGCATCGCCACATGCTGCAGGATGATCGACACGCCGATGGCGGTGATGAGCGGAGCGAGGCGCGGCGCGCCGCGCAAGGGCCGGTAAGCGAGCCGCTCCATCGCGTAGCCGATCAGCATGCACGCCGGGACCGCACAGCCGGTGGCGATCAGCACGACCAGCAGCGGCGGCAGGCCCAAGGGCGCGAGTGCGCTGATCACCGTGAACGCCACCATCGCACCGACCATCACCACTTCGCCGTGGGCAAAGTTGATGAGCTGGATGATGCCGTACACCATGGTGTAGCCGAGCGCGACCACCGCGTATACCGCGCCCAGGGTGAGCCCGTTGATAAGCTGCTGGATGAATATGTCCATCAACAAGAACGGCACCCGCAGGTGCCGTCTCGCGTGTTGCTCTTCAAAGCGCTTACTTCTTTTGAGCGTCCGCCGCGGGCGCCGAGCTCATGGCGACGAAATCGTCGTACTTGATGGTCTTGCCGCTCTTGATGATGGCGATCGGCACGAGCTTGCCGAGCTTCATGGTGAAGATGGTCATCTCGGCATCCTTGCGGTCGCCTTTGTCATCGAAGGAAATCCGGCCGGTCGCGCCCGCGAAATCGATTTTCTGCAGGACGGGCAGATATTTCACCGGGTCCGCCGAATTGGCCTGTTTCATCGCTTCGATCAGCAGGTTCATCGCGTCATAGGTGAACGGCGAATAAAGAATCGGCTCGACGCTGAACCGCTTCTTGTAGGCATCGAGAAAACTCTTGGAGGCCGCGAGAGGCGGAATTCCCGCCTGCGAGCACAACAGGTCATCGGCCGCGCTGCCGGCGAGCTGACTCATCTTGTCGGTGCAGGCGCCGTCTCCGAAGGAGAATACCGCCTTGAGGCCGAGCTCCTTGCCCTGCCTGAGCAGCGGGCCGCCGGTGGCATCCATTCCGCCGTAGAACACGGCGTCGGGGTTGCGGCCTTTCACCTTGGTCAGCACCGCCTTCCAGTCGGTGGTTTTGTCGCTGCCTCTTTCGCGCGGGAGCACTTTCACTCCGGCGGCCTTGAGCGCCTTCTCCACTTCGTTCGCAAGACCCTCGCCGTAGGCGGTCGCATCATCGATCACTGCCGCAAGCTTCGGTTTGACGGTGGCGGCGAGATAGTTTGCGATCGCCGGACCCTGCTGGTCGTCGCGTCCCACCACGCGAAACACGTTTTTGAAGCCCTGCTCGGTCAGCTTCGGATTGGTCGCGGAACCCGTGATCATGGGCGTCGGAGGAGTGGTGCCGTTGTAGATCGCCGAGGCCGGAATGGTGACGCCCGAATTGAGATGCCCGACCACGCCGACCACCTTGGCGTCCACCAGCTTCTGGGCCACGGTGGTGCCAACCTTGGGATCGGACTGGTCGTCCTCGGCCAGCATCTCGAACCGGACGTCCTTGCCGTCGATCTTTACTTTCGCCGCGTTGGCCTCCTCCACCGCAAGACGCGCGCCGTTCTCGTTGTCCTTGCCCAGATGCGCGATGCCGCCGGTGAGCGGCGCGACATGGCCGATCAGGATGGTGATGCCGGCAGCCGGAGACTGCGCCTGAGGTTTTTTCTCTCCACCGCAAGCTGCGATACCCCACGCAACCAGGGCAGCCAGCGCAAAACCACCGAATCGGGAGCAGATCATCGCAACCTCCGGGTCAGGAACGCGGTGAATAAGCTGATGCGCCTATTTCACCGTCAGGATGAATTTCGCGAGCGTTTTGGCATCGTCGTCGCCGACGGTCCCGTTGGGCGGCATCGGAATGGGCCCCCAAACGCCGGTCGAGCCCCCTTTGATCTTGGTGACCAGATAGGCCTCGGCGTCCTTTCGGGACTTGTACTTGGCCGCCACGTCCTTGTACGCAGGGCCGACCAGTTTCGTGTCGAGCGTGTGGCAGCTCAAGCAGGCTTTTTCTTTCAGGAGTTGCTGCGCATCGGCGGCGAGCGCGGTACCGCCGGCGAATGTAATCGATGCGGTGAAGACGGCGGCTGCGGATAGTACTAGAGGTTTCATGAATTCTCCGGGAAAGTAAAAAATTTCGGCGCCATGCTACTGGATTTTTTCAGGCTTGGATACCTGTTCGATGAGGTTTTCCAGACGATCGATCGGCGCCAGGCAGCTAACGCCCTCGCACACCCAGGCGTTGACCTGATCCCTTGCGGGCTTGGCGAGCACCGGCGGCAGGTCCAGCCACTCGGTCCCGGCGGCGATCACCATGGTGTGCGGCAAATAGCGTTCGGCGAGCGCGCTCTTCCAGCGCTGCAGCTCCGCCGACGGTCCGCGCAAAATCACCGTGCGCGTCGGACTCTGATGCTCTTCGAGCGCTGTGAGCAGCGTGGCGTGACCTCCCGGCTGCTCGCTGATGGAGGAGTGAAACTGCGCGAGCGTGCGCTCGGCGGCGAGTGCGTAGCGCGACTCGCCGGTGAGGAAGTGAAGGCGCTGCAGGGCGAATGCCGCCGTGCCGTTCCCCGAAGGCGTCGCGTTGTCGTAGCCGGGCTTGGGGCGGTGAATCAGCCGCTCGTGATCGTGGCTGGTGAAGAAGAAACCGCCGCTCTCCTTGTCCTCGAACTGCTCGAGCAGCACTTCGGCGAGGTCCTCGGCGAAAGCGAGCGCGCCCGGGTCGAATTCCGCCTGCAGGAGCTCGATAAGCGCGGCCAGGAGATAGGCGTAGTCGTCCAGGTAGGCGTTGAGATGCGCCTGCCCGTCCTTATACGTGGCGAAGAGCCGCCCGTTTTTCCACATCGTGCCGCGGATGAAGCCAAGCGCCCCCTTCGCCGAAGCGAGCCAATCGCCGCGCCCGAACACCGCCGCCGCGCGCGCCATGCCGGCGATCATGAGTGCATTCCAGCTGACCAGCACCTTCTCGTCGCGCCCCGGATGCACCCGTTTCTCGCGTGCCGTGAAGAGCTTCATCTTTCCCGAAGCGAGCAGAAGCGCGCATTCGCCCTCGCTCTTCCCGAGCTGCTCTGCGACCGCGGCCAGCGTGCGCGCCACATGCAGGTGCCAGTGCGTGCCCTCGAAGTTTGGGGGACCGTCCAGTCCGTAATACGGCGCAAGCACCGAGTACTCGTCCGCAGCAAGGAGCGCTTTTGCTTCCTCGATCGTCCAGACGTAGAACTTGCCTTCCTCGTGCTCCGAATCCGCATCGAGCGAGGAGTAGTAGCCGCCCCCGGGTGACTGCATTTCGCGCATGACCCACCCGGCGGTCTCTTCGGCGATCCGCGCAAAGAGGGCGTTTCGCGTGGCGGTCCACGCATCGCTGCACAGGCGCAGCAGCGGGCCGTTGTCGTAGAGCATTTTCTCGAAATGCGGGATCTGCCACTGCGCATCGACGCTGTAGCGCGCAAATCCGCCGCCGAGCTGGTCGTAGATGCCCCCGAGCGCCATGCGCTCCAGCGTGTAGGTCGCAACGCGCTCCGCCGCGCCGTCGCCTGCGGCCGCCGAGCGCCGCAGGCAGAGTTCGAGCTCCGCCGGATGCGGGAACTTGGGCGCCCCGCCGAATCCGCCGTAGCGCGAGTCGAAACTGGTCTTCAGGCTGCGCAGGGCCGCGGCTATCGGCGCGCCCGAGAGTTCCGAGTGATGCGCGGGCGCGCCGGGACGCATTCCTTCGAACGTGGCGAGAAGCGTCTCGTTCTGACGGTCGATCTCCTCGCGGTTCTCCCGGTAGAGTCGCGCCACGCGTTCGAGCAGCTGGGGAAATCCCGGAAGGTTGTAGCGTTGTTCCTTGGGAAAGTAAGTGCCCCCGAAAAAAGGCGCGCCGTCAGGTGAGAGGAACATGGTCAGCGGCCAGCCTCCTGGGCGCTGGGCGAGCATCTGGTGCGCGAGCTGGTAGATCTGGTCGAGATCCGGTCGCTCCTCGCGGTCCACCTTCACGTTGACGAACAGGCGGTTCATCACGTCGGCGACGCCCGGATCCTCGAAGGACTCGTGCGCCATCACGTGGCACCAGTGGCAGGCGGAGTAGCCGACCGAGAGGAGAATCGGCTTGTCCTCATCGCGCGCGCGCTTGAGGGCTTCCTCGCCCCAAGCGTACCAGTCGACCGGATTGTGCGCGTGTTGCTGGAGATAGGGACTGGTTTCCCGCGCGAGACGATTGGGCATGACGGAGAATTGCAGAAACAGTACGGCAGTGTAGCACTGCATCCTTTCGCGGACGCGTCGGCGTAGACTGCGAATCTCTGAACGGAGAATCCCGGATGAACGAAGATCCTTACCGCGCCCGGCGCCGCGCGCTACTTGCCGCGCTCGGTGGCGGCGCCGTCCTGTCGACCGCACTGCAGCGCGCACTGGCGCAAACATCGCTCGCCCGGGGCGTGCACAGCACCCAGGGTGAAGTGCGGGTCAACGACAAACCCGCCGCGCGGGGAACGCCGGTGGGCCCGGGCGACACGGTGACGACGGGAAAGGGCGCGCTCACCTTGTTCGTGATCGGCCAGGACGCCTTTCTCATGCGCGACAACAGCCGCGCCGAGTTCTCGGGCGGCGAGACGGTCGCGAATGCCCTGCGTCTTGTCACGGGCAAGCTGCTCGGCGTGTTCGGGGGCCGGGACCACAACATCGTCACCGCCACTGCGACAATAGGCATACGCGGCACGGCCGCCTATTTCGAAGCGGAGGCCGCGCGCACTTACTTCTGCCTATGCTACGGATCCGCTGTCGTTGCGGCCGCGGGCAGCGATCAACGCGCGAACTACACCACGACTCACCACGAATCGCCGCGTTACATCTACGGCGACGGCCGCCCCGGCGCCATCGTTCCGGCGAGCGTCGTCAACCACACCGACGCGGAGATCTTCATGCTCGAAGGACTGGTCGACCGGCGGCCGCCGCAAAGCTTCATGGACGGCGAATACATGAACAGCCCCTATTCGAACTAGGACTCACGGCGAGAATTTCGGTTGGGGTAACGGGGGAACCGTAGGGTTCCCCCGTTCGTATCAGCTACCGTCGGTAATCGCCCCCAGACTCGCGGTCGAAACCAGCTTCATGTACTTCGCCATCAGGCCGCGCGTGTAGCGCGGCTTGGGTTGCTTCCATTTCTTTCTGCGCGTCGCGAGTTCCTTCACGGAAACGTTTAGCTGGAGTAGGTGCTTCTTCGCGTCGATGGTGATCGAGTCGCGTTCTTTTACCAATGCGATCATGCCGCCGACGTAAGCCTCGGGTGCAACGTGTCCCACCACCATGCCCCAGGTGGCGCCCGAAAAACGTCCGTCGGTGACCAGGCCGACCGACTCGCCCAGTCCCTGGCCAATGAGCGCCGAGGTCGGCGCAAGCATCTCCTGCATGCCGGGGCCGCCCTTCGGGCCTTCGTAGCGGATGACGATGATGTCGCCCGCACGGATTTTCTTCGCGAGGATCGCCTTCATCGCCGCGGACTCGGATTCGAACACGCGCGCGGGGCCGGTGATCGAGGTTTGCTTGAGACCGGTGATCTTGGCGACGCAGCCCTCGGTCGCGAGGTTGCCCTTGAGGATCGCGAGATGCCCCTGCGCGTACATTGGTTTCGACCAGGGCCGGATCACGTCCTGATCCTTGCGCGGCTCCTCAGGCACGTTCGCGAGTTCCTCGGCAAGCGTGCGGCCGGTGATGGTCATGCACCCGCCGTGCACCAGGCCGTGCACGAGCAGCATCTTGAGCACCTGCGGCACGCCGCCCGCGGCGTGGAAGTCGGTCGCCACGTAGGTGCCCGAGGGTTTCAGATCGCACAGCACCGGAACCTTGCGCCGCACGCGCTCGAAATCGTCAATGCTCCATTTCACGCCCGCGGCCGAGGCGATGGCGAGGTAATGCAGCACGGCGTTGGTCGAACCGCCGGTGGCCATCACCACCGCGATCGCGTTCTCGATCGACTTGCGCGTAATGATGTCGCGGGGCCGGATGTTCCTGCGGATCGCGTTGATCAGGACCTTCGCCGATTCCGCCGCAGAGTCGGCCTTCTCGCGATCGGGCGAGGCCATCTGCGAGGAGCCGAGCACGCTCATGCCGAGCGCCTCAAACGAGGAGGACATGGTATTCGCCGTGAACTGGCCGCCGCAGGCGCCCACCGAAGGGCAGGCGTTCTTCTCGATGCCGTCGAAATCTTCCTTCGCCATCTTGCCCGCGGCGCGCGCGCCCACCGCTTCGAACGCCGAGACGATGGTGAGCTTCTGCCCTTTCCAGTTGCCGGGCTTGATCGTGCCCGCATAAACGAAGATGCCCGGAACGTTCATGCGCGCCATCGCCATCATGGCGCCGGGCATGTTCTTGTCGCAGCCGCCCACGCAGACGACGCCGTCCATCATCTGGCCGTTCACCGCGGTTTCGATCGCGTCGGCGATCACCTCGCGCGAGATGAGCGAATATTTCATGCCCTCGGTGCCCATGCCGATGCCGTCGGTGACGGTGGGAAAACCGAAGGTCTGCGGCATCGCGCCCGCCGCCTTCACCGCCGCGACCGCGCTGTCCACGAGCGGCTGGATGCCGGCGTTGCAGGGATTCATGGTCGAGTGGCCGTTGGCGACGCCGACGATGGCCTTTTCGAAATCGCCGTCGCCGAAACCGACCGCGCGCAGCATGGCGCGGTTGGGCGAGCGAGCGTCGCCGTGGGTAATGGTCTTGCTTCTCCAGTTGTCCGCCATGGAAAAAACTCCGGATGCAGAAAGAAAGCGGAAAATCAGTTACGCTTCGACTGCATTTTACTTGAAAGCGCGCCAGAGGCCTCTCATGCTCGTCCACCCGAACTTCAATCCGGTCGCGATCTCGCTCGGCCCGATAGCGATCCGATGGTATGGGCTCATGTATCTCGTCGGCTTCGCCATATCCTACGGGCTCGGGCGCTTGCGCATCGCGCGCGCAATGTCGGGGCGCATCACCGTCGCGATTCTCGATGATCTGCTGTTCTTCTGCGTGCTCGGCGTGGTGCTGGGGGGGAGGCTCGGCTACGTGCTCTTCTACAAGCCCTCGTATTACTTCCTCCATCCGCTGGAGATTCTCGAGGTCTGGCACGGCGGCATGTCCTTCCACGGAGGGTTTCTCGGCGTGCTCCTTGCGATCTGGTGGGTCGCGCGAAAGCACGAGCTGCGCTGGATCGAGGTCATGGATTTCTTTGCGCCCCTGGCCCCGCTCGCGCTCGCCGCGGGGCGGATCGGCAATTTTATCAACGGCGAGCTTCCCGGCCGCGTCACCGATGTGCCCTGGGGAATGCTCTTCCAAGGCGCGGGACCGCTCCCGCGCCATCCCTCGCAGCTCTACCAGTTCGCCATGGAGGGGGTGCTCCTGTTCGCGATTCTCTGGATTTATTCGTCAAAACCAAGGCCCGCGGGAGCGGTGTCCGGTGCGTTTCTGCTGGGTTACGGGGGATTCCGGTTCGCGGCCGAATACTTTCGCGAGCCCGATGATTTTCTTGGACTTCTTGCGCTCAACCTGTCCATGGGCCAGTGGCTGTCGCTGCCCATGATCCTGCTTGGCATCGGCATGCTCGCCTGGACTTGGCGTAAATCCCAAAAGGTCTAAAATGAAAGCGCCATGGTCGAAGCGGGGGATGAAAAGATGCACGCTCAGATGAGGCAACGGCTGCACGAACTGGAACTCGAACACCGGGATTTGGATGCGGCCATCCATCAGATTTCGGACGAACCTTCCCACGATCAACTGGCCCTCACGCGCATGAAGCGGCGCAAGCTCCTCCTCAAGGACCAGATCTCCTGGATCGAGCGGCAACTCGATCCCGATATCCCCGCCTGAAAGCCTGTCCCGCGCGCTGATTGATCAAACGAGCCCGCGCACGATAAGCGAGGCGCCGCTCGCGAGCAGCAGAATTGCCACCGCCCGCATCACCGCCTCACGCGAAATCGCGCGGAAAATCTTCGACGCAAGGTAAATCGCAACCAGCCCGGTCGGGATCGCCGCTGCCGCGGTGATCCACACGCCGTCCTGCATGAGCAGTCCCGTCACCGCGAAGGCGATGAGCCGCATCCCGATGCTGAAGATGGTGGTGAGGGTCATGGTCGCGCGGAACTGCTCCTTGGTGAGGGGACGGTGGGAGAGATAGATCGCGTAAGGCGGGCCGCCCGCGCCGAACAGCGTTCCCGAGAGGCCGCCGCAGAACCCGGCGAAGAACGCCCAGTTGCGGTTCACGGTGGCGAGCGCCCCGCGTCGCGTGAGACTGTAGAGCGCATAGCCCAGCGTAAAAATCCCGAGCGCGATGAGCGACGCGTTGCGCGGCAGGTTGACGAGCAGCGTCGTGCCGGTGACGATCCCCGCGATCATGAGCGGAACCATGCGCGCGATGTCGCTGAGGACCGCGTTGCGCGGGTTTTCCAGGCCCAGCCGCAGGCCGTTCGCGAAGTCCACGATCGCAAACACGGCGAGCGCGAAGGGCAACGGAACGAAAAACGTGGCGAGCGGAATCGTGACGAGCGCCGAGCCGAACCCGGTCAATCCCTGGATCAGGCCGCCCGCGAAAGCGATCGGCGCAAGGGCAAGCGTCGCCTGCGCGCCTTCGAGGATCATCGGGAGCCTTGGCTTCTAGGCAAGCGCGCGGGCCAGCACCCGCGCGACATGAACGGCTTCTCTCGCCGCGCCGTCGGCGATCTGATGGCGGCAACTGGTGCCGTCCGCAACGACGATCGTCTCGCGGTCCGCCAGGCGCACCCTGGGCAGCAGCGCGGCCTCGGCCATCTTCATGGAGACATCGTAGTGGTCGGCCTCGTAGCCGAAGCTGCCCGCCATGCCGCAACAGGAGGACTCGACGGTCTCGATCGCGAGCTCCGGCACCAGCGCAAGCGTCTGCTGCACCGCCGCCATGGCGCCGAAGGCCTTTTGATGACAGTGGCCGTGCACCAGCGCGCGCTTTTCGGGAAGCGGTTTCAGCTTGAGCGCAAGCCGTCCCGCCGCGTGCTCGCGCGCGAGAAACTCCTCGAAGAGCAGCGCCTGCCGCGCGAGCGCGTCGGTGTCCGCTCCGGGGAGCATCGCCCTGAATTCATCGCGCAGCGTCAGGAGGCAGGAAGGTTCGAGCCCGATGACGGGCACTCCGCGCTCGACGTAGGGCTTGAGCGCGGCGAGCATGCGCTGCGCTTCCGCCTTGGCCTCTTCCAGCATGCCTGCGGCGAGAAAGGTCCGGCCGCAGCACAACGGACGCGAACTGCCTGCGGCGCGGGCGATGTGGACGCCGTAGCCGGCGCGATCGAGCACCGCGAGCGCGGCGCGCGCGTTCTCGGGTTCGAAGTAATTATTGAAGGTATCGACCAACAGGACCACTTCGCCGGCTTTTCCCGCGCTTGTCCACCGGCGCAGCGAATGCGAAAAAGCGTCGCCGGACCACTTCGGCAGCGAGCGTTTTGCGGCAAAGCCCACCCAGCGCTTGCCCAGCCCCTG
>Ga0193726_1000473_pt1 | contig 41845 bp, 34 predicted proteins | sample H2c1metaG_FD_144928 | JGI IMG/M metagenome (GOLD analysis project Ga0193726, IMG submission 144928) | Soil microbial communities from a riparian zone of the East river system, Colorado, United States - H2c1 | ecosystem: Environmental > Terrestrial > Soil > Riparian zone | place: USA: East River... | reverse complement strand
TTTGTGGCCGGCAATGAGAATCTTCTTGCGTCCGGTTTTTTCGATCGCGGCCACAAAGTTCTTGTCGTCCCAGGAGTTCATGGACGAACGCTCGATGGGTTCTTTCCCCGGGAATACGGCTCGCAGCTGCGGCCACATGTTCCCGCTGAAGGACTTCGTCTCGACCGTGGTCAGAACCACGGGCACATCGAACACCCTTGCGGCTTTTCCGAATGCCACAGTGTTGTTGATGATTCCCTGACGGTCGAAATTGCTTGTTCCAAACAGCATTTGGCCCTGATGGTCGATCAGCGCCACGACGCAATTGTCCGGAGTCAGGAGTCCCTTCTCACTCAATTTTGGACGATTGCCGTTTGATGATTGTTGAGCCATACGATTCAGATTCCCCTTTCAAAATGTTGACTTCCAAGTTGGCGCTATGAGGGAAAGCAAGTGTGTGTCCAACGCCGAACAACCGCCTGAGACTCGGAAATCCGCCTTGTTTTCAACAAAAACGAGACGGTAGGTTCAGAATGAGGAATTCCTCTGGCAGCCGTGTCATGCCAAGGATTTGACGATAGGGTCGAGGCCCCGACCGGGTTCCGAGCTCTTACACGCCTTACGGAGGTAGCAAGCCCACGCGGCCCTCCGCATAGTCCCCGGGGGTATCGCTGGTCACACAGCGTTTCCGATTTCTTTCTGCAACGAACTCGTTAAGCTTTCGATTCTGCGGTGCAGGGAAAGGAACGCTTGGAGGCGATCTGCGGTCGCTGGTTGTGGTTCCGATCCTTGGTAAGTACTCGCCGCGCGTTCCAGACGCACCAGCGACTCTGTGATGAGTCCGGCCTGCGCTGGCCGTCCTTCGATTCGATCTGCGATGGCTTCCAGCACTCGTGCCAGTTCGTCATCGAAGGCTCGCTGCGCCGCGCCTACTGAGTGCGGCAACTCAAAGCCAGGAAGTCGGGCGCGGTACTTCCAGAGTGCAATTTCAGCTACGAAAAGGAGCTGCAGCTGCGGTTGCCACTGTCTGAACTTAGTGCGCCATGCGAGGTCCTGCTGGCGAGAAGGTCCGAATTCAAAGAGAACGCCGTCTGCCGAAGCTCGCATGCTGTCGAAATTGTTGTTGATCGCCTCACGCAGGGAGTAACTGCGTTCCGCGGCCGCGTTGTAGTCCTTCGAGAGCGGCTCTCGTGTAAATTCAGCCAGCAATCGAACCGCCGAAAGGAAAGCCGTCTTCATGTCTCTGACCGCGGATGCTCCCCATAGTTGATCAAAGACGAGCCACATCATGACTAATCCGAGCAAGATGCCGACGACACGATCTCTGGCTAGCGAGAGCGAAGGTTCGATTGCGAATGAATTGAGATGGACAAGGTAAAAAGCAACCGCAATCTGCACGCCAAAGTACGACAGGCGCGGGCTGGAAGTCATGAACCAGGAAGCGAAGGCGGTGACCACGACAAAAAGAATGGTGAATCCCGCAATCGAATCGAGATAGGGCAGGATCAATATCTGTGCGCCCATCCCAATAAGGAAGCCACCCACCATGGCTCCGGAGATACGCAGTACCTGCTTTTGTCGAGACGAACCGGCGTTAGAAAGAGCGGTGAGGAAACAGGTCGTGACCGCTGTGCTGATTCCTGGCCAATCCATCCCATTGTAAATGATGTAGCACAAGCTGGCCGTCAAACAGCCTTTCAAGGCAAATTGGACGTGCGCAACGCTAGTGAACGCATCGCGAACGAAAAATGTCGGGGGTGGATCGCCACTTGAAGGCTGTGGCGCAAAAACACGGAGCGGTTGAGCGCCCGCAAGAGCCTCCTTCATGACCTGGACCGTTTTGTCCATCTCGCCTAAGAACGGAATGGCGTGCGGAACATTCCCTTGAGCCCCATGGACTGCCTTCAACTGTGGAGGTCCTTCCGCCAGCAAAGCCGAGCGAAGGCAGCCGACGTTTTCGGCCAGAAGACGAATTTGTTCGCGATTATCAGCAGACAGGTGGGTGGGACTCCTCAGATTGGTGGCGAGATCGACAATTCTTCCCGTAAGAGCGATCACTGCTCCCATTTGTTCGGCATAATTCGGCGCATAAGCAGACCGTTGCAAGATCCGCCGCAACATGGACGTTCCGACCATGGCCAGGCGCACTACATTTGCTTGCGCTCGGTCGACAGAGCAGTTGTTCGCAAAACACACTAACAAGTCTTCTACGGCGGCAAGGCGGTCCGCGACGCCCGCGACGATGTCCTCGCCGGGCTTGATTCGCGAAAACAATATTTCTACCCCTACTGTAACCACGATTCCAATCGCGGATGCCAGACAGAGCCGCAGCGTATCTTCGACATTCGTTTCGGCGGAGACATGGCGGTCCCAAAGAGGCACTCCGATGCAAATCATGATTGCGAACGTGGAACTGGCACCGAAATTCTTGAAAGTGCTGATCGCGTAAAATCCCAGAAAAAATGAAGCGATCACCCAGAGAAGATGCAGCGCTGGTGTGCTGATGACGAACGAGGCCGAAGCCAAGAGATACGCGGCGCCGATTCCGGTCACCGAGAGGATCGCCGCAGCCGACTTGAACGTGGCTTGAGAGCTCTCTCGAGAAACGGTGAGCGCGTAAATTGCTCCTTGGAACGCGTAAGGGATGCGGAATACCATGCCGATCACCATGACGAGGGTCGCGGCAATAATCATTCGTGCGACGAGCGCTGTTCTGCCTGGGTACCGTGACAGTTCGTCTCTGAGAAACTGTTCCAACCAAGACAGCGAGGAAGACATCGTAGAGATGCTTTGTGCGGTTATAGCCATGCTCACTTCGCGCGAATCGTCACAACCGCAGATTCGCCGACTCGAAAGAGCTCTGGCGCGGGATTCTCCACTCGCACGCGAACCGGATACCTGGATGCCAGGTGTACCCAGTTGAGCGTTCGCTGCACATCCGGCAGGCCCTTGTCCAGCTTTCCGATGACATCAGGATCCGGAGTGACTCCAAAACCTACGCTGTCCACGATGCCCGTGAACCGGACATTGGGTGTCGACAGGACGTAAACATCAGCGCGCATTCCCGGTTTAATGTGCGACAGCTGTCCTTCGCGAAAGTTCCCAATGGCCCACCATGTGCGCGCGTCAATCAAAGTGAAGACGTCCTGCCCCACATGGGCGTAAGCCCCTTCTGAAATCGTCAGATTGGTGACCAGAGCGTCAAACGGCGCATACACTTGGCAGTTGTTGAGGTTGTAGCGGGCGTTTTTCACGGCTGATTCACGCGCGCCTCGCTGGTTGACCAGAGGGTCGAGTGTGGTGACCGAGTTATGTGCTTGTTCGTGTTGCGCCTTACTCTGTTCGAGAGCCGCCTTGGACCGATCGTATTGCGCTTCTGCGGATTGCAGGCCCGCTTCTGAAAGCCTCAAGTGCGAATCCGCTTGCTTCAGTGCTTCCGACTGCGCGATTTCAGAGGTCTTTGCACGGTCGACCTGATCGACGGTGACGAATTGCTTTGCCAGAAGCGGCTCGAGACGGTGCAGGTTGTTGCTGGCGTACGCCCACTCTGCTTTCGCCCGGCTCACCCCTTGCTCCGCATTGGCTACATCCGCCCGCGCTTGCTCGACGGTCGCCGCCCAGCGCGCCACGTCGGCTTGCGAACTGGAAATATTCGCTTTGGCAACCGAGACGCCGCTCACCAGCGCATTGATTTTCCGCTGTTCGTCAGCGATTTGTCCTTCAAGGGCGGCCTGTTCTGAAAGAGCCCTTTCGAGCGCGTACTGATACGGCCGCTCATCAATGTCGTATAGCAGTTCGCCCTTCTTGACGAACTGGTTGTCCCGCACGTTCAGGTGGACAATGGGACCTTCGACTCGCGGAGCGATCCCGATAAAGTTGGCGAATACTTCGGCATCGTCGGTTCGTGGAGAGCGGTTAGCGTGGTGCAGCACAGCGAGGCCCAGGACGATTGCCGCCACTAGAATGCCGATGCTCACCCAACGGCTAAGTTGCTTCATGTGTGTCGCGGTGGAATCGAGTTCCATGGTCTCCTCGCCTCGCTGCTGAGAATTGCAGTGTGAAAAATTCAATATGAGTAGCTAATAAAAAAAGATGAGCCAGAGCGTGAACGTGAAGAGGGCAGCCAGGCTCGGGTAAACCAGCATTGGTAATGCTGCCTTCACCCGCAACCGCAACAAGGCCAACCGAGCGACGGCCGTCAGCACAATCGCCACAATGAAACACACCAGCCATGCCGGGAAAAACGAACCTAGCACGTCTACCGACGGCGCCTGAGAGCAACCGAGTAGTAGCGGGGCCACTAGCAACGGGGCCAGAAGTCTCCGCAAGCGGGAATTTCCGAGGGCGGTCATGGCGTGGGTCTCATGGCGTTCAATTGAATTGAGTCCCCGGCTCTGAAGGCCAAAGCAGCCAGTGTCGTGAGGACGCTGGTGCGAGCAAGGACGTCGGTCGAGCGAGCTTGCGCAAGAGTTCTCTGGGCAGCGGTCACGTCCAGCAGATTGCGAAGCCCATAATTATAGGATTCCAGGGCCGCATCGTAGGAACGGCCAGCGGCTTCAAGCAGCGCAGTCGCGGCTTCGCGCTGGCGCAAGGCAGTATTCAAATCGGAGTATGCAGCCCAAACTTCGTTCGCGATCTGATCGCGCGAAACGCGGATTTGCGCCTCCGCCTCATGGACGCCAGCTTCCGCTTGCGCCAGCCTGCTTTTTCGTGCCCGGCCATCGAACACAGTCCAGTTCAATTTAAGGGCCATGCCGCCCGCCAGGCCTGCTGTTTGTCCCCAGGGAAGCTGTTGTTGCAACCCGTATAGCGACTGCGCGGTTGGACTGGCGGTGAAATTCAGTGAGGGATAGTAGGCCGCACGCGCTTCCTTGACCTTGGCTTTGGCGGCCTGAACGTCGGCGACCCGCTCAAGGAGATCGGGGCGCTGCGCGAGTGCGCGATCCATCGCTGAGTTGACGGTATCTTTAATAGTGGCCGGAATCGCCAGCTCTCTCAGCGGTTGGACCCGGAAGGCAGTTTGTGGAGTCGCGCCGAGGGCGGTTGCCAGGTTCCCGTGAGCAATCTCCTCGGCTCCGAGCACTGCCTGCAGTTCGTATTCCGCCTGCGCAGTTGCGCTACGTGCTTCGAGTACGTCGGGGAGAGTCGCTAAGCCATGGTCGAGACGCTCTTCGGCCGCTTGCTGCACGGCCTGCGCATTGGAGAGATTTGCCCGGGCAGCTTCTTCCTGGCCAGAGGCGCTCAAGAGTTGGTAGTAGGCCTGCTCAACTCGGTAAATCACTTCGCGGTGTGTGTCATTGAAGGCGAAGTTGGCTGCCAGGGCCTCGGCTTTGGCAGCGCTAATTCGGCCGGCCCGCGCACCGAAGTCAAAGATCGTGTAGTTCAGATTCAACACCACCTCAAAGTCGCCGATGGTGTGACGGAAGAATCGGTCCCCCTGGTAGGCTTGGTCGCGGTCAACGCCAGCCAGTGCCGCTGCCGCTACTGTGGGATAGAGCTCGCTGCGCGCGACACCCCATGCGGCGGCTTGCGCGCGGGCGCGTTCCCAGGCAACGCGCGTCTCGGGATTGTGCGATTCCGCCAGATCGATCAACTCCGGCAATGTGCAAGTCCTGCCCGGATCAAGCTCCAACGTGGCTTCAGAGAAATTTTTTGCTTCTGACTGAATTCGCCGTTCTTCGGGTCCATGCCAAGAATGCTGGGGGGACACAGGCGCCGTTTGAGCCGGAGTAATTCTGGCGAGCAGCAAAATAAGAAACGAAATTACGGCGCCGACGCGCAAGCGAGACGAGCACTGTTCCCCTAGGCGGCCCATTACTTTCCGGCCTCAAATGCAGTGACCAAGTTCTTTTTGCCACATCGGTGCATGGCATGATTCGTCCTTCCACGCTTATTTCCGGGTCAAGGTTATCCCCGCAACGGGTGAGTCATCTCTTCTGGGTGGACCCAGGAATCAAACTGTTGCCCTGTGACGAAGCCGAGTTTCAGAGCAGCCTCACGCAGGCTGATGTCTTCGCGGTACGCAGTCAGGGAGATCTTTGCCGCCTTCTCATATCCAATGTGTGGGTTGAGGGCGGTCACCAGCATCAGAGAATTGTCGAGATGTTCTTTGATCCGTTTTTCGTTGGGCTCGATGCCGATAGCGCAGCGGTCGCAGAAGGAACGCGAAGCCTCGGCGAGGAGCTCGACGGACGTCAGAACGTTGTGCAGCATGACGGGTTTATATACGTTCAACTGAAAATTGCCCTGCGAACCAGCGAACGCCACGGCGTGGTCATTGCCAAACACCTGGACTGCGACCATCGTCAGTGCCTCACACTGAGTCGGATTGATTTTTCCGGGCATGATGGAGGAGCCCGGTTCGTTTTCTGGAATTTTGAGTTCGCCGAAGCCGGCACGCGGACCACAAGCGTACCAGCGGACATCGTTCCCGATCTTCATCAGTGCTCCTGCAAGTGTGCGAAGCGCTCCGCTTGCGCCCACCATGCCGTCGTGTGCCGAGAGTGCGGCAAATTTGTTGGGAGCTGAGAGGAACGGCTGACCAGTCTCTTCCGCGATCCGCCGCGCAGCTACCTCCCCGAAGCGTGGATCAGCATTGAGCCCAGTACCAACCGCGGTGCCCCCGATGGCCAGCTCGTAAATCCCGGGAAGAGCTCGGCGAACGCCGTCGAGTGCCTGATCGAGCTGGGCTGCCCAACCGGAGATCAACTGCCCTAGTGTTAGCGGCGTCGCGTCCTGCAGGTGCGTGCGGCCGACCATGACCACGTCGCGATATTGCTTCGATTTTTTGTCTAGCACGTCGCGCAGACTGTTGACAGCTGGAAATAGTTTCTTCTCGATCGCCTCGACCGTCGCGATGTGCATCGCGGTCGGAAAAGTATCGTTCGATGATTGGCTGTGGTTGACGTCATCGTTGGGGTGTATGGGCTTCTTTGAACCGAGGACACCGCCCGCAAGCTGGATCGCACGGTTGGCAATGACTTCGTTGGCATTCATGTTGGTCTGCGTGCCGGAACCTGTCTGGAAAACGACCAGGGGAAACTCGTCGTCCCAACGGCCGTCGATCACTTCCTGCGCAGCACGGACGATCAGTTCGACTTTCTCCTCAGGAAGCTGGCCTAGTTCTCCGTTGGCCAACGCTGCACACTTCTTCAGAATGCCGAGGGCTCGAAGGACCGGCCGGCCCCAGCGAAAGCGCTCGACGCCGATGGGAAAGTTCAGGTGAGAGCGCTGGGTTTGTGCACCCCACAGGCGCTCTCCCGGAACCTGGACATCTCCTAGCGCGTCTTCTTCGATGCGAAACTGATTTGTCGTTGCGAGACTCATAGATTTGGTTTTCCTCGAAATTGATTTTCTTAATTTTTCCAGAGCAGAGATGCCCAAGGCACGCCGATCCCAAGAAACAAAGCGAGAAAGATCGCACCGAAAATTGTTCCCAGACGCCAGTAATCCTTGGGGGGCAAGTAGCCGCTATTGGCGTAGATCGGGCTGGCGGCATCCGCGAACGGGGTGATGACGCCCATGATTCCCAGCTCCATGCAGAGCAGTAGCGCGAATTGCTTTATGGGAATGCCGGGGATGACAGCGCCGGTCAACAGAATCACTGGCAGCAGGGCAGTCGTGTACGCGTCCACGCTGGCAAACGCATAGTGGGCCACGAAAAACAAGACGAGCAAAATGATCATTGCATAGTGGGGGGAAAGTCCGTGCATGTGCGAGGCAATGCCCTCGGCGAACCACTTCACGAAGCCGACGCGGCTGAGCCCATCGCAGAGGGCGATTAGTGCGCCGAGCCAGGCGAAAGTTGTCCAAGCGCGTTTATGCCCCGCGATGTCATTCCAGCTCAAAACCCGGGTGATCAACAGCAGCGAGACGGCAATCCCCGCAACGGTTGCGGCGCCGACGTAGGTGCCTCCGGCAACCCACAACACGAGCGAGAGGACAACAATGGCCGCCAAAATCATTTCGTTTCGCGAGAGTGGTCCGATCTTTTGCAGTTGCGCCGCTGCCCACTTTGGGACTTCGCTGTTCTGCTTTACCTCTGGCGGATAGAGCCAATAAGTCAGGAGGGGAATGAGAACTAGAAGCGGGACTATTGCCGGCGCCGCAGTGATAAACCAATCCGTCCATCGCAGCTCAACGTGGGCAAGTTTTTCGACAAATCCGGCCGCCAGCAGATTAAAAGAGGCGCCTGTAAGAAACAGCGAACTTGTCACGCACGTGGTCATGATGGCGACCCACATGAGATAGGATCCGACCCGGCGCGAAGTAGGGTCGTTCGGCTTTGAACCATAGTCCAGGGCCAGATCATTGGCGATCGGATAAATGATTCCTCCGCTGCGCGCGGCGGGTGAAGGTATAAATGGCGCCAAAATTGTGTCGGCCAAAGCTATCCCGTAACCCAGCAGGAGTGTGCTTTTGCCCATACGCTTGATAATGACGAGGGCAAGGCGGTGTCCCAGTCCGGTAATCGAGTAGGCCAGGGCGAGTATGAAAGCTCCGAATATGAGCCACACCGTGGGATTGCTATAGCCGGAAAGAGCCCAGGCGAGCGCAGCGCTTGCCGGACGAAAGCCCGGCTCCGCTAACTGTTGCGGACTAAACAACGCGAAAGGTGCAAGCACCGCGACCAGGGTTATGCCGATCACTGCAACCGCGGCGCCCGGTAGTGGTTCGAGAACCAGGCCAACGATTACGCCAACAAAAATGGAGAAGAAGTACCAGGCATGAGGAGCGAGCCCTGAAGGCACGGGCAACAGAGCGAGAAGGACTGCCATTATGACAGGCGCTAGCGCCTTCCACAGCGGTGTGGCCGCTTTTGCTTCAGGCCGCCCGCTTGGTGCCGCGACCGTATCTTTCGGAGGCGCCTGATTGGCACTTCCCAAAATCGTGGTTGAAACTTCCGTTCCCATAAGGTCCCCTTAGAAATTGAACTTGATCCGATGGCGTTCAATATCGGATTTCGAGCCACCCGGTCCAATAGTTGACGTCCTTCCCGGCGGTTGCCTGCCGTAGAAAGTCGCCAGAAAAGAAGTGCAGATACTCCGTGAAGAAGGCGGCATGTCGGTTGATGTCCAACTTCGCCTGCAGTGCGGCGTGGCTTCCGATGTAGCGAGCAGTGCTGTTCGTTCCCGCAACGACAATGGCCCCGGACGCCACCGAGTAGAGTCCGTCCTGATCGCTCTCGCGCCAGTAGAAGGCGCAGTTTGGCGTGAGCGTAAGCCTCTTGACGGGATTCAATCGGAGCGACGGCTGTATATCAATCAGGTTGCGTTTTCCGAAGAACTCTGTGTAGCTGAAGTAGGGACCTGCTTCGTACAAGGCATTGAATGTGCCAAGGGTTTTGCCTTTTGGATTCCCGTCTCCGCTGAAGGCGTCCACCTTGAAGCCAAACCGCAGCTTCCATGGAATCGAGTCAAGCCGGTAGCCGGTTTGTGTCGAAACCGACCACGCACTGATATCGCCAGCCCCGAACCGGCCAAACTGATAGATAAACTCATCGTTGTAGTCCCAGTGTGGAGTGCTTCCCCAGAAACGACTTCCAATCGTTTCCCGCTGTTCGCGCCCCGAACCCTTCACGTACTTGTCCAGCTTGTTGTCCTGCCCCATGTAGTAGAGATCGACGTGCCCGCCCGGTAGGATCGGAAGAGCGTGCACACCGTAGATTCCCCAGAAACTCGTCTTGTGATCGAGTGAATCATCGAAAAGACCCTGATCTGCCTCGCTTTGCCGCAAAGCGAACCCATCTACTTTCCAGTGCGCCACATCTGCCGTCAGCCGAAATCCGTCAAAACTCCGTCGTATGTTGCGCCCGTCGCGTGTGGCGACAAGATTCGACGATCCGAGCGACATTTCCTGACGGCCTACACGCAATGACACTGAATTCTTTTCCGATTTCCAGAGCCCGAGATCGACGAAAGCCTGATGAATGTCGAGTTTGTCTTCGTCAATCCCAGAGCGCGGTCCACCGTTCCTGCCGGTCTCGAGACTGCTCCCAATCTCGCCAAACAGGCGAAACCGCTCGCCGAGGTGCAGATCAAGGTGGCCGTAGTAGCGCTGCATCAGGTAAGCGTTCCCCTCCGGACCGCTTCCCCATGTGTTCTGGCTGAAATACTCCCCACGGTCGCGACTGACAACGCCGAACGACAGATAGTAGTTTTCATCTCCGTTCCGTAACGGGATGAACTTCAATCGGTCAGAGAGTTCGGTGCGGCAGTCAGGATTGCTGAGATACCTGTTGTCTTCGTCGTAGGTCGTTGCTGGGAAGTTGGCCGATGCGCTGGGACAGGCGGCTGTGCTTTCCCGAACCTCTTGCCCCCACGCCGAAGCACTCGCGAAAAACGCGAATAAGATAGCAAGACTCGTGCTTCTCGCTAGAAACGCTGGTGACCAATTCAAGACTGCGAACATACCAATAGCTTCCTTTCCGATTTCTTGCGCAAAGCAGCGCTGCTGGATCAGCGGCCGGTGATGCGGATCAAGATTTCTTGTCCGCTGTTGAGGGTGATCTTCTGATGTCCATGGAATGCAGTCGTCCCGAGACCGCCGACGCCGCCGATGACGGATCCGATTCCGGCGCCCTTACCTCCGCCGAAAATTCCGCCCAGCAAGGCGCCGGCTCCGGCCCCGATCGCTGTGTGGGTGAGGCTTTTGCGGCCCCTGCCACCGGACTCGATCGCACCTTCTACATCGACTTTCTCGCCTGAAGGTGCGTGGTAGAGCTCAATAATTTCGGCCTGAATCGAACCCCGACGGCCGTCGGGCATAACCAGTCGGTCGAAGCGAAGCAGCATGCTGGTATGGCCTTTGACCCTGCCGGACATCTCAATCTGGGCGATGTGACCGTATACCCGGGCATTCCGGTAATCGCCCTGATCAACGACGGTGGCACTGAACGGATCGCCCACTTTCGAATCCGCGCTGGTGAGCGTATCGTCCAAGCGAATGCGCAGCGCGGTGTCGTCGGGAACGGCAAACTTCGCGGTGGAGGCAAGCAATGGGGCACTCACCATCACGACCACTGCCAGGAGAAAACCTGCAGCGTTCGCCAAGGATGAAACTGAAAACTGTTTGAAATGGCGATTCATCGAAGTCCTCTCCTCAGTCAGAAAAATCTTGATAAGTTGGTGTCCACTGCGCCTTTAGCACGCGCTGGCGCAGTTCGTCTTCGCTGGTCTTCGGAGCTAGGCCCTGTTTTTGAGCCTCAATGCCAACCGCGAACGCAATATCCCGGGCGACCCGCCTGCTGTCTCGCAGGGGAGAAAGCAGGGACGCGGAAGGATCTTTAAGGGCCGGCGAATTCGCGGCAAGCGCGCGAGCTGCGGTCTGCATCATCGCGTCGGTGACCCGACGGGCGCCGGAAGCGACCACGGCAAGTCCCATTGCTGGAAAAATATGAACGTTGTTGCATTGCGCGATGGTAATCTTGCGGCCGTTGTAGTCGACAGGCGCAAAGGGAGAACCCGACGCGACCAGAGCGCGCCCGTCGGTCCACCGAATCAGATCCTCTGCGGTTGCTTCGGATTTTGAGGTGGGATTTGAGAGCGGAAAAATAATAGGACGCTCGACCTTTCGCGCCATTTCGCGAACGATGGGCTCAGTGAAAGCACCGCCAACTGTGGAGAAACCGATCAGGGTTGTTGCATTGATCTTCCCGATCACGTCGGCCAGGCCGATGTTTCCGCCTGAACTCCGGGGCCATCCGGAAACGCGGTTCTCCGGCTGTGCATAAACGGCTTGCTCGGGAGTGAGATTCTTGCGACCGGAATGGAGCAGACCATCTATGTCAATGACCCAGAAGCGGCTTCGCGCTTCCTCTTCAGACAATCCTTCCCCTTTCATTGCCGCGCGCAGGCCATCAGCGACACCGATTCCGCTCCCACCTGCCCCGAGCATGACGATCTGCTGCTCTTTCAAACTCCTTCCAGCCACCTTGACCGCGCCAATAACTGCCCCCAGTGCGACTGCTGCGGTCACCTGGATGTCGTCGTTGAAGGTCAAAAGTTCGTCGCGATAGCGATTGAGGATGGGCCGGGCGTGCGGAGTCGCAAAGTCTTCCCATTGCAGGCACGTTCCCGGTAGCTCCTGCTTGACCGCTTGCACGAACTGATCGATGAAGTCGTAATAGGCTTGGCCGGTAATGCGTTCATGACGCCAGCCGAGGTACTCCGGATCGTTGAGCCGTTCTTTGTTGTTCGTGCCTACATCAAGGACGATCGGTAACGTTCGTTCCGGACGAATGCCACCAATGCCCGAGTACAGCGAGAGCTTGCCGATAGAGATGCCGAGCCCGCCTGCGCCCTGATCACCGATGCCCAGAATGCGTTCGCCATCGGTTACCACAACTACATCGACATCCTTATTAGGGCGATTCCTCAGAAGCTGGGGGATTGCGTCGCGCAAAGGGTATGGAATGAATAGTCCGCGAGGCCGGCGATAGATGTGGCTAAATTGTTCAATCGCCTCGGCAACCGTTGGCGTGTAAACCAGCGGTGTCATTTCTTCGATGTGGTCGACGAGCAGTCTGTAAAAGAGAACTTCGTTGGTGTCCTGCAGAGCGCGCAAGTAGATATGTCGCTCGAGATCATTGTCTTTTTTCTTGAAAGCCTCGTAAGCGCGGACGGCTTGCTCATCCAGGGTTTCTACGTGTGGCGGCAGAAGCCCTTCGAGGCCAAATCTTGTCCGCTCCTCTTCCGTGAAAGCAGTGCCCTTGTTCAGCAAAGGAGTGTTCAGGAGATCCGTCCCCTGCGGAAAATCCGTTGAACTTGACTGCACGACCTGTTGCGGCGTAACCATTTGCGTATTCCTTTCTTTCTTTCTTTATTTTTTTGAACTATTGAAATTCATCAGCGAAACAGATTGACTCGCGCAAGATCAATGATTTCGTCACCCCGCCCGTTGAGAACCGCTTTGACCATGAAAAGGGAGAAGCCCTTGGCTTGCTCCAAGGTGATCGTCGGCGGCATCGCCAGTTCCTGGCGGGCCACCAGCACCTCGACCAAGGCGGGACCATCGTGTTTGAGGGCCTGCGCGATCATGGGCTCGACCTGGTCCGGCGTTTTCGCCGTCAACCCAAGCAGTCCCGCTCCTTCGGCGATTTTTGCGAAATCCGGACTGTACAGCTCGGTTGCAAAATCCAGAAGGCCAATGGATTTCTGTTCCAGCTCGACGAAAGCCAAGGAGTTATTCTTGAAGACGATCACTTTGACGGGCAATTTGTGCTGCCTGAGCGTGAGCAGGTCGCCCATGAGCATCGACAAGCCGCCATCACCGGAGAGCGTGATTACCTGGCGGCCGGGATAGGTCGCCTGCGCCCCGATGGCCTGGGGCAGGGCATTGGCCATCGAGCCATGGTTGAAGGAACCCATGAGACGACGTTTTCCGTTCATCCGGAGATAGCGGGCTGCCCAAATGACGGGTGTACCTACATCGCAAGAGAAAACTGCATCGTCGGCCGCGAGTTGGTCGAGCACGCGCGCAACATACTGCGGATGAATCGGCGCTTTGTTGGAGTTGCCGGTTGCCAGATCATCTAGTCCTTGGCGATTCTTCCGGTAGTGTTCCACCGATTCTTTGAAGTGTTGCGGCTGTTGGTTCTGCTCGAGGTACGGGAGGAGGGCCCGCAGGGTCGCCTTTGTGTCTCCAATAAAACCGAAGTCTAGTTTGGTGCGGCGGCCGAGTTGCTCGCCGCGGACATCGATCTGGACCACGGTCGCGTGCTTGGGGAAGAACGGCTGGTACGGAAAGTCTGTTCCCAGCATGAGGAGCGTGTCGCAGTTCATCATGGCGTGGTAGCCAGAGGAGAATCCCAGCAGCCCGGTCATGCCCACATCAAACGGGTTGTCGTACTCGATGAATTCTTTACCGCGGTACGCGTGCACAATGGGAGCGTTCAGCTTGCTGGCAACTTCCATCAGCTCCGCGTGAGCTCCGGCGCAACCGGCGCCGCCAAGAATCGTTACCTTATTCGACCGATTCAAAACTTCTGCAAGTGTTTTGATTTCTTCTTCGGACGGACACACAGTTGGCTGCGCTTCGGTGATGCGGATCCGTGGCGTATCCTCGACGGCATCTTTCAACGCTACGTCCCCGGGCAACACAATCACGGAGACGCCACGCTTCGAGATTGCGGCCTGAATGGCTATTTCCAGAACGCGAGGCATCTGTTCGGGATCGGAGACGAGCTCGCAATAATGACTGCATTGCGCAAAGAGATGTTTGGGATCCGTCTCCTGAAAGTATCCGCTACCAATTTCGCTACTCGGAATATGTGCGGCAATCGCCAGGACCGGAACGCGACTACGCTGACAATCGTATAGGCCGTTGATCAGATGCAGGTTCCCCGGACCACAGCTCCCGGCGCAGACTGCCAATTTCCCGGTGAGATGCGCTTCGGCGCCCGCCGCAAACGCGGCGACCTCCTCGTGCCTGACGTGTATCCATTCAGGACTCTTCCGCTTACGAATTGAGTCGGTGATGCCGTTCAGCGAATCGCCAACCACGCCGTAGATTCTCCGAACACCGGCCTCAGCAAGAACGTCTACCAACAGATCCGCCACTTTTTTTGTCATGCCGCTACCTTTCTTTGGCTTTGCCGATATCTTGCGGAACGGGACAGTGCAATTCGGTTTCCACAAAACAGGGCGGCAAGACCTTGTAGATACACAACATAAAACGGAGCATCGAGTGTGCTCGCCAAGCGTCTAGCGTTTTCGTCAAGCCGTTGGCATAACAGAGCGCGCTCGCTTGCAGGCACTGTTTTCGATTCATCGTCCGCCAACACCACGCGAGTGCAGAGACTTCCGGACAGAATCACGGTCAGCAACGCGCACAGCAACTTCCTCCCCGGCGATTAAACCCATTCTGGTCTCCTAGCCTACGGCCCGCTCCTGGTGAGCCCAGAACCGTTCGCGAAGAATCCTTTTGACGATCTTGCCGGACCCGCTTTTGGGTAGTTCGGTATCTGAAAACTCGACGCGGCGGGGGATCTTGTAATTGGCTAGGAATTGCCTGCAATGGCTGGTCAGGTCGTCTGTGCTCAGAGCCATTCCGGGCTGCAGCACCACGCAAGCCATCACGAGTTCACCCCACTGCGGGTCCGGAATTCCGAAGACCGCCACTTCGCGAACTGCGGGATGTTTGTAGATGACCGCTTCGACCTCGCCGGAATAAACATTTTCTCCCCCTGTCACGATCATGTCTTTCAGGCGGTCAAGGATGTAGAAATAGCCGTCCGCATCCTGATAGCCGAGGTCTCCTGTGCGAAACATTCCGTTTCGAAATGCGACAGCCGTGTCCTGCGGATCGTTCCAGTAGCCCCGCATGACGTTGGCGCCGCGGGCGACTAATTCCCCGTGCTGTCCGACTTCCACTTCCCGCCCGGTCTCGTCCTCGACTCGCAGGTCAATTCCTGGACAGGGCCGCCCACAAGATAGGAGCTTGCCCTCGATATGCTCCTGATCTTCAAGACCGGTGAGGAAGCCGGTCTCGCTGAGTCCATAGCACTGGAGAAGTTTCACGTTTGGCAGAAGCTTTTTCGTCCGATGGACAAGTTCCGGCGCCATGGGAGAGCCGCCATAAGCCAGGACTTCGAGGCTGCTCAAGTCATACGGCTTTGCTTCGGGCATCTGCGTCAGCAGGTTCAGCATTGTCGGGACGAGCACCGTGTGAGTTACGCGTTCGCGTTGCACCAATTCACAGAAAGCTTGCGGGCTGAACCTTGGAATCGTGACTTGGCGCGCACCGAAAGCCGGTGCTGCGAACATGGCGGGAAAATCGGCAATGTGAAAAATCGGTGCCGCATGCAGATAGACACCGCCTTCCCGGTATCCCATCCAATAGCTGAAGTGGTCGAGGTTCGCGAGAATGTTGGCGTGAGTCACCATGACGCCCTTCGGCCGGCCCGTCGTGCCGCTGGTATAGATGAGAGCGAGAATCGCTTCCGGGTCATACACAGGCTCTGGACAGGGGGCGTTCTGAACGTCGAAGGGCTTTTCATCCAGCACGAGTTGCCACCGAAGCTGCACGGCAGGTCTGGGGAGCGAGGAATGCCGCACCAGCCCGCGTGGTTTTGCATCAAGCAGAACTCGATCGATTTCGGCTGCCGAGAGCCGTGCGTTTATCGGGACTGCAGTAACTCCGAGCCAGCTGCAGGCGTACACCAACTCGATGTACTCAGGAGAATTCGGCAACAGAAGCGCGAGGCGGTCGCCCGCCCGAAAGCCGCTGGCGGCGAGCGCAGCCGCAATGTTCTGGACGCGCTCGTGGAGCGCCTTGAAGGAAACAGCGGCGGCGTTGACAACCAGCGCCGTGCGTTGCCTGTGATACCGGAATGCCCGGCCGAGCGAATGAACGTAGATCATTGTCTGCTGTTGAATGAAGAGCGCCTGGGGCTACGAAGAACGAACCAGCGCACTTCACTGATTGAAGTTAGTCGCCGTGGCCTCCAGCGATTGCTGCTTTGGCCGCTTCGTCACCCTTTGCGCGGGTAGCAAGCAGTTCGAGCAGCATGGCATCGCGTTCACGGTTGAGTTCGTCAACCGAACGGTTGGCCGCCTCTTTTTGCACGCCATCGATGATCGCTTGCTTAACCGCGGGACTGAATTCGGTGATCGTCCCAAGGTCTTTCCACCACGTAGCTACCGGCCCGGAGAGGTGCTCCATGAAATGGTGAATTCCGCCCGGACCACCGGCGAGATGAAACAGGAGATTTGGCCCCATTACTCCCCAACGGAGTCCAGGTCCCCAGCACACGGCCGCGTCCGAATCGGCGACATCCAATACGCCCTGCTCGATGAGGTGTACGACCTCGCGGTACAGCGCCGCCTGAAGGCGGTTGGCTACGTGCCCGACGACTTCCTTCCGAACATGAATTGGCTTCTTGCCAACTGATTTGTAAAACGAAAGCGCCCGCTCAATTGTCTCGGCTGACGTTTTCTCGCCCGCCACTACTTCCACCAACGGAACGACATGAGGAGGATTGAAGGGATGGCCGATGACGCAACGTTCGGGATGTTTGCAGGCAGACTGCATGGTGCTCATGGTCAGTCCGGATGAACTCGATGCGATGATCGAATCCGGCCGAGTCGCCGCGTCCATGTCAGCGAAGAGCTTGATTTTGAAGTCCTTCCGTTCGGGGCCGTTTTCCTGCACCAGGTCGGCATCCGCGAGCGCCTTCTGCAAATCCGGTGTGAACTTCAGGTGATCGCGCGACGCGTTCGCGGAAAGACCGATGGTTGTGAGGTCCGGCCATGCGGCGTCGATGTACCGGCGCAGGTTGGCTTCGGCGTCGGGTGCTGGGTCCGTTGCGGTGACATTGAGGCCACGCGCAAGGTAGAGCGCTGCCCAGCTCGCGCCGATAACTCCTGTGCCTACAATTGTTACGTTGCGAATCTCTCTGCTCTTTGCCATAGGTTTCTCCTGTTAGAACTAAACATCTCCAAATTTCTCGAACTCACTTGCTCACCGCTGCAGTTCCCGGATGCGCCTCAGCGGAGCGAGTCTGCTTATCGGATCCGTTCAAGGTTACGATCAGGCGCGATCCCCTTTGACCTGTGAAATACGTCCAGACCCACTGAACGAACACGCTCACGCGGAGACTGGATGTCGCTAAGAACTGCAGGTGCACGGCTGCCCATGCCAGCCAAGCTAGCGAGCCGCTCAGATGGATCTTTCCGGTTTGCAGAACGGCGAATCCCTTTCCGACAACCGCCATGCTGCCTTTGTCGAAGTATTTGAATGGTTTCGGCGCCGGTCCGCCCACAATGCGGCTGCGAATCAACTTGCCCGCATACCTGCCTTGCTGAAGGGCCACTTGGGCGACTCCCGGGAGCGGTTTGCCGTTCTGATCGAGAGATGCGGTGTCGCCAACCACAAAGATTTCGGGGTGTGCTGGCACGGTGAGGTCAGGCTGCACGCGTACTCGTCCTGCTCGATCGGTCTCCACGTTGAGCCACTTACCTGCAGGAGATGGCGCGACGCCTGCTGTCCAGAGGACCGTCTTGCTGACGATACGTTCGCCCGCGACGACGATGCCGTCCGCATCAATGAGATCAACGCTGTGGCCGAGGCGAACCTCAACGCCCAGCTTTTGCAGCCGTTCTTTTGCCGCCTTGGACAGATTCTCTGAAAACGTAGGCAGAACCCGCGGAGCCATGTCGACGAGCACGATGCGCGCATTCGCCGGATCGACTCGGCGGAATTCCGACTTAAGCGTGCTCCGCACAAGGACGGCGAGAGCGGCGGCCATCTCGACGCCCGTCGGGCCGGCGCCCACCAAGATGAAAGTCAGGAGATCACGGTGGCGGCTTGGATCTTCTTCTGCTTCGGCTTGTTCGAATGCCTGGAGGATCTTGTTTCGAACTGCAACGGCGTCCACCAGAGTCTTCAGTCCGGGAGCATATTGGGCGAACTCGTTGTGCCCGAAGTAGCTCTGGGTAACTCCCGTCGCGAGCACCAGGTAGTCGTAGGAAATGGGAACATTTTCGCGGTCAGCGTCGCTCACGAAGACGCATTTCTTGTCTCGGTCGACTCCCGTCACCTCACCGAGGATCACCGTGGTGTTCTTCTGCCTTCGAAAAATCGCCCGGATCGGAGAAGCGATTTGCCCCGGCGCCAGGACCGACGTCGCCACCTGATAAAGCAACGGTTCAAACAGGTGATGATTGGTGCGGTCGATCAAAACAACGCTCACCTGAGTATTTCGAAGCGCCCTGGCCGCTGCCAGCCCTCCAAATCCTGCCCCGACAACCACTACCTTTGTTTGAACCATCTCTTACCTCTAGTAGAGTTCCCATCCGTCAGTTCAAGACTGACTCTAAGTTCCGGCAAGGAGACCTAGGCGACTGCGGCCGTTTTCGACCGAGTAAAGTCGGGCGCACGTTTCTCGAAAAACGCAGTGATGGCTTCCTTGGTGTCCGCAGAGCGGACACGTACAGAGAACTCGCTGGTCTCCGCCTTCGCGGCTTCAAGGAGTGCGTCGCGCCATGGCTTTTTCATGAGCCGTTTCGAAGCCTGCAGCGCTGCCGCCGGCTTTTCGGCCAGTTTCTGAGCAGTGTCGGTGGCGGTCTCCAGCAACCTTTGGTCTGGCACAACGCGGGTAACCAAGCCAAATTCCAGAGCTTGCTTGGCATCGAAGGGCAAACCGAGCTGAAGGAGTTCGGCGGCGCGCAAATAGCCGGCACGCATGGGGACCGAGTATGTGGAAGCAAATTCCGGAACCAGCGCCAGATTGATGAAAGGCATTTGGAATTTTGCGGTCTCGCTGGCATAGACAAAATCGCAGTGTGTCAGCATGGTGGTTCCGCCCCCGACTGCGGCACCGTGCACAGCCGCGACGATAGGCTTTTCAAAGGCGACGAAGGCATTGATCAAACGGGACTGCGGGCTGTCTTCAGGACCCGGGGGATTTTTCAGAAAGTCATCGAGGTCGTTGCCCGCGCAGAATGAGTCTCCGGCTCCGTGCCAAAGCACGACGCGAAGGCCATCATCTTGTGCTGCGGCGTTGAGGAGGTCCGCCATGGTGATGTACATGGCGGACGTCATCGCATTTTTCTTGGAAGGCCGATTGAACTGGATTCGCAGGATAGTTCCGGAGCGTTCGGTGACAATGTCGGTCATCGTGCCCCACCGGCCGTTGATTCCAAATGCCAGGCGTGCGGGACAGCACCGCTCGCGCGCAAACCATCGATCTCATCGCTGTTGAAACCGAGCTGTTTGAGGATTTCGTCATTGTGCTCACCAAGTTCAGGAGCACGGCGCGCCGGCACTTTTGCAGCCCCGTGCACCTTGAGCGGGCTGCTAACGGTGAGCTTCAGATGGTCGCCCGCGCCTTCGAGCGGGACGATCACGTCGTTCGCCAGCAGTTGCGGGTCGGTCGTTACTTCTTCTGGGCTCCTGACGATGCCGTAGGTGATGTGAGCTCGGTCGAAAGCGTGGCGCCAGTGGTCCAGGGTTTGTGAAGTGAAAACCGCATCCAAAATCTCGGTCAGTGCCGGCGCGTTCGCAGTGCGCTTCGCGTCGTCGTTGAATCGAGCATCCAGCAGAAGTTCCTGGCGGCCAATTGCCGCTGCCAGAGTCGGCCAGTCTTTGTTCTGCACGACAATGAGAAACCACTGGTCATCAGAGGTGCGGTAGACATTGAAAATGGCATTCGGCGGATTCTTGCGGTCGTGCAGGGGGTAGAAGTTCGCTCCCGCCAGTGCAGCTTGAATGTACATGGAGCCAGACCAGACTCCCTGTGCCAGGAGCGAAGTGGTGACGTAGCCGCCTTTTCCGGTTCGTTCGCGCCGGTAGAGGGCGGTAACAATGGCTCCGTACAGGCCGACCGCCGTTGCGTGATCTCCGCTGCCGGAGGGAGGAAGCGTAGGCGGAGCACCCGAATCGCGGGTCAATGACAGCAGTCCGGTGCGCGCCCAGAAGGCGGTAATGTCGAATCCCGGAAGATCGGCGTCGGGTCCGTTGTCGCCGTAGCCGGTGACGTCGGCGTAAATCAAGCGGGGATTCCACGCGGCAACCTCTTCGTAGGTCAGCTTGAGCCGCTTGCGCGCGGGATGGGGGAAATTGACGACGAGAACGTCAGCCCACTTGACGAGGCGCTCGAGAACAGTCCTCGCGTGCGGCGATTTCAGGTCCAGCGACATTCCGCGTTTGTTGCGATTGTCCAAGTGCCAGGCGTAGTTGTCGTCCGAGCGGGGCTGTGGCGGGAGCTGAAAGGTGTGGCGATGTGGGTCGCCCGATCCGGGCGGTTCGACTTTGATCACGTCGGCGCCGTAATCGGATAACATCGTAGCTGCGCCGGGACCGGCGATGAAGCTCGCGAGGTCCACGACTTTCAGTCCTGAGAAGATGTTTTCGTCTGCCATGAGTTTTCCTTCTTCCGTTTCTGACTAGGAATTTCAAAACGAGGTTGAAGCCCGCCGTGCGCTAGCTTCCCTGGAACTTCGGGGCGCGCTTGGCAAGGAAGGCCGATGTCCCTTCTTTCTTGTCTTCGGTCCCCGCGCAAATCGCGAACAAGGAAGCTTCCAGGAGCAATCCTCCCTCGAGGCTGGTATCCAATCCTTTGTTTACCGCCTCGATGGAGTACTTCACGCCGACCGGCGCGTTGGAGATGATTTGGTTGAGAAGGGCTTCCGCCCGTGCGATCAGGTTGGCAGCCGGAACCACTTCATTCACCAGGCCGATGCGATAGGCTTCTTGCGCGTCGATGATCTCGCCTGAAAGTATGAGTTGCAATGCGCGGCCCTTGCCGATCAATCGGGGAAGACGCTGCGTTCCGCCATAGCCCGGCATCACGCCGATCTTCACTTCGGGCTGACCAAACCTCGCCGTTTGCGCGGCGATGCGAATCGTGCTGGCCATCGACAGTTCACAGCCACCGCCGAGCGCGAAACCATTCACGGCAGCGATGACCGGCTTGCCGAGGTTTTCAATGAGGTCCGTAAGTGCCTGGCCGGACCGCGTTTTCTTTTCCGCCGTGAGCGGAGTATCGTTGGCCATTTCGCTGATGTCCGCGCCGGCCGCAAACGATTTGTCTCCCGCTCCCGTAAAAACGACGCCACGCACCTCGGAATCGTCACGGGCGTCTTCGAACGCGGATCGCAATTCGGAAATGGTTTTTGCGTTCAGAGCGTTCAGTACTTTGGGCCGGTTGATGGTCACATAGGCAATCGGACCCTTTTTCTCGTACAGAACGTTCTCAAGTTTCAAAGCAGAAGCCGGTGAACTCATGATTCTCTCCTCGTAATTGGCGAGACTGATCGGGGCCAGACTAGGAATGCGCAGGAAGCTCCGCGTACGCGATTCCAGACAAATTTCCTTCGGCGAAGACGATATTTTTCTGGTTCGATCCGTCGAGATTGGCGCTGTAAACGGAGCCCCCCAGATCGGTCAGGAACATGCGCTTGTTCGCCAGATCCAAGGACAGGCCGATGCCTTCCATGAGGTGGTTAAAGACGATTTCCGGCTCTTGGCGTTTTCCGCCTACCGCATCCATCGGCGCTCGATTCACTGTGTTTCCGCGCGGAGGGTCCCCGCGGTCGGTCCAGTAGATCACCCGGTTGCCGAGGTCGAGGTCCAGATCGATTGGCTCGGGTAAGTTGTCGTAGAGAACTTCGATGTCCTGACGGTTTGCCGGACTCTGGCCCTTGGGGATTTCAAGGCCAGCGCGGAAAATACGTCCCTGGCCGGCGTTGTCATTTCCTTTTTGCGTCCAGTAAAATTTCCCGCCGTTCACATCGACCGCGATACCCACACACCAATTCCTCGCATCGCCCCGGTCGGCATCGCCATGTCCCGTTTCAACGAGCGTTTCGATGTTCGAGCCATCGAGATTCGCACGCATGACTCGCATGCCTTCGCGGTCCGACCAGTAGAGTTTGCGGTTCTTCGCCTCGAGCTGGAGTTGCTTGGGAGTCCGGGTCGCGCCGGACGGGACAATGTTCGTGACGTTTGTGCCGTCGAGGTCAGCACGATCGATCGTGCCGTCGTTGACCTTGGGATTCCCCATATTTGTCCAGTAAATGTGGCCGGCTGCGACGTCAACCACGATACCGTCGGGAAGTTTCCGGCCTTCGCTGACTATAGTTTTAATGTCGGAACCGTCCGGGTTCGACGTAAGGACGCGACCGGCGGCGAGATCCAAAAAATACAAACGGCCCAGAGTCTTTGCAGGGAATTTCAATACTGTTTCAGACTTCGAAGCTTTAGAAGACGGCATGAATCTTTTATTCCTTTCTTTGTTGCTTTCATTTAGCGAGCGTCGCTTCAGGAGCAGTACTCTCAGCTGGCTACACGAAGGCGCTCAGACCGGTAACGGCCTTGCCCACAATTAGGTTTTGCATTTGGAACGTGCCCTCGTAGGAGTAGAGGGCTTCTGCATCCACAAAGAACCGCCCGACGTTGTACTCAGCGGCGATGCCGTTGCCGCCGAGCAGTTCGCGCGCCCACGCGACCGTCTCGCGGCATTTGGCGGTAGTAAAGGCCTTGGCAAGCGATGCCTGCGCGTCCTTCAACTTGCCTTCGGCCTGCAACTGGGACATGCGCACCAAAAGGCACTGCGAAGCGGTGATGTTGGCGAGCATCTTGGCCAAAAGGTCTTGCACCATTTGGAATGAGCCAATCGGCTTGCCGAACTGCAAACGCTCCTGGCTGTACTTGAGCGCGTTTTCGTAAGCGCCCATGGCGCATCCCGTCGCTTCCCAGCCGACCAGGAATCGGGTCATTTTCAGGACGCGGGCCGTGTCGCGGAACGATTGATCGGCTTGCAGGCGGTTTTCCTCTGGAATGCGGCAGTTCTCCATCGTGATCAGACCGTTCTGCACGACCTTGAGGGCGATCTTGTTCTGGATTTTTTCGACCTTGAATCCGGGTGTGGTCTTGTTCTCGACGATAAACGCCTTGACCTGGTTGTCGGCGAGATCGCGTGCCCAGATAATCGAGATGTCGCAAAACGGAGAATTGCCGATCCATTTCTTCTGGCCGTTGAGGATCCAGGTGTCCCCGTCACGCTTGGCCGTAGTCGTAAGGCCGCCGCCGGTTCCCGAGCCGACAAGAGGCTCGGTCAAGCCGAAGCAGCCAATTTTTTCCCAGCGGGCCATTGGTGGGAGCCATTTTTGCTTTTGTTCCTCGGAACCGCCCAGGTAGATGGACCCCATGGCCAAGCCGTTGTGCACGCCGAAGAATGTGGCGATTGAGGAATCGACGCGCGCCATCTCCATGGCGATCAAGCCAAATAGTTGCACGCTTCCGCCTCGGCACCCATACCCGTTCATGCCAGCGCCGCCGATATTGAGTTCCTTGATCGCGGGCAACAATTCAAACGGGAAAGAGTCCTCGACCCAATACTTCGTGATAATGGGCTGGACCTTGGTTTCCATGAACGTGCGCACCTGCTTCACGACCGCCAGCTCATCGGCGGGCAAAGTCTCTACGAGCTCGTAGAAGTCTGAATTGGGTTGAGGAAGTGCTTTTTTGATTTCTTTTGTTGGACTCGCCATGAAGTTTCCTCTTGTTCCGTTTGCCTGGTGTTTGTGACTGCCACGACGACTGGAAGCAACCTGTCGGCCAAAAATCGTGTTGCCTTAGATCGCTGAAAAGAGGCGCGTTACTTTTTCCGATATGGTTCAAGCTGCAGAACCGCTGTCAACCCGTTCACTCAACTGCCTAGGCTTTGACCCCGAGGCTTTCGAACTCAATTAACAAGGCACGAGCGGATTTCTATATGTTCTTGAATCACGCGACAAAAAATGTGGATGACAGTGGGAAGGCAGACTCGTGCTGGCGGTCAATGCGGACGGAGTTCTCTAAGAGCGCGCTGTCAGAGTCCGCGTAAGACGTGTCCGAGCTTGTTTCGTTTTGTTGTCAAATAGCGCAGCGTTGAAGCTGACGCCGGTATCTCAAGAGGCAGCCATTTCGTTACCGATAGCCCGTAGCCCTCGATGGCGACGAGCTTGCGGGGATTGTTGCTTAAAAGGCGCATGGAGCGCACGCCCAGTTCTCGCAGGATCTGCACGCCGACGCCGTAGTCTCGTTGATCGGGTTTGAAACCAAGGCGTTCGTTGGCCTCTACGGTGTCGAGTCCTTCATCCTGCAGGCCGTAGGCGCGAATCTTGTTGGCCAAGCCAATCCCTCGTCCTTCCTGGTTCAGGTAAAGCAGCACTCCGCGACCTTCGGTCGCGATCCGCCGCAGGGCTTTATCGAGTTGCGCGCCACAGTCACATCGAGCGGAACGCAAAACATCGCCGGTAAGGCACTGTGAGTGCACCCGTACGAGTACGTCCTGCCCGTTTCCTACCTCGCCGCGAACAAGAGCAACGTGAGTTTGCTTGTCGATCTGATTCTCGAATGCGTGAAGACGGAACTCTCCGTATTCGGTTGGCAGCTTTGTCGAGGCCACGCGCTTCACCACCGACTCGGTGCGCATCCGGTAGGCAATCAAGTCGGCGACGGCGACAAGTGGAATGTCATGTCGCCGCGCAAAACGACGGAGCTGAGGCACCCGAGCCATGGTGCCGTCCTTGTTCATGATTTCGCAGATGACTCCGGAAGGATGGAGGCCGGCTAGTCTGGCCAAGTCGACAGCGGCCTCGGTTTGCCCGGCGCGTGCCAGCACACCGGCACTCTTTGCGCGCAGCGGGAAGACATGGCCAGGACGGCTTAAATCGCATGGCCTGGTAGCCGGATTAATTGCGGCGAGCACGGTCGCGGCGCGATCGGCAGCCGAAATTCCGGTGGTGGTGCCTTCCCTCGCCTCGATGCTGACACAAAAAGCGGTTTCAAATCGCGAACTGTTGCGCGGGACCATGAGTGGAATTTCGAGCGCATCGAGACGGTCGGGTGTCATCGCTAGGCAAATCAGTCCGCGGCCATACTGCGCCATGAAATTGATAACTTGCGGCGTAATCTTCTCAGCGGCGACCGTGAGGTCACCTTCGTTTTCGCGACTTTCATCGTCGACAACGATCACCATTTGCCCCGCTCGTATGGCCGCAATGGCCTTCTCAATGTTTGCGAATGAGTGTGTGCGGCCGTTGGGTTCTCCAACGATCTGAAGTCGTCGTCTCATAAAGAGTGCCCTCCGCCGCGGCTGATATGGTCTGTTGTTGTGAAACCAAGACTCCAATTAGCCGCGGTGCTCTCCTTTCGAGGAAGCGGAACGCCCGAAGGTTGGGTGGCCAACAACTGATCGGCGGACGCCAGTACGAGCAGGATCCAGAAGATTTGGGCAGCCAACAGATGCGTCATCTGCAGCCAAACAGGTGCCAACAGAATCAGGTTCATTGCGCCGAGGGCAATCTGGCCAGTCAGTGTGATGGGCAGAACGGAGATCCATGCTGAGCGCTCTTGTTTTCGCCAGAAGGTGTGAACCAGCCACAAAACATAGAGGGAACCGACGACTACGGCGATCGGATGGAGAACCCGCAAGCGCAGCAGGAGGGGACTGCTGGGTGAGAAGTCTTGCAGGACTGCGTGCCGCAGTGAGTCCGCGGGAAAGATGGTGTCGCCAAGACTGGCGAGCGAGCCGGTCATTCCGATGACCATTACCGACGCCAGGCCAAGTATCGTCGCGAGCGTCAGATAGGGCGTTTGCACCGCGCTAAAGCGCCGACCGCCACCCGAAATCCACGTTGCGGTGAGCGCCAGAGCGGCAAGCAGAAGGAGGGTATTTCCGAAATGCAGACACAAAAACAGAGCGTGGGTTGCGGAGCGGTCCAAACCGCCAACATGGTCGAACAAGACTAGCAGGGCACCAAGGACAGCTTCATTGAACACCAGCACCGCTGCGGCAACAGCCGAGTAGCGAGGCCAGTCGCCCTTGGCGGTGCGACGCCAGCAGCAAATCAAGAGAATGGCTACCAGCATAAGCGACACACCGCTCGTTACTCGGTGCGTGAATTCGATCACGGTTTGAGTTTGTGGAGTCGTGGGAAGGAATTCGCCGTTGCAGAGAGGCCAGTGACTGCCGCAACCTGCTCCGGATCCAGTTGCGCGCACGTAGGCGCCCCAGGCGATGACGGCGACGTTGTAGGCAACGACGAACCACGCAAAGCGGGCGAGCGAGGCTCGCGCGATCCCGGAAACGCGCGCCGGCGCCGCGTCGCGGTTGACGACACTCGTTCCAATCAGTTCGTGACTTGCATCAGCAGCAGGTGTAACGCTTTGCATAACCATCGCAGTCTTGACGCGGCCCTCAGGCCACGACGGAGGTCTCTTTTCCTGGTTCCGGGCTGTCAACAAAACTGCCGGGAACAGTCGCACCAACCGGAGGCGACGCGAACCGTCGGTAGATGACTCGCAAGGCGGCGACCAGAGGTACGGAAAGATAGATCCCTACGATTCCGCCCACCGCACCGCCCACCATTAGAGCGAAAATTGCGAGCAGAGGGTGAATTTCGAGCTGGTGGCCCATGACCCGCGGCGCAATGCCGTAGTCCATCAGAATTCGCCAAACAGCGAGTAGGGCCAGCATCCATATCCAGTGTGAGTGAGTGAGTACTCCGGCCGTGACAATGATTGCCGCCGCGGTCATCCAGCCCGCCACCGGAACGAATTCAAGTATTCCGCCTAGAACGCCGAGCACTATCGCGTTCGGGAAACCCAACAGGAGCATCGCGATCAAACAATAGAGGAGAGAGAGCGCGCCAAGGATCACTTTGGCCCGGATGTAGCGCTGCATCATCATGTGCAATTCGTCGGCCAGCGACCGCAGGGCTGCGTGATTTTCTTTCGTAGACACGAGATGAATGACCTGGCTGGCAAGATTCTCTCCGTCGCTGAGGAAAAAAATTGCCAGAACCGGAATCACCAAAATTCCCGCAAAAGCAGCCGGCGCAGTCCGTTCTATTTCTCCCACGGAACGCTCGATACTCGAGTGATGGCGCTGGAGAAAGGTTCTGATCTGATCCGCCTGCTCGTCGGCCCAACCGAAGTTATTTCCGAGGTTGTGGGCAATTTCTCCGGAGGAGACTCGGTCCCCCAGGGTGGGAATTGCCGCAAGAAGCTGGCCCGCGCTCTTGCGAAATTCAGGAAAAAGACCGTGGGAGAGAAGCCCGGTTAGGATGATCAGAACGAGGTAGGCTTCCACGACGTGCGGGCCCCGCAGGTTTTTGAAAAAAAGAGAGTGCCGCTGCAGGAATCGCACGATCGGATTAATCAGATATGCGAACAAGATCGAAAACGCAAAAATGACGAGGACGGTGCGCGCGACGTAGACGACGGCAAGTACAATCGCGAAAAGAAGGATTGTCAGCAAAGCGCTCGCCGTTCTGCGATTAGGAGAAACCATAAATCTGCACCGTCAGCCGATCAATCCGGCCGGCCTTCCAACCTTTGCTTGATCGCTCCGAGGGCCCGCTCGAGCGAACCACGGGTTCTGTCCACGGCAACTTTTCTAACGATGCCGCCTTTCAGACCCGTCAAACCAGCCTGCTGGGAACCTTTGAGAGTGATCAGATAGAAGCCGCGGCCGGGATTCTCTTGGTCGCGCACGCAAACGGTCAAATCCAGAGCCGCCTCGAAGTAGTGGCTCGCGTAAAGCTGCTTCACCGCAACGGCATAAGCCGGATCCGTAGAACGGGAGTCTCGGTAGACTATGGCCTGCACAATCCGAACGGTGGGCTTGAGTCCAAAACTTACCTTCTCCCAATAAAACTCGGATTGGATATTCTCTGACTGTGCGTGCGGATAGCCGAGCAGATAGCGTTCAAGGTCGGGCAGATAAGCGGGAACTGCCTGCGAGCGGCTGAGCAAAGTTGCAAACGTCTCTCCTACAGCGGCAGGATGATGCTTGTCCATGTAGGTGCCAAGCGCCGCGTTCCCTCCTTGCCGGTATCGCTGAATTGCTGCGAGCGCCATCTTCTGGGCAAGCCGGTTCACTTGATTTGCTGCGTCAGGAGCAGACCAATTCACGGACTGCCGGAACGCCGCCATTGCCTTGGTGGGCAGCTGGACGTCGCATTTGCCCGGCTCACAGTTTTTCAGTTGCTTGATGTCGCCCGCCTCCAGAGTAAAACCGTCGAGATCGGAAAGCTGGGGCGGATCGCTGAATTTTCGAACTGCGAGATAGCTGGGAAGTTTCCGCAGCTCATCAATGTCGGAAGCAAGCTTGAGATATTTTTCAGGAGTCGACTGCACATACACCGAGCCGAATACAAACACCTCATCCGGCGTGCGCGATTCCATTACTTTCGCAACCGCCTTTCCGTTGCGAATCGCTGTAATCTGATCTTCTGTCAGCGCAACATAGTCGCGAAAGAATTTGAATGGCTCGGCGTTTTGCGCATTCGAGGCGGGAAGCTGCACCAGGACAAGCAAAAGCAGGGTGAGGAACAACCTAGGGGACCGGATTCTACCTAGCATCCGTCTTGGCATTCCCTGGAAATTCATTTCTTGTCCAACGCGAGGAAAGCAAGCAACAAGGGAAGATAGAGGATAGAAACAAAAAGCAGCCGCCGTGCAGAAACGGTAGACATTTGAAAAGCAAAGCGTGCGCTGTAGAAGAGAAAGATACCTCCAAGAACGAGAGCGCCTGCAAAATAAACAATTCCAGACTCGCCGCGAATTGCCGGAACGAGGGCCACGGCGAGAAGCGCCAACGAGGGAAGCAAGGTTTGCCAGGCGACCAAGCGATCCCGGGGCTGGCCTTGAGGTAGTACGAGGTAGCCGGCACGCGCATAGTCTTCGCGATACATCCAGGCGATGGCCATGAAGTGCGGAAACTGCCAGAGAAATACGATGGCAAAAAGCAGCCAGGCACTCGCGTCGAGGCGTCCGCAGGCGGCGGCCCAGCCGATCAGCGGCGGCATGGCACCCGGAAGCGCACCAACGAGCGTGCACAGAGGGGATTTCCGTTTCAGCGGCGTGTACAGGAACAGATAGCCCAGTAGAGTAAGCGTCGACAGCAAGGAGGCGAGAGCATTGGTTGTGACAGCCAGGTAAATGGCGCCAAAACCGGAGAGTGAGATTCCGAACCATAAAGCGTGAGCCGGCGAGACTCTTCCGGATACGAGCGGCCGGCGCGCAGTTCGCCGCATTAGCCCGTCGAAGCGCAACTCGATCAGCTGGTTGAGGGTCGCGGCGCCACTGGCGACGAGTACGGTGCCAACAAGAGCGTGAACGAGAGGCGTCCAGGGGAAATGTGCAAACGAAGCGGGTGCACCCATCCAATAGCCGGCAGCGGCGGTCGCCGCAATGAGAAAATTTACTTCCGGTTTGGTTAACGACCAATAGCCGGACAGAACGCCGGAACGAGCAAGTTCGTGATGGCGCCGCACTGGAGCCACGTCGAGCGCCGTCAGAATTGGTTCCGTTGCCATTTCTAGACAACCTCCAGGCTCGGTCGAGCACTTTCCGGAACGGGACCGCCAGAAAATTGCGATTGTTGGAAATCGTGTTCATGCGAGGCGCGTGGGGCCAGGAGCCTTGCAGAGATAATCGCCGCCGGCACGAGATAGACGAGCGTGACGCAAGTCCACATCAGTGCGGCCGCACACTGCTGATCTGCAAGAACGGAAAAGCTAAACAGCCGCGGAGTGGAAAAGTACACTGGGTATGCGACACGGTCAGAGAAGGCAAGAAATCCGGAAAGGATGTCGCACGGCAGAGTCGCCAGAAAAAGGTACAAGAGCAGCGACCATCGCGGCCCAGTTGCGGCGCTTGGCCAAGGCTCGATAACCGGCCACCAGAACAAGAGCCCGGTTGCGAAGAACATTGCTTGCTCGACCGTATGTCCGATCGCAGACCGTACACCGAGCGCAAATAACGCGGGTATGTGCCAGGCAATAAGCGTCAGCGCGGAGGCGGTCCAGCACACCACAAGACTTGTAACGATTCGTGCAAGTCGCTGGACAAGTGGCCGGTGCCCCAGGCGGCCGAGTGTGCGCCGGGCCATCAGTGGCGTCAGGCCCCAGAACACGTTCAGGGGCTCACCGAGCAGGAGCAAAGGAGGAGCGAAGGTCATAAGCAGCAGGTGTTTCATCATGTGGACCGTCAGCAGGCTATGGTCGTAAGCCGCGACGGGCGATCCCCATGCGATCCACAGCAAAACTAGGCCGAGACAGAAGCTGCCGGCCTTCCAGGCGGGAACGGCGGCAGAACCTCGGCGAGTGGAAATCCACGCGCGCAGGTACAGAGACGCCGCGAGAAGCAAAGTCAGCGCGAGCGCAGCCGGGAATTCCGAGCTGCCGTGTTCAAAATGAACGTGAGGTGACATGAATCAGCCTCTATCTTGGTGCACCCTGTTGTTGAACTTTGTCCTCACTTAAAGCAAGGTCACGAGCGGCATCGCGCGCTGGAGCTTGTCCCCCCGGATGCAAAGTTTCAAGAAACGCAACCAAGGCGGTCGTCTCCGCCGGACTCAAATTCCGTCCGTAGGCGGGCATGTTGCCGCCTCCCTGGATCACCTGTCGAATCAGTTGATCTTGCGTGAGCCGCACGGCAACGCTGTCAAGCGCCGGTCCTCTTTGGCCTCCCAAGTCTCCAAGAGAATGGCAGTTGCGGCATTGCTTGACCTGGAAGACGAGCGCGCCTTGCCGCTCGAGGGCAGTTCTGCCGTGCAGAAACTGCTCCGGCACCGGGTCGCCACTCCACGCATTCATGTGCGGACTCCACGGCGTATATCCAGCGAGGTGGGTGAGTGTTCCGAGGACTATGGCGATCAGCAGAACCGTCAAAACAGCGATCGGCCGCCGGCGCCAGCTCTTTTCCCCTTCTCCGGAAAGAAATGGCAGCAAAACAAGGAACGCGATGGCCACTACAGGGCCAATCAGGAGAGCGGGCGTCTCCATGGCAGGCGGCAAGTAGGACAGCAAACCGTACAGCCACAGAAAGAAGTAGTCTGGTTTCGGCGCCGTCTGGATTACGGTCGGGTCCGGGCGGCCGGTAGGACCGAACGGACCGAAGTACAGAGCGCATGCGGCTACTGCCGAGAGGATGAAGGCGGCAAAGAACAGATCTTTCCATACCGCATACGGAACAAAGGGCGCGCCATCTTTTCTCGTGAGCTCGTGATATTCGTTTTCATAGGTCGCGCGTTTCACAATGCGTCCGGGCATCGGCCATTCGTTGATGCCCAGCTTTATCACCATCAAAAGATGCAGAGCCACGAACCCGATCAGCATTCCGGGAATCACGAAGACATGCAGCGCGAAAAATCGCGACAGCGTCGCTCCGGCAATAATGGGTCCGCCCAGCATCAATTTCACGATGATTGGGCCGGCAATGGGCACGCGACTGGCGATAGAAGCTCCGATACCCAGTCCCCAGTAAGCGTCTTGATCGAAGCGCAGCACTTGTCCGCTGAAGGCCATGCCTAGCGTCATCAGCAACAGAAACACGCCGATGATCCAGGTCAGTTCTCGCGGAAACTTATAGGCTCCAAACAGGAAGACCTGCACCATGTGGATGAGGACAATCGCCACCATGAAGTTGGAACCCCATCCGTGCATCGCGCGGATAAACCAGCCCAGCGTCACATCGTGATTCAAAGCTTGGAGGCTGCTCCACGCCTCACTGGCTGATGGAACATAGACGAGCGCCAGTAGAATTCCCGTGACGAGTTGGAGAATGAAGACGGTGAGCGCGGCGCTGCCGAACACATAGAACCAGCTCGCCGTGTTGCGCGGCACGGGATGCTCCGCCACGTCACGAATGGGAGCGGCCAGTTGCAAGCGCTGGTCAAACCATTGCCCGATTTGTCCGATCAAGCTCATGTCTTTGTCTTTCTGAGCCAACTGTTCGTTTCGCTGGAGGCGGACAACTTGCTCTCGATGGAAACCAATTCGTTCCGTGCCCCGCACGGCGCCTTGTTCCCGAAAACCGAGGCGGTTGGGGATCCCGGAGTCGGCAATTCGCCAGCTTGAATCGTAACCATGCCGTCCTGCACCTTGTACGGATACTCGAACAACCCGCGTTCCGGCGGGCCCGAAGCGCGCGAACCGTCGCGATAGTAGGCTCCGCCGTGGCAGGGGCACATGAACAAGCCGGACTGCGGAAACCAACGCACGGGGCAGCCCAGGTGCGCGCAATTGATGGCAAAAACCTGGAACTGCTCTCCTGCGACACGCCGCACCCAGCACGCAGTTTCCACGGTCTTGCCGTCGGTCGGCGTCACGTAGGGATTGCGGAACGCGGCGAGCCGCGTCTCGCCTTCCGGGAACTCGCTGACGTGGCCGAGAGGAACCCAGGAAAGGTAGGCACCTGCGCGTCCCCGGGTAACCGAGGAAAGCAGAAAGCGTACGATCGGCACGGCAATGGCGGCAGCCACGAGTCCATTGAAGAGAATTCCTAACTTCATGAATAATCCTCGCCGGGAAATGGTGTTTTCGTTTGGCATGGTCAGACTCCTAATGTTGGCGGTACCTCGAAGCGGAATAGGGCCGCCCAGGGTTTTGCGCGCGTTGCGAGGCAAGCCAGGCAACGACGTCGGTGAGTTCCTGGTCCGACATCGGCCTCCCAGGCACATTTCCCCTCCAGTCCGGCGCTCCCAGTTCTGGACGCCCAGCGATCACAATCGTGCGCAGGCCTTGGTCGCTGACCAGGGCGAGAAAAGAATCATTCGTAATGGCGCTGGCCTTTTGCCCGCCGCGACCACCGGGCCCGTGGCACGACTCGCAGTAAACTTTGAACGCTGCTGCTCCGCGCTGAGCGTCTCCTGTTGATTTCGCGGCATAGGAGGGAGGGTTGCTTCCGATAAGGACTCCGGACTTGCTCCAGCGCGCTCGAATTTCGCCACTGATCACATCAATTTGCTTGTCGGTCAGCATTCCGCCTGCGCTCTGCGCAAAGGCCGGCATCGCGGTTCCCCGCACGCCACTGGCGATGGCTTTGCGGATGGCAGCGTCGTCTGCGACAGCCAGATACACAGGATCGGCAAGCGCAATCGCCGCTCCGCCTTTTCCGCCAGCGCCGTGACATCCCGAGCAGTTCTCGGCGTAAAGAGTGCCGAATTCCAGAATCTGATCCGGCGCCACGGGTTCAGAACCCCGGGGGGGTTGACCCGGGGGAATGCCGCAGGCCGAGAGCAACAGGCTGAGCAGTCCGGTCACCCATAGATAAAGGACTCGGTTCACTGGCGTCTCTCCCCGGTTTCTCGTGGTGGGCTGATGCCCGGAGCTTCAATTCCTGCGCGCAGCGCAAACGCCACGTTCTCGCGCGTCGGGACACTCGCCTGGCGCACGACAACATTGCCGGCAACGATTCCAAAGGCCATTTGCGAAACGACAAACCAGAACCAGTCGATATGGCTCGCGAGCAACGGATTGAGCAGCCCGAGGAGCGTGTAGACCAGCCCCGACCACAGCACCGGTGCCACCAGTCCTCCAAGTAAAATCGCACGACGCGGAAAAATGGGAAGCATCGCGCCGTAGAGCAAGCCGACAAGAATGGAGACCAGGCCGTGCAGGAGGAAAGCAATCGCGAAAGTGTCGGCATGAAATGAATCCAGGTGTGCGGGGACTCGTGTGGATTCCCGGTAGGCAACTGCGGCGAGTAGATTGATCGGATACCAAACGCTTCCGACCTTCAGTATCCCGTAAGCACAGGCAAAAAACGCCATGGCGACACTGCCGGCCACTCCGCCTTTCACACCGGAAGAAATCGGATACGTGCGGACCGGAAGCCATGCGCGTAACTCATGGGTGGGAATCTGTAGCCGTTCGACTGTGCGACGCTCCGTGGTTAGGCGAATCTCGTCGGGAACGACAGGCACGGTTTCTTCGTGTTCGTGCGGAAGGACTTCGCGGAACCAGCCGACGCAACCTGCGACGCCCAGGACCACGCCGAGGGCGCTGACCGACACGCTGGTAAGCAGGCCCGCGAACACTAGAGTGAAGCCCAAAGCCAAAACGATGGGCCAAGCGGTAGCTGCGGGCACTGCGATCTCAACCGGCGGCTGCGGGCTCGGTCGTACTTCGTCTATGGATGCGAGCGTTGCCATTCCTTTTCCTTAGCGACCCAGAACGTAAACAACAGTGAAAACAACGACCCATATGGCATCCACAAAATGCCAGTACAGGGAGAGTACGTCGACGCGACGAGACTGCTCCGGGCCAACGCGACCTGCCAAGCCGAATAGCAATACGATGGTGAGAAGAATCAGTCCAGCCGTAACGTGAAAGGCGTGCAAGCCAACCAGCGAGTAATACGTTGTTCCAAAAAGATTCGTCGAAATGGTCAAGCCGTGCTCGTAGATCAAGCGGTGCCATTCCTGCCCAGTGCCGTAAAGAAAGAGAGCACCTAGAACGACTGTGAGCAGCCATAAAACGAGAAATGCTCCCCGCCGTCCGTGCTCGAGAGCCTTCCCCGCGAAGTGGATGGTCAGGCTGCTGGAGAGCAGACAGATGGAGTAGAAGATGGGGGTTTCCAGGACTTCGCGTGGAGTCGGTCCGGTGAGGCTTTTTCCCAGGTAGAAGAGATAGGCCACTACAAAAATCGTGAAGATGGCGGACTCGGCGATGATGAGACACGCCATGCCGACCTTTCCACGATAGGGAAGCTTCCAAAGTTCAGAGTTTCCCGGAAGCCGAGTTGTGAGGGTGCTCATTAATCGATTTCCTTACTCATAGTGGCTGTCCGGATCTTCCGGGTGTTTGAGATCCCACAATGGTCTGCGACTTGAAACCACAGGAATCGAAGCGAAGTTGTAGTCGGGAGGCGGCGAACTTACGGACCACTCCAGAGTCCAGGCATCCCAGGGATCGTTTCCGGCTTTTGTTCCTTTGAAGTAAGAAATCACCAGGTTCGCGACAAACACCAGGATGGCAATTCCCTGGATGAAAGCGCCGATGGTCACGAGATAGTTCAGGGTGTCCCATCCGCGGCCGGGCTCGTACGTGTAAATTCGTCGCGGCATCCCCAGCAAGCCAGGAATGTGCATGAGATCAAAGGTGAGATGGAATCCAATCACAAACAGCCAGAAATGAAGCTTGCCCAGGCCTTCATTCAGCATGCGTCCGGTGATTTTGGGAAACCAATAATAAAATGCACCGAACAGAGCGAATAGAATACCGCCGACGATCACGTAGTGAAAATGGGCGACCACAAAATAGGAGCCACTGAGTTGCCAGTCGAACGGCGATGAGGCCAACATAATGCCGGTGAGACCGGCAATCAAAAACTGGAAGAGGAAACCAATGCAGAAAAGCATTGGCGTCTTGAACTGGATCTTACCTCCCCACATCGTACCCAGCCAGTTGAAGATCTTGATGCCGGTCGGTACACCGACAGCCATCGTCGTCAACGTGAAAAAGCTGTTGGCGTAGGAATTCATTCCGATTGTGAACATGTGGTGCGCCCAAACACTCATACTCACAAAAGCGATGCAAACGGTGGCGCCCACCATGACCGGGTATCCGAAAATCGGCTTGCGCGAAAACACCGGAATAATTTCGGAAACGAATGCAAAGCAGGGAATGATCAGGACATAGACCTCGGGATGTCCAAATATCCAAAAGAAATGCATCCACAAAGTGGCGGAGCCGCCCGCCTGGGTATCGAAGAAATGACCGCCAAGATAGCGATCCACCAGCAGCATGATTTGCGCGGCGGATAGAGGCGAAATCGCAAGTAGAACCATTCCGGACATGACCATGTTCATCCATGCAAAGAGCGGCATGCGGCCCAGCGTCATGCCTGGGCAGCGCATGGAGATGATCGTGGCGATAATGTTGATGGAAGTGGCGATGCTGCCGAAACCCGAAGCCAGAATAGCGACTGTCCAATAGTCCGAGCTGTGCCCCGGCGAAAACGCGCGCGAGGCCAAAGGTGCGTAGGCCCACCAGCCCACGTCCGGCGCGCTGCCGGCACCGTAGAGTCCGTTTCCACCCAGCAAACTAAAATAAAGGAGCAAGCCGCCAAAAGCTGTCAGCCAAAAGCTGAAAGCGTTCAGGCGTGGAAATGCCATATCGCGCGCGCCAATCATCAGTGGCACGAGATAGTTGGCAAAGCCGAACAGGACGGGCATAGCCACGAAGAAAATCATGGTCGTGCCATGCATGGTGAACATGCGATTGAATACTTGCGGGGAAACAAAATTGTTGTGCGGGTGCATCAGCTGGATGCGAATGATGGTTGCTTCGATACCGCCAATGACGAGAAAGAACAAGGCGTAGAGGATGTACAGAACGCCCAGGCGCTTGTGATCGACCGTGGTCACCCACTCATGCAACGCTGCAACCCACGACCGACCCGCGGCTTCTACGGTTTGAATGGCTATGGTATCCGACGACATTGCTGATCTTCCACTCTCTTTCTCTACTGCAGGGTTTCGAGATAGCGGACGAGTGCATCCAATTCGGCGTCCGTCAACTTCATTGCCGGCATGAGCGATCCGGGCTTGAGCGAATCCGGGTTTTGGATCCACAGCCGAAGATTTTGCGAGTTGTTCTCCGCTGCGCCGGACGCGATCGTGCGGCGGCTCATCAAGTGGGTCAGGTCTGGACCAAAACGCCCGGTGCCGCTGGTCCCGTTGATTACATGGCAGTTCAGGCACGCAGTTGTCTCGAAGATCCGTCTTCCCGCGGTTTCTTTTTCGTCTTCATTCGCCGTTTGTTGTTGTGCGCGTACCCAGCGCTTGAAGTCCTCTGGACTATCCACGTACACGCGCAATAGCATCTTGGCGTGCTGCGTACCGCAGTACTGCGCGCATTGGCCAAGAAACAAGCCGGTCGCGTGAGGATCCAGCCACGTTTCGTTCACGTGATTCGGAATCAAGTCGGTCTTTCCGGCAAGCTGTGGTATCCAGAAACTGTGATCGGTGTCGGCGGAAAGCAACTTCAAGAATGTCGGTGTGGGGTGAGACGGGTCGCTCACGGGAACATGGAGTTCGTTCGCGGTAACCACGCCGAGCTCCGGATAGCGAAATTCCCACCAAAACTGGTGCCCGATTGCGGTTACCTCGACCGCCGCAGCAGGCTTAGGCGCGTCCTGGATCGCGTGAATGACTCTGGCGGTCGCAAGAAAAAGGACAACAACGATCAAGATGGGAATGATGGTCCAGGCGAGTTCAATCTGCGTGCTTCCATACACTTGCGCAGGCTCGCGCTCTGTGTCCGCCGTTCGGCGGCGGAATTTCACGACCACGTAACTCAGTAAACTGAAAACCACAAGAAAAATCAGTCCGGTGACGCCGAGAACGAAGAAAGAGAGATGACGGATCGAATCCGCTGGCGTGGAGTGCGAATCGAAAATGCTGGGAACGGAGTTGGCTTGGGGAGTTGCGGCGCACAACCCTGCGGCCAGAAGCACGCCCGCGAGGAGAACCGCAACACCCGCAACTCGGCTGATGATCGCTGGCCAATCCGCCTTTTGCATTTTCTCGACGATCCTCATCAAGCATCCCCACTAAGAACTTCAGGTGAACGAGCGGTTGGCGACAGCAATCGCAGTAGGAGACCAAGTCGCTTGCACACCCGAACCATGCAATGCAGTGTCCAGGCGATTGCGCGTGGAAGCGCGAAACGGCAAACTGCGTTGATTGAGCGTCTTACGCATAATGAAAACAAATAATGACGAATCGCTGCGGGTGCTGTTGCGTCTCTTGGTTGACGAAATTGTCGAAGATCTGTCGCCCGTCAGATGCGCAGCGTGGCGACAACCCGCCGGCCAACGATTTTGCAGGGAACCATCTCCTGAATGGGTTTGAATCAGACGAAACCTAGGTTGATGGAGAGAGGAAAATGGTCAGACCCGGCGACTGAGCAATGGACTTGAGGCTGACGGGCGCGAACGGGTCCCCGAGTAAGGATCCAATCGATGATTCGTCCGTGGTCGAGGAAGGAGTGCGCGGGCCTGGTTGTTACATGCTGGTTTGCAAATGCGTCCTCAAATTGAGCGCGGGTGATTGCACCGGCTGCAGACCCCTTGGACGCGTCGATGTTGAGGTCTCCAGCAAGAAGAATGGGCCTATTGGCGTCATAGCGCCGGGCATCGTCGAAGGACTCGTTGAGCTGAGAGCAGCGCAGTTCGTCGTCGCCCTTGCTTTCGAGGTGCAGGTTGTAGGTAACGATTGTTTTGTCGGCGACCTTCGCTTCGACGACCAAAGCGAGTCGTCCGCCGATTCTTTCCTGAAACGGGCTGATTTCCGGAAGAAACCAGTGCGGGCGCCAGAAATTCGATTGTTTCTGAAACCGGAGGATCCGCGGATTCGACAAGGGCCACACTGACAGCGTTGCCTGCCCATGGTACGCAGGGGACACGCGGGAGCCCTGCGTCAATTCCTGAAACTCGCGCGCAAAAACATAGTTCATCTGCAGTGCTTGAGCAATTTCGCGAGCCACGTCAAGATGATGCGTTCGCCCGGCATGCAAATCGACTTCCTGGAGAAGAATGAGATCTGCTCTGCAGGACTTCAGGAACTCGATAACTCGTGTGAGGCGCAATCCGCGGTCGATATTCCAGTCCACAATGCGGAAGGAGTCACGCGGCCACAGTTGCAAACGAACCGGAGCAAATCCTCCCGCAATGATCTGGTCCAACGGAGAATCAAGCGGCTGATGCATAGTGAAGCTTTGGGAAAACATGTTCGCGCGCGAACGCCAGATCGCTGGGGTCGTCAATCTCGGCCCAGGACAAGCCGGCGGTGCTGGTGAATCCCACCTTCATACCATTGTCGGCCAACTCTTGCACAGCCACGTTGAAAAACTCATTGACCCTGCCCTCGCCGACGATTCTGTCCAGGCATTCGAAAAAGTCGTGTGCCGCTTGCGCCGAAAAGGTAGTCACACCCATGTAGGTGCCACTGAATTCGACACGTGAGATTTTCTTGCTCATTTCTATCACGTGCCCGTTGCGAATGATCACCTTCATCGTTTCGTCTCGCCACTCAGGATCGACGATCATCGAGATGGGGGTTGCCGATTTAACCGCAGGGATCAAAATAGCCGGCTCACATAGGACGTCCGCGTTGAGGACAATGAACTGTTCGCCGCGCAGCCATTCCCGCGCTACCCACAGGGAATAGATATTGTTGGTAGTTTCGAACTTCGGGTTATGAAGGAAGTGAAACCGGTGCAGGCATTCGCGATACCGCGCCTGGACGTGTCTCACAATTTGACCGCTCTCGTATCCGACGACAATCCCAATCTCGCGGATGCCCGCGGCAAACAACCCGTTGATCTGGTGATCAAGGATGGCTTCTCCTTTGAAAGAAATCAGGCATTTGGGACGCTCGCCGTGAATCGAACGGATTCGGGTACCGCGTCCAGCGGCTAAGATCAGAGCTTTCATAGATTTACCTCTTCTGCTATGGGAATGGAACAACCTCGTCGCTTAGTTGGGCGCTCCGGAAAAATCTTCGGCTAAAGTAAAGGACGAGAATCCAAGTCAGATTCGCGGCAAAGGCAGCGAGCCGCATCATGACCGGCAGCAACCCCAGGACCGAGAACAGAACGACGTAGTGGACAAAAACGCCCTTCTTCAGAAGAAACTCGATGTTCCTTGCCGTTCGAGATATCCAGTTCGCGCGATCATTGTCGAGAAGCTGGTACATTTTGCCGAGATACTCGTTCGGGCGGTCGGCATGCGTCGAGCGCTTGCGCAGCCAGGAAATCACTGTGAAGGAAAAGACCGCGCCCAACAGGACGGCCCCGCCGATCCATAGTTCCTGCGGCCCCCGTCCGCGATAAAGCCCGACAGCAATTCCAAGGAAAAGCAGCAAATAGCTCAGACTGTCGACGTAACCCTCAAACCAGGTTCCGAAAGCGGAATCGGCGAATTTCAACCGCGCCAACATCCCGTCTACTTCGTCGCAAAGTCCGGAAAGGAAGAACAGCAGCCCGCCCAGCACCGAGCTGAGGTAATAGCCTTTGGAGAAACAATAGGCCGAGAGAACGCTGACGAACAGGCCAACAAGCGTTACCGCGTTGGGAGTCACTCGCGTGTGTGTCAAGGCCCTGACGACCGGACGGCACAGGCGGCGGTTGAATGTCGTATAGATGCCGTCGAGTGGTTTTCCCGAATTTGCCACAAGCCAGCGCTCCGCGGCCGCAACGGAATTCGTTGAGGTCACGGCAATTCCTTCGGGCCGCTGTGTAAGAGCCGAGGCGTGTTCGGAAGTCAAGAGAACCGAGTTGCGGGTCAGGCGGGCAGGGAAGCTCCATTTTCCGGTGTCATGCTCGCGAACGGGCAGCTTGAGAAAACTTTGCTTGTTCGTTATCCAGTTCCACGGAACCCAAAGAAATTCGCCGCTCAAATGCCCGACGGCTTGGCCCCATCTCGATGTAGAGCTGGGATCAAAATCTGGGACAGCGACGAAATCCAGCCGCGCGGATGTTGAAAGCAATTTATTTTCGCGAAGCTTAGTTGCAATTCCAGATGGAAACTCGCGCGGGTAAATCAGCAGGACTTCGTCTGCGCCAGCTCGAGTCGCAGTCGCGATGGTGCGAACCAGCAAAGGAATGCCACAGATCTCGTGAAACAAGAGCTCGTCTGCGTCCGCGGTTTCTCGACAAACCGGTAGAGCTATGACTGCTTGCATGCGAGTAGCACTCCTTGTGATCGTTGTCCGCCGTTTGCTTGGCGCGACCTCCACGCGAACCAACTGAGACCCAGGAGGCACCACAACAAGTCGCGAGAACGCCGCGCCAGAGCCAAAACCACGCCGGCTGCAGGGGAAAGTCCAAAGGCGGCGAAGGCCGCCGCAGCGCCGCCCTCATCCGCGCCAATTCGTGCGGGAAGCCAGCCGGCCACGATTTTTGTTACGCGTGAGGCGGCCTCAATTCCTAGCAGCGTGGAGAAATGGATTGGCAAATTCACAAATGACAGCACCACGGCTGCTTCTGCAATGAGGAGAATTTGACAAATCAAGTCAAGAAACATCATCCATCGCACGGACACCGGATGCCGGCTGCGGAAGGAACGAATTTCACCCTCCAATTCCGCACCCTTCTTGAGCCAGCCCGGAGCGCGCTTTCCCAAAACCGCAATGAGCTGGAGGAGGAGCGACTTCTTCTGGACCAGCAGGGCCAGCAATAGAACAAACAGGACTGCGACGGCCAGCAGACTCGATGTGTCTTGCGCACCACCCAGAACAATCGCGGCGGCCGCACAACCCACAAGCCCCACCGATGCGGAGGAAAACCAGTACACGCCAGTGTCAATTAACGTGGCCCTGGCGGAAGCATTCCACTCGTTTCGAAGGAGGTTGATCTTCATTGGCTCCGACAACGCAGGACCGAGCACTGAGAGATAACCCATCGACTGCGAGGCGAGGCGAATTCCTACCAACTCGCCAAAACTTGTTGTGACGCCTTCTTTGCGGAGAGCCACCCGCCAGGAGTGCGTCTGTAGCAGGAGTCGCAGCAAGCTGAGACCGACGAGAATAGGTATCGCGAGCCAAGCCGTCTTCAGCTGGAGAAAAAGAGTGGTCCAGCCGATT